>JGI24143J45723_1000115_pt1 | contig 41181 bp, 30 predicted proteins | sample BarGraIncu00432A_FD_45723 | JGI IMG/M metagenome (IMG submission 45723) | reverse complement strand
CCCGAGCCGGTCCAAAAGCGCCCGCGCCCGCGCCCGGCGCGGCCCTTTCGCCATACCGGCGTAAATGGCAGGGATCTCGGCGTTTTGGAGCGCACTCAGGTGGGTCATCAAGTGGTAGCGCTGGAAGATAAACCCGAAGTATTCCCGGCGCAGGCGTGCCAGTTCGTCACCGGAAAGCGAGCCGGTCTCCGCCCCGAAAATCCGGTAACTCCCCTCGCTGGGCCGGTCCAGGCACCCCAGTATGTTCATCAGGGTGGACTTGCCGGAGCCCGAGGCGCCGACGATGGCCACCATCTCTCCGGCGTGAATGGTGAGGTTGATCCCCTTCAGTACGGCGATTTCCTGCCCGCCGGTCGGGAAGCGGCGCCATAACCCGACAAGTTCCAGTATCGGTTGACCCACGCCTAACGCCTCCCCGACGGAGGTCCGGGATGCCGACTGGAACTGGCACTGGACGGCACTGAACTGCTGTCGCCGATGACCACCTTGTCCCCCTCCCGCAACCCCTCGAGCACCTGCACCTGGACGTTGTCCGAGATGCCGACACGAATGGCACGGGTCTCGGGGATCACGTTACGCAATACCCGCACGCTGGCGCGTCCGTCCTTGGCCCGCTGTTCCAGCGCCGAGGCCGGAATGCAGAGCGCTCCCTTGGCGCCGTTCACCACGATGGAGACCTGCGCCGTCATGGCGACCCTCAGTTTCCTGCCGGGATTGGGTACCTCGAAGAGCCCGTTGTAATAGACGGCGGCCGTGCTGTTGCTGGTGCTGGCGCTATTGAGGTTCGTGGCGGTGGAGGTGGCGGTCGAGGCGGGTTCAATCGCGCGCAGTTTGCTGGCATAGCGGGTGTCGGCGTCGCCCAGCAGGGTAAAATAGGCAGCCAGGCCGGGTTGCACGCGCATGACGTCGGCCTCGGAGATCTTGGCCTTGACGGTAATGGTGTTGAGGTCCGCCAGGGTAAGAATGGTGGTGGCGGATTGGGTGGACACGACGGTCTGCCCCTCCAGGGTGGCAATGGTGAGCACCACGCCGTCCATCGGCGCGACGATCTCGGTGTAGTCGAGGTTGGCTTTGGCGCTGTCCACGGCGATGGTCGCCTTGTTGATCTGCGCCTCCAAAGCGGCGAGGTCGGCGCGGGTGCCGTCAAGCTGCGCCTGGGCTGTCTCCAGGTCGGCATGCGCGATGGCGTCCTGGGCGATCAGATCGCTTTGGCGCCGGAAAGCCAGGGTGTACTGCTTCAGGAGAGCCTGCTTGGAGAGCTTCTGGGCCCGCGCGCTTTGCAGGGTCGCCTCGGCGTCCCTCAGGGCGTTACGCTGCAAAACCGGGTCGATCTCCGCCAGCAAGTCCCCTTTGTGAACCTGGTCGCCCAGGCCGACGTGCAGTTTTCTCAGCTGCCCGGAGACCTGGGCACCCACGTCCACGGTCTTGAAGGCGTTGAGGGTTCCGCTTGCCAGCACCCTCTCCTCGATATCCATCTTGGCTGCAGTCGCCGTAATATAGGTCGGTATTTCCTTAGCCAGTAAGAAATGCTTTACCAAAAAAACCGCACCGACAAGTAACAGAACTGAAATGAGCATGATGATGCTCAGTTTACGGCTTATTCTAGGCATCGATTATCCCTTACTCCTACGTTTCTGAGTCTTTAAAGCTTGTTGAGATGCATGCAATGCGTCTCAACCATAACCTTGAACCTGGACGTAGAGACGCATTGCATGCGTCTCAATCTCTGAGTTGCACTCTGGTCCGCTAGAGGGCGGCCTGGTTAAAACGCCACATAGGGCCCGGTGCCCAACGCGGAGGTTGTGGCATCGATCCCGAAAAAGACGCTGCGTCCCAGGAAGAAAGGGAGTCCCCAGTCAAATCCGAACGTCGAGGAGCCGCCTATTTCGGAGAATACCTGGTTGCTGGAACTGATGAGTCTGGAAAAATTCCCCAGGTTGAAGGAGACCGCCACGCTCGGTAGGCCCAACGCTCCGACTGTGGTCACTGAAAGCGCGGACGTAGCGGGTGGACAGTACCAGGCGGAGTCGGGGGAAGCGCAAAATGTGATCGCGCCTGCTGCCGGGAAAAAGAGCCCGTTGGACCCTGTGTCCAGGAAACTGGCACTGTTGCGGCCGTTAAAAACCGCCCTGAAATCTCCAGACTGGTCGGTCGGAAGGACCGAGGGTGCAGCGGGCGTGTTGTTGGTCCTGGTGCCGATACCGAGCAGGAGAACGCCGTCGGCTGCGGCTTCCCCGCCTAAAGGAGCTGCCGGCAACTGTACGATCAGGCCGTTATTGTCCTGCGCCAGGTTTGCCACCGGGTTTGGTACCTGGTTGGCAAGGGATACCGCCGCGCCACTGCAACTGGACCCGCTGCAGCTGTAATACATGCCGTTGCGCGCACTGCTGACGCAACGGGAGCCGCAATCTTGGGGAAAGGGCCCAACTCCGAGAATACCGGTAAAGCCTGCCGCAACCGGGTCCGGGTCCGGGATGCCGCACGTAGTAGGAACGCTGCCGAAACCGGCATCGACGACCTGTATGGGAACCTGGACTGCCGGCTCGTTCCCCAACTGTACGCTGGCAAGCTTGATCGGGCCCCAAAGTGATGAACCGTCAGCAAACTGGACGCATTCGGCAAGCGCCCCTGCACCGCTGGCAGCCTGGGTGAGCGTCAGTCCCGGCAGGGCGCTTTTGAAGATGCGCAAGCCATAACTGCCGGTATCGAGCAGAATGTCGTTTACGGTTTGACAGGTGGAGCTGTTGGGGTTACAGACCGTGACGCTCACGCACGGTTTATTGTAATAGCCGACCGAGGTGGCGCTTGAGCAGAGGCTGCCGTTCACCGAGATTGCCATCACGTTGGGAGCAGGCGTGCTGGCAGTTGTCAGCGTCAGGGAGGTGACAGCGGATACCGCCCCAAAGGTAGCACCGATAGTGACAGTGCCGACGCCGGAGCCCGATGAAATGGCTAAACCGCTGGAGCTGACCTGCACGGTTCCGGTGGAACTCCACGCTACCTGGGTAGTCAGGTCACGGGTGCCTCCGTCGGAGTAATGACCTGTCGCATTGAACTGTTGCGAGGCTCCGGGGGCGATAGAGCTATTGGCAGGCAAAATCGTCAGGGAAACCAGTGTCGGGGTGCTGATGGTCAAAGTAGTCGAGCCGGCCAGCGTCCCGAGGGTAGCCCTCACCGCGACGCTCCCTGCTACCGTGGAGCTGACGAGCCCCGCGGGGCCGATAGCTGCAGCTCCGGTTGCAGACCAGGTAACCTGGGCGGTCAAATCTTGAGTACTGCCATCGGAATAATTGCCGAGCGCGCTGAACTGCAGGGCGGCTCCCGGAGCGATAGAGGGATTGGCAGGCGTTACGACAATGGAAACCAGCGTCACCGGGGTAGCTGAGCCGCCGGAACTGCCTGACCCGCCGGACCCGCCGCACCCTGCGCAGAGAGCCAGCAGAAAAAACAAACCGATGATACGCATCAGGGTATTATTTGATTTCATCAAAGCTCACCCCTTCCGGCAACAAGGCGGGCAGGTAGGCCCGGCCGCGCAGGTTGCGCATGTGCCCCCAGGTCTCGACAACCACCCGGCTTGCCCGCACCCTCAGGTGCCGCTGTCCGTGCCCGTGTTTAGTCTGGCTCCGCGCGACCTGGTATTCACTGGCATAGGAACCGAGCAGGGTCGTCAGGTCGGGGTGGACCAACCCATTCCAGGCGACGCCGAAAACGACTCCGGAAGCCGTGAGGTATTCCCTGACCAGCGTCGCGTCGGAGGTGATTTCCTGGACGGTGTAATTGGCCTGGCTGAGCGAGGTCGACTTGGTCGATGACAGAGCCTTGCGATCCTTTGCCAGTGAGGCTGAGCCTTCGCCGAGGGTGGCCTCCGCCTGCCGGGGGGAGCACCAGGTTACGGCCAGCAGCACTAGGATAAGGACGGTGAGGTGCGTTCTCATGGTGGTTTGATCCTTTTTCTGAGGTGGGGTCCCGGCTCGGAGCTAAGGGGACGCTGCCCCTGGCTGGGTGCCTTTAATAATTTCACGGACCTGTTCGGCCCGGCTCGGTTTATCTATTACCCTGGAGATGCCGGCTTTGGCGGCAAGCCGGGACACCTTCGATGAGGCGTCTCCGGTGGCCAGGATGATCTGGAGGTCCGGTAGCAACTCTTTGGCGAGCAGGGAAAGTTTGTAGCCATCCATACCCGGCATATTAAGGTCGGTAACCATCGTTTCACAGGGATTCAGTCTCAATATCTCCAGGGCATCCGCTCCGGATGTCGCATAGTGAGCCATGACACCTCTCTCCTCGACGATACTCTGCACCAACTTCAGATAGAGTACATCATCGTCCACAAAGATTACAGAGTGTTTTTGCATGCCAGTCTCCTCTTTTTGTCGTTGTGCTTCTTTTCCGATCAAAGCACAGCACCTCGGCAACTCATCGTTATGCTGGTAAACGTTGTCGTATAGGTACTGACTGTGACCGTCGTGGTCGTGCTTGTGCCACTGGTCGAAGCGGAGGTCAGGGGACCCTCAAGGTCTGCTTCAGAGGAAAAGGCGGGCGAGAGTTCGCCTTTAGTGCGCGTTTTCTAAGTCTTTGGGTGGCTCGCCTCCCCCCGGAGGTGCTCCTCCTCCCTCGGGTACTGCGACCAACCGGGAGCCCATCTGTCTGCAGACCGCCTGCATGGCGTCGCCTCGCGGGGAGGTCATTTCCACCGCGGCCCCTTCGCTTTTATCCAAGCAGGCGTCAATTGCCTGCTGAGGAGGCTCAGGAGGCCGGAGCTCGCCATCGGCGGCAAAATGTGCCCAGCCGGAAACGGGCACGAGCCCCACGAGCGCCAGAATAAGTACCATCATCTTTTTTCGGCATAGTTTCATCGTCAGCCTCTTTTCTCTATCGGTGATTGTTATCGGTACGTTTTTCGCCAGGATGCCGCTTATCTTATGAACGAGAGGTTGGTAAAGCGCCACCCACTGCCAGTTAAGAGGAAAACAAACAGTGGGTCGTGCGGATCGCTTTGTCTCAGCACCTTTCTGAGATCCTGCAGCGACCTGATTTTGGTGCTATTTACCTCTGCTATAATATCCCCGTTCCTCACCCCTCCCCTATAGGCTTCCAACTCACGATCAACTACCAGAACCGCAACCCCACGCTGAGAGGACAGCTTCCTGCTCTCCTCCGCGTCCAGCTTGAGATCTATCAGTGTCATCCCCATCAGCTTCAGGGTGGCGTTTTTCTGATCAAAGCTCACCCGGTTCAAGTCCGTCTCCTGTGCTCCACTCCTTTGCAGGGGCAACCCCCGTAAGGCAAGTTCCATCAGATTACCTCCACCCATGTTCATCCTCCGGTCCGTGCAGGGGCCGGCGCTCGTGGTCACTGCCGCAGGGGGGACCGCTCTCCCCTCCCCTCTCCGGTCGGAGCCGTTCCGCCAGGGAGCGCTGCGCCGGGGTCAGTACTGCGCTTACCCGGTAATGAGTCCTGACGCGCGCCACGATGCGCTCGGCCTCTAACCCGGCAAGCGCTACGGCTGCAGTTCTCACCGCCTGCTCATCGAAAGCAGCGGCATGCTCTGCCAGCTGCAACTTTTCGCGCAGTTCGCCCTCCCTTTTATGCTGAGCCGCACCCTTTTCCTTCTCCTGGTCAAGGATCACCCGTATCTGCCCCTTTTGAACCTCGCTCAGCTCCAGGATGTGCGCAAGTCCCGCCGGAAAGCCATCCCGGTGAGCCGGTTCCCCGCACCCCTGAGGCGGCGGGTTCCCCGGCCCCGGCATCGCCTGGCAAAGAAAAGTACCGCCCAGAAGCATTGCGCTACCTGCCAATACTGACAATTTGGTCTTCATTGAGCTTCTCCTTTTGTTGACATGCTGTTGTTACCTTGCTTTAGCTACCTGAGGCACCTCCCGGCGGCTCACTGCTCTGTCTGGGTAAGAGCCTACTCCAGAGCGCGGTTAAGATGGGTCAAGAGATGTCCGGATTTGTAAGTGGGGCAGCGTATACGGAAGCAGTTCTTTACAATTCTTAACAGTGCCGGCAAACTGTTTCGGATATACTGCTCAATAAAAAAACGGGGATGGGATAACCATATGCAGAAGAGAATCCTGATCATCGATGACGACACCGGCCTTTGCGAGTTACTGGGCAGCTACCTTTCCAGCGAGGGCTTCGACATCGATTCGACGCATGACGGGGCAGAGGGGGCAGCTCGGGCACTGGCGGGCGACTATGCCCTGATCGTTCTCGACGTCATGCTCCCCACGCTGAACGGTTTCGAGGTGTTGCGCCGGATACGCCAAAGTTCCCAGGTGCCGGTCCTGATGCTGACCGCGCGCGGCGACGAAATCGACCGCATCGTCGGCCTGGAAATGGGGGCTGACGATTACCTTCCCAAACCGTTCAACCCACGCGAGCTGGTGGCCCGCCTGCGCGCCATACAGCGGCGCACCCTGGCGCCGCTCCCTGCCGGTGAAGCGAAGCCCGACACCCTTGAAGTCGGCGACGTAACCCTGGACCTCGGGACGCGGACCGTGCGCTGCGCCGGAGCCCCCGTCGAGCTTACCTCCCTGGAATTCTCCGTCTTTGAGGCGCTGTTGCGCCTGGCAGGCACGGTGGTGAGCCGCGAGGATCTGACCCGGCAGGCACTGGGGCGCGCATTCGGCAGTTACGACCGGAGCATCGACGTCCATGTCAGCAGCCTGCGCAAGAAACTCGGTCCCGGCGCCGGCGGGGAAGATCGCATCAAGTCGGTGCGTGGCATCGGCTACCTCTACGGCTATTCGGCAGCCGAGCGCAACCGGACCAACTAGGGGCAAACCATGCGGACCATGTTCGTCAAACTCTTTTTTTGGTTCTGGCTGGCAACGCTCCTTTCCGGGGTGGTCTTTTTCCTGCTGGCGTTCAATCTCAGACTTGCCCCGATGCACGAAGAGCGCATGCACCACTTTGAAGCGGAGCGCACCCGGATTCTGAGCCAGGCGCTGACCCTCTACGGCCGCACAGCTGCCGCGGCACACGAAAAGGGGGGAACGATCCCGGAATTGCCCGCCGGGGAGCCGGGAACCCCGGATGGTGTTCGGGCATACCTTTTTGCAGGGGATGGCACGGCACTTTCGCAAGGTGTCGCAGCGCAGGTAATTGACGCCGTGCGCCGGACCATCCGGGGGGAGCGGGATGCTCCGGGACAGGAACAAAGAGACGTCGTCGTGGCCAGGGTACTCGGCCCTTCCGGGAAGTCTTATCTGGCGGCTATCCGTACCGTGCCAGGCCCGCCGCCCCGGGAACCGCTCAGGCACTTCCCTTTTCCGCCTGATTTCTGGCTGCAGATGTTGATCACCTTCGTGGTCAGCGGCCTGGTCTGCTATGGCCTTTCCTGGCGCATCACCGCCCCGGTGCGCCGGTTGCGCGCGGCTGTCCAGGGGCTGGCCCTGGGGGATCTCGCCACCCGGGTAAATGTGAGCGGCGCGGGGGTGGGCGACGAATTAACCGATCTCGGGCGGGACTTCAACCTGATGGCCGTGCGCATAGAAAAACTGGTAACCGCCCACAAGCAGCTGGTGCGCGACGTCTCCCACGAACTGCGCTCCCCTCTTGCCCGCCTGAACGTGGCGCTCGGGATTGCCCGCAAGCAGTCGCCACCTTCGGCGGAACCGGCGCTGGACCGCATCGAACTGGAGAGCGAACGACTGAACCAACTGATCGGTGAGCTGTTGACCTTAAGCCAACTGGAAGGAGGTGCTGCCTGGGAGAGAAGCGAGGTTGATCTGTCTGAGCTTGCCGAAGAAGTAGCCCGGGACGCTGATTTCGAGGCCGGTGCCGGCAACCGGCGCGTGGTTTTCCACCCCTTACCCGGGTTGGCCATCCAGGGGAATCGCGAGATGTTACGCCGGGCCCTGGAGAATGTCATGCGTAACGCCGTGCGCTACACCGCGGAAGGGAGCACCGTCGAGGTAACTCTGGAGCGGGCGGCAGGTCAGGGGATTTTGCGGGTGCGGGATTTTGGTCCGGGGGTGCCGGAGGCGCAGCTTGCCGACATATTCCGCCCCTTTTACCGGGTGGAGCAGGCCCGGGACCGGCAAAGCGGCGGGACCGGCATCGGGCTTGCCATTTCCGAGAAGACCGTCACCCTGCATGGCGGGGCGGTTTCGGCGCGAAACATTCCCGAGGCCGGGCTCGAATTGGAAATCAGCCTGCCCCTGGCGCCCCGGCGCTGAGAGCAGACGCTACAGGCTCTACGGCCTTGACACAAACCGGTTCCCCTTGAGGTAGAAACGAAGCGGCTCCCCCGCCCAGGCCCCTGCGTAGGCAACCCCAATCCTCGGCGTGACAACGATCTCGGGTGGCTCTGCTGCGGGATTTGCCGCGATAAAAAAATCTTCGCTGACCATGTCGTGTCCGTTCAGTTCTTTGTCGATCTGCATCGCCCGACAGAGGAGTCCCGGCCCCTGGGTCCGGCCTGCCACGTTTTGCACCGGCTCAATGGCCCTAAAAAGCACGCCACAAGCGTTCCCCTCCGGCTCAGTCACCACGTTCATGCACCAATAAATGCCGTACACCAAATAGACATATGCGTGGCCCGGCGCACCGAAGAGTAACCGGGTGCGCGCAGTCAGCCCTTTGGAAGAATGAGCCGCAAGATCCTGAACCCCCAGGTACGCCTCAACCTCGACTATTTTCCCGATGCGCTCGACGCCCTCCACCACGTGAACCAGGTGACAGCCAAGCAGGTCGCGGGCGACGAGTGTGGTCTCACGTTGGTAAAACGAACGCGGCAGCCGGCGTGAAAGTTCCATTATCGAGGTCCGACTGAGTCAAGAGGATAGTTACAGGTGAGATAGCAAATCACTTTCCTTGAACCAGGTCTCAGAATGCGTGACGAGTCTACCGTCAGGGGTATTAAACGGATCGTAATTGAGTGTCAAGGTAAAATCGCGCGTTACGAGGTAATTGCCGGTAAAAATGAAGGGCGGGTCTGTTGCGGTGAGGGAAAAAGCTCCTTGCCCGGTATTGAGTATCGTGTTCACCGAGGTGCCGAGCTGATACACTCCGCTCGACAGCTGAGACCCATTTCCCGTAAGGCTCAAAGTGTAGTCGGTGTCATCCAACTTCAGAGTGCCACTGCTATAAGAAGTAAAAGAGCTGATCCCGCCGGGCGAGGTGACGCTCGACCCGGCGGATACCAGCCGATAGGTTCCCTTGGTATTGGCCGAAACCGGTGTCGTCGCCACGGCATTCTCGCCGGCTCCGCATCCCGCCAAAATCAACGCCAGCCCCCCCCTAGTAGCCGATGCATGCCATCCTCCCCGACTCCAGATGCTGACAGCTTATCAGGGGCAGTGCCAGGTACTCTTAATTCCTGCAAAGCGAGCCAAGCCCCCCCGCTTCTGCCCCGAGATTAGATCAATCCTTCTTTCAACAGAGACTTGGCGACCATTTCCGCCAGATCTTTCGCCACGCTCACGATGTTCTCCGGTTCCGAACTCGACACGGTGGCGGCCCAGAGCAGTTTGCCGGTCGAAGTGCCGAAGAAGTTCACCTGGATAGTGGCGATGTCGTAACTGGAGATATAGGCCGGTCCATAGGAGGCCATCGATCCGTAATAACCATAAAGGTCCCAACTGGGAAACGCCTCCGGATACCAGTATCCCGGATAGTTGTTGACATAACCGGGCTGCACGGTGGTCTGCCGCTCGACTTTGATGGTCTGGACCGTAAGCACCGCATCGGAAGCGGCCTTCTTGACGGCCTGATCCAGAATCGTCGCTTCACCCTTCAGGTCACCGGGCATAACAGTATGGCTTGCGACAGCCTCGACCCCGTGTTTGACCAGTTCACTCGCCAGCACGTCCTCGTAGACCGCACGATTGGCGTCTTTCCTGGTTATACTGACAACCAGTACCTTGTGGAGCCGCGCGGGTTGCAGGCTTGGGTTGCGCCAGGTGTCAACCACCGATATCGAGGAGCAGGAACAAAGAAGCGCTGCCAGGAGAAAGAGCAGGGACGATCTAAAGATGATGCGCATACCAAGCCTCCTTGACGGCGCCGGGAGTGAGGGTTTAATCCCTGGACCGTCGGTTGTCCGAGTTTAGAAAATCCGCTCCGGGAATTCGGTCCTCCCGAAAAGGTCTGACGCAGGCAAGAACCTGGCAACGATGCTCTTCGCAAATTGCGTTAAAATATTTATATCAAGTTGCCGCCACTTGGCAATGGTCTATACTTGGAATTGTTTAATCATTGGCCGAACTCAGACTGTCGATTGGTCTCGGGGGACTAGCCACACCTTGAAATATAGAGGTGCGCTGCATTGAGTTCTCCGGTGCCAGTTTACCAAGCTAAACAGGAGGAATGTCATGGAAAAGATCAAGCACATTCTTGTGGTCAGCAGGCTGAGCCAGTACTGCTGGGAAGCAGTTGGAATCGGCATTTCACTTGCCAAGCAATATGGCTCTCAAATTTCGGTGCTTCATCTGGTATCAAACCCGGTGAGCATGGAAGCTCTGAATGCACCGCTACCCTTTCCCGACGGCAGACACAAATCCTATGCGAGCATTCAGGAAGAGGCGCGTGAAGAACTAGACAAAATTCTCAAAGAAGAGATCGGTGCAGGACTTCCCATCAATATTCTGATCAGAGAGGGAAGGCCGATAGATGAAATAGTTCAGGTTGTCAAAGAAGAAGGCATAGATCTCATGGTGCTGCTTGCCCATGAAGAGGGACGCCTGGAGCATCTTCTTTTTGGTCGTGACAACGATGCAATAATCCGCCGGATGCCCTGCTCCATCCTCCTCGTAAAACGGGAACCGGAATCTATCGTCTGGTAAGTACCAGAGCTGCCGGCTTGGTTCGTTGCCAATGTGTTGAGGAATTGGGCGGATAAGCCGGTTAGACCTCCAAGGATCCATTTTCTTTTTTAGTCCCACGCGACAGGAGATTTAACCAATGCAAAGCTGGATTTGTACCATTTGCCAGTACGTCTATGACCCTGCCGAAGGGGATTCCGTCAATGATATTCCGCCGGAGACCTCTTTCGAGGACCTGCTTGATGCTTGGTCCTGTCCGGTTTGCAAAGCAGGCAAAAGCTTTTTCACCCCTTACAGCGAGGAGTAATCCCAGGGAAGTCGCCCGGCGGCCCTGCACTCTTCCGCATTAAGTCTGCTACCTCAACTCTTTTACCTGATCCCCCTAAGCCCGGACCTTCTCACAGCGAATTGCCCTTCAGCCAGTGCCCCGCCCCTCACCCTCCGGTAGGGGACAGGGTGAGGGAATTGCCACACAGCAGAGCCGTTCATTGTATGCGCCTCCCCCGTTGAGGGCAGGAACAAACAGACAGCGACTCCCTCGCCCCGGCACTCTACCGGATGGGAGAGAGAGCCTTAGCAAGCAGTCGAAGCGCGCATAGGGAATACTTCCCCCAACAGTGCCAAGGAACAGGGGGTGAAAGCGCGGGGTTATTTTTGCTGAGACGCGGGGAAACTTTTAGAGGATTTTGGACGGCAGGTGCAACAACTCCGGGGGACCCGCGGTTCGTGGCTGGTACTTCTAATACTCGCCGGTTGATTCAGTCAGGGACGACGATCCCTACCACTTTGCCGTGGTCCTCATCCTCTGAGGCCAGGAACCCGTGATTATTGAGATGTCTGCAGATGTAGTCAAACCCGAAAGGCATGGCGAACCTGCACTCCTCATTGTCAATTCTGCAATAAAACATTTCCTGCGCAGTCCCGGGAATGAGCGCGCCGACGCTGTCGGTCCGACATTTTCCGGGGTTGGGATCTTGGCTTCCTGTATGTCGAGTGGACTTATACATGGCTGCCCCTTTAAATAGGTGAACAGCTGCCAGTATAATAAAATTCTAATGGATGTAAACCGCAACGGCACATTAATGTCAAAGGGCGCCCTCGCCCCAGTTGCCAAGTTCTGCCAACCCCGGCAGCCAATCAGCGCTACGGCTGCGCATTCCGGTCAATTTCCTGCGGCGCCGGTACCGGTAGTATGGTAGAGTGAACCGGCTCCTCCTAAAAGCAGCCTCTTTTGACGAACTTCCCGGTTCAGCAGGATTGTCATGATCATTCTTGAAACACGCAGCGTCACCAAGAAATATCGGCTCGGAAACCGGGAGATCACGGTGCTCGACTCGGTCTCCCTCTCCGTCGCGCAGGGCGAATTCCTGGTGGTGAAGGGAGAAAGCGGCAGCGGAAAGTCTACTCTGCTGACAGTCCTCTCCGGGCTTGACCGTCCTGATGCCGGGCGCGTGCTGATCGAGAACTCCGACATCACCGATCTTGACGAGGATGCCTTGGCACCGCTACGAAACTCCACCTTCGGTTTCGTGTTTCAATCCTTCCACCTGGTCCCATCCCTGACAGCCCGGGAAAATGTCATGTTCCCCGCCGAACTGGCGGGCGACCCGCAGGCACGTGAAAAAGCCGAGGCGCTGCTAACCCGGGTGGGACTCAGCGAGCGCATGGGGAGTTTCCCCCACCAGCTCTCTGGCGGCGAAAAGCAGCGCTGCGCCATCTGCCGCGCCCTGATCAACGCTCCGCGCATCATCTTTGCCGACGAGCCGACCGGGAACCTCGACTCGGTGAACGGCGCCGCGGTACTCGAATTGCTCCTGGAACTGCACCGGGAACGCGATACGACGCTTATCATGGTTACCCACAGCCCGGAAATCGCCCTGAGGGCCGATCGTGTCGTGACGCTGAAAGATGGCAGGATCGTGGCGGACGGCTCCCGTGCTTAACCTTCGTTTCGTCGCCCGTCAGATAACCGGCGCCAAGCGCCAGTGCACCGTCTTCGTCCTCTGCGTCGCCCTTTCCATGGTAAGCCTGGTCTCACTGGGAAGCTTCAGCCGCTCCGTGGAGTCCTCACTGCTGCGCGATGCGCAGGCGCTGCACGCGGCCGACATCATTATCCATGCCCACTCCCCGCTACCGGGTCCCCTGCAGGAGAAGCTCGCCTCCCTCGTCCGGCAAAAAGTCTTGGCAAGCTCTCGCTACTACGAATTCTATTCGGTGCTGCGCAGAGCGTCCGGTGCAGGTTCGCTGTTGAGTAACCTGAAAGTCGTGGAGCCGGGCTACCCATTTTACGGTAAGGTCGTGCTTTCCTCGGGGCGCTCCTTTGCTGAGGTGCTGACGCCGGGAAGCCTGGTAGTTGAGCAGTCGCTCCTTGACCGCCTGCAGATTCACCTGGGTGACGCGCTGCGGGTAGGCAACGCTACCTTGACCGTTCGCGATGTAGTGCTCCAGGAGCCGGACCGGCCGGTAAACTTCTTCGCACTCGGCCCGCGGGTTTTTGTGGCTGCGGCCGATCTCGAATCGCTCGGGCTGATTGGCAAGGAAAGCCGCGTGGAGTATGTGACTCTCGCCAAGGTCTTCCAACACACGGAAATTGACCGCGTCGCGGCAGAACTGCGCCGGAGTGCAGGCGACAGCCGCCTGCGCATCGACACTTACCAAAGCGCCGACTCCAGGGTGAAACGATTCTTCGATAATCTCCTCTTTTTTCTGAATTTAAGCGGCATTTTCACCCTACTCCTGGCCGGTTTCGGCATCCAGAGCACGCTCTTCGCGCTACTGAAGGAGCAGGAGCGCACCATCGCCGTCATGAAGGCAATCGGGGCCCGCAGCCGGTACATTATCGTTCACTTCCTCGCCGTCACCCTGGTTCTCGGCCTGGCCGGCACCGCGCTCGGACTCGCGGGGAGCCTCGCCCTGCAAGGTTTTCTGCCGGTACTTTTCCGCGGTCTGATTCCGGCGCAGGTCGAATTGACCCTGTCCGGCTGGGCGGTCGGGGAGGCGATGCTGATCGGACTGCTGGTGGTGCTGCTCTTCACCGCCCTCCCCTTGTACCGCCTTAAAGAGCTGAAACCGCGGGCGATCTTTGGCAAAGATGAGGCTGGCAGTTTCTGGAACCGCTCCACCTGGATTATTGCCGGGGCCGGCAGCTGCTTTTTTCTCGCCATGGTCCTGATCCGGATTCGGGAGCTGAAAACCGGCCTCTATTTCGTCCTTGCCCTGGTGCTGCTGGTGCTGGTCGCCTACCTATTAACCTTGGCGTCCCTGCGTTTTTTGCAAACCCGAAACCCCAAGAGACTTGCCCTGCGGCAGGCACTCAAGGGGCTCTTCAGGCCACGCAGCGCCACACGGTCGATAACCGTTACCCTGTCCGCCGCGCTCGCCGTCATCTTCACCATAACGCTGGTGGAGAAAAACCTTGACGCCTCCTTCATAGACTCCTTCCCGCCCGGCGCCCCAAACGTATTCGCCATCGACATCCAGCCGGCCCAAAGAACAGGATTTGCAGCGATCCTCGGTTCCAAGGCCGAATTTTTCCCGATCGTGCGCGGCACCGTGAACGCGGTCAACGGGGTTCCGATCGATCCGGAGAAGGAGCGGGAGGCTCGCGGCGACAACCTGGCCCGCGAGTTCAACATCACCTACTATGACCGCCTGCTGGGCGACGAAAAGATCATTGAAGGGAAAGACCTCTTCAGAAAGGACTGGCCCGAGCAGCAGGTATCGGTGCTCGACACGGTGCTGAAGATGCACAAGATGGCGGTCGGCGACGCCATTGCCTTCCGGGTCCAGGGGATACCGATAACGGCCCGCGTTTCCAGCGTGCGCACCAGGACCGGCAGCGGGTTCACGCCCTTTTTTTATTTCGTTTTTCCCCGGTCCATCCTGGCCGAGGCGCCGCAGACCTTTTTCTGTGCGGCGCGCCTGGAAAAAGAGCGCATTGCAGGTTTTCAAAATAAGGTCGTGGCACGGTTTCCCAACATAAGCGTCATCGACCTGACCGAAACCGTCACCATCTTTGGGCGCATTATGGCCAGACTCTCCCTTATTGTGCGGTTTTTCACCTCCTTCAGCATGGTAGCCGGCATTCTGATCATAGTAAGTTCCGTCTTTGCCACCCGGTACGCACGGATCCAGGAGGCCGTGTATTTCACCATTCTCGGGGCGCGCCGCAGCTTCGTGCTGGCGGTTTTTGCCGCAGAGAGCATGATCTTGGGGCTGACTAGCGGATGTATTGCCCTTTTCATAGCCCAGGCGGGGAGTCTCATCATCTGCCGCCGCTCCTTTGACTTGGAGTACCACCCCTACCCCGGACTAAGCCTGCTCATGGTGCTGGCGACCGCACTGCTGGTTCTTTGCGTCGGGATGGCGGCCTCGGTGTCGATTCTGCGCCAGAAACCGGTGAGCTTCTTGCGCGAGCAGGCGGACGAGTGAAATTGGCAGGGGACAATCAGCGTTGTCAGCCATTATCAGACCGATCGGTCGGTCTGATTAAAAAGCTTAAGGGGGAGGAACCATGAAATTTTCAGGACTATTGCTGGCGCTGCTCGCGCTGGCGGCAGGCGCGCTCTGCACCGGGTGCCAAAAGGAGAAAGGGGCTGCTGCGACCCCGCCAGCCGAGGCGCCCTCCTTCCAGGGGACCATAGTCGCGGTCGGCGACAGCCTCACTGCCGGCTACGGCCTGCCGGAAACCGAGGCCTACCCGGCGCTCCTGGAAAAGAAACTGCACCAGGCGGGCTACCGCTGGCAGGTCATCAACGCGGGAATCAGCGGCGAAACGAGCAGCGGGGCTCTCTCGCGGGTCAACTGGATACTAAAACTAAAGCCGGACATCGTCATCCTGGAGACGGGCGCCAACGACGGCCTGCGGGGCGTGGACCCGCAACTGACCCGCGACAATATCGACAAAACAGTCTCCCTGTTGCAGGCAAAAGGTGTCATAGTCGTTTTGGCAGGTATGCGGATGGTCGCCAACCTCGGCCCCTCCTATACCCGGGACTTTGCGGACATCTACCCCAGAGTTGCCGCTAAACACGGCCTCATTCTGATTCCCTTTTTTCTGGCCGGCGTGGCGGGAGACCCCAGCTTAAACCAGGCAGACGGCCTACATCCCTTGGCCCCGGGGTATCGGATAATCACGGAACTGGTCTACCCGTACCTGTTGCAGGCGATCGACCAGAAAAAAACCGGCAAGAGTGCCGATTAGTTGCTGACGATTTCCCGGAGGGTTAAAAAAAGAGCGTGCAAGTGGCGTCTTGGCTTGCCTTTTTACTCGGTTTAATATACAAATGCTCTGTTAAAATGGGCAGTGCTTGATAATCACTCATTCAGGTTTTCCCCTGAGATACTAACGGTTAACAAGTCAGTCTGCCTCCTCCATGCCCAAGCCTTGTCCTTCTGCCCTTTGAGTATCTATTAGGCAATCGCAGTTCCGTTGCAAATACGCTGGCAACAGGAGAAGCCCGTTTGAACCGATTCTCACCCTGGTGTGATGCGACCGATCACCCTGAAAAGAAAACTTGCCTCGGGTCCTGGTCTGGCGCAGCGGATGCCCCCCCCACAGGTCAACTGAGCCTGAAGGAAGCGCTGCGCTCCGTGCGCCTCCCCCTGTACCTCGTCGAGCACAACGGCGCCCTGGTTGCCGAACTCGGCGGCGTAGGACAGTTGGGTGCAGGCTCGGCAAGCGGCCTTTCCCTGGCAGGTTTCGCCCCCCCCTGCCTGCCGGAAAACCTGGGCGACCCAGGATTTTGCCGGGAAATCGGCATCCGCTTCCCTTACCTGGCAGGCTCCATGGCCAAAGGAATCAGTTCGGCAGCTATCGCGGAGGAACTGGGCCACGCCGGGATGCTCGGCTTCTTCGGCGCCGCCGGCCTCCCCCTTTCCCAGGTGGAGGACGCCGCCGACCGCCTGCACGCCTCGCTTGGCGATATCCCCTACGGATTCAACCTGATCCACTCCCCGCACGAGCCGGACTTGGAGCGGGAACTTGCCGAGCTCTACATCCGCAAAGGTGTGCGCATTATCGAGGCTTCCGCCTTCCTGGCACTGACGCTTCCCCTGGTGCGCTACCGGGTTCACGGCATCCGACGCGGTTCGGACGGCCGCATCGTGACCCCGAACCGGATCATCGCCAAGGTCTCCCGCGAGGAACTTGCCGCCAAATTTTTTGCGCCCGCACCGGAAAAGCTGCTGCGTCAACTGGTCGCCGACGGCTCCATCACGGCCGAGCAGGCCGAACTGGCGGCCCTGGTGCCGCTGGCGCAGGAAGTCACTGCCGAGGCGGATTCCGGTGGCCACACCGACAACCGTCCCGCCATGGCACTCTTTCCCACCATCCTTTCGCTTGCCGCGAAACTGGAGCGCCAGTACGGCTACGACCGCAGGCTGCGAGTCGGTCTGGCCGGCGGTATCTCCACGCCCGCCTCGGCCGTCGCCGCCTTCGCCATGGGCGCCGCCTATATCATGACCGGGTCGGTAAACCAGTCCTGCATCGAATCCGGCACCTCGGACGCGGTGCGCGTCATGCTCGCCGACACGCACCAGGCCGACGTCACCATGGCCCCCGCCGCCGACATGTTCGAGATGGGGGTGACGGTGCAGGTCCTGAAGCGCGGCACCATGTTCCCGATGCGCGCCGCCAAACTCTTCGAACTGTACCGCGCCCATAAAAGCCTGGACGACCTCCCTGCCGCAGAGCGCGACAAGCTGGAAAAGACCCTCTTTCAGGCCCCCCTGGAAGATATCTGGCGCGACACCCGCGCCTATTTCCTGGTCCGCGACCCCTCCCAGGTGGAACGGAGCGAACGCGACCCCAAGCACCTCATGGCGCTGGTCTTTCGCTGGTACCTGGGTCAGGCAGCACACTGGGCCAAGGACGGCATGGCGCCGCGCCGCATGGACTACCAGGTCTGGTGCGGTCCCTCCATGGGCGCTTTCAACGAATGGGCCGCCGGCTCCTTTTTGCAAGCTCCCGAACGGCGCCAGGTCGTCACGGTTGCCCTCAACATCCTGCACGGAGCGGCCCAGCTTAGCCGCGCCAACTTCCTGAAGAGCCAGGGGATCGACCTGCCGCAGGAGGCCCTCGCCCAGGAACCGCTCGAAATCGCACAAATCAAGGAGTACCTTTGTTGAAAACTGACGATATAAAACCCGCCATCTCCAGCAACGGAACTCAGCTGGCTATCATCGGTATCGGCTGCCTTTTCCCGCAGGCTGAGGACCAGAATGCCTACTGGGCGAACATTATGGAAGGAGTTGACGCCATAACGGAGATCCCCGATTCTCACTGGCCGGTCGAGGCGTATTACGACAAGGACCAGAAGAGCCCGGACCGCACCTACGGCCGGCGCGGCGGATTCATCTCTGCGGTCGACTTCAACCCGATGGAATTCAACATTCCCCCGAACGTGCTGGAGGCGATCGACACCTCGCAGCTTCTGGGACTGGTGGCCGCAGGCCAGGCGTTGAAGGACGCGGGCTACGGCCCCGAGCGCTCCTTCGACAAGAGCCGCGCCTCCGTCATCCTGGGAGTCACCGGGACGCTGGAACTGGTGATCCCGCTCGGCGCGCGCCTGGGGCATCCGATCTGGAGAAGCGCACTCAAGGACGCCGGAGTGGACGACGCCGTTGCCCAGGACGTCGTGGAGCGCATCTCCGACTCCTACGTGCCGTGGCAGGAAAACTCCTTTCCCGGGCTGCTCGGCAACGTGGTTGCCGGCCGGATCAGCAAACAGTACGACCTGGGCGGCACCAACTGCGTGGTGGACGCCGCCTGCGCCAGCTCCCTGAGCGCCCTGCATCTCGCCTCCATGGAACTTGCCTCTGGTAAGGCCGACATCGTCGTCACCGGCGGCATCGACACCTTCAACGACATCTTCATGTACATGTGCTTCAGCAAGACCCCGGCGCTCTCCCCCTCCGGCAACGCCAAGCCGTTCGACACCAGCGCCGACGGCACCATCCTCGGCGAAGGCCTGGGGATCGTGGTGCTGAAACGCCTGGCCGACGCCGAGCGCGACGGTGACAAAATCTACGCGGTGGTCCGCGGCGTCGGCTCCTCCAGCGACGGCAAGGGTGACGCCATCTATGCCCCGAGCGCCTCGGGTCAGGTAAAGGCGCTCAGAAACGCCTACCGGAATTCCGACGTGACGCCGGAGAGTATCGGGCTACTGGAAGCCCACGGAACCGGCACCAAGGTGGGCGACGCGGTCGAAGTGAGTGCGCTTCGCGAGGTGTACGGCGAGGGGATCAACCCCTGGTGCTGCCTTGGCTCGGTGAAGTCCCAGATCGGGCACGCCAAAGCCGCGGCCGGAGCCGCCGGTCTCATCAAGGCTGCTCTTGCGCTGCACCACAAGGTGATTCCTCCGACCATCAAGGTGCAGACTCCCCAAAAAGAGATCACCTCGGGCCTGACCCCCTTCTATATCGCCTCGGAAAAGCGCCCCTGGTTCCCGCGTGCGGACATGCCGCGGCGCGCCGGCGTGAGCGCCTTCGGCTTTGGCGGCTCGAACTTCCACGTCGTCCTGGAGGAGTACCAGCCGGTGAAGCAGGCTGCGGACTGGGACGGCTACACCCAGCTCGTCACCCTCTCCGGCGCTGACGCCGCTGCAATTTCCGCCGGACTGGACCGGATCCTGCCGGAGAGCCCCTGGAACGCCCTGAGGGACCTGGCAGCGGCTTCCCGTGGCAGCTTCGACGCCAAGGCGCCCTGCCGCATGGCGCTGGTTATCGAACGAAAGAACACCAACCTGGCCGCGCTCTTGAAAAATGCCCGCGCCATGCTGGCCAAGAGCCCCAAGTCCGCCTGGCAGACCCCGGACGGAGCCTTTTTTGCCTGCGCCACGGCGCCGGGCCAGCTCGGCATGCTCTTCCCCGGACAGGGTTCCCAGTACACCGGCATGCTGAACGACCTGGCCTGCCGCTTCCCGCAGCTGCTGAACTCGATTGCGGCAGCAAACGACGGTTTTGAATCCGGCGACGGCAAGCTCCTCTCGGACATCATTTACCCCGTCTCCGCGTTCGATGCTCAGACCAAAACGGATCAGGACGAGGCGCTGCGTGCCACCCAGGCGGCTCAGCCAGCCATCGGTGCGGCAAGCCTTGGCGCCCTGCGCCTTTTGGAGAGCTTCGGCGTTTCCCCCGCTGCAGTTGCCGGCCACAGTTATGGCGAGCTGACCGCACTCTGCGCCGCCGGCTGTCTGGATGAAGACGCCCTGCACAGCCTGTCACGCCTGCGCGGCCTGCTGATGGGTGCCGGAACAGGCGACAAGGGGAGCATGCTGGCCGTCTCCGCTCCGCTTGCCAAGGTAAGCGAAGTCATTGCCCAGGAGAAGCTCGACCTGGTGATCGCCAATCGCAACGCCCCGTCGCAGGCCGTTCTTTCGGGCAGTTCCGCCGAGATCGCGCGGGCCGCGGCGATTTTTTCCGCACGCGCCCTCACCTGCAAGCAGCTCCCGGTAGCGGCAGCCTTCCACAGCCCGCTGGTCGCGGACGCGGCAGTTCCCTTCCTGGCCGCGCTTGAGAAAATCGAACTGAAGCAGGCCCGGCTACCGGTCTACGCCAACACCACTGCCGGTAGCTACCCGGCCGACGTGGCCCAGGCCAAGTCTCTGCTTGCCAATCAGCTGGCCAAGCCGGTTGAGTTCGTGGCAGAAATCGAGGCGATGTACGCGGCCGGAGTCACCAGCTTTATCGAAGTCGGACCGGGCAACCGGCTGACCGGCCTGGTTCAGGCGATCCTCGGGGAGCGTCCTCACCTGGCCGTCGCCCTGGACGCCTCAGCAGGGAAGCGCTCCGGCGTTGCCGACCTGGCACGCACCCTTGCCCAGCTGCTGGTCCTGGGCCACAGCGTTGAGCTCTCGGCCTGGGACGCTGGGCACCGCCCCGCCGCTCCGACCGGCAAAAAGCCTCTCATGACCATCCCGCTTTGCGGAGCAAACTACACCAAACCCAAAACCAAGAGGCCGCCGGTCCTGCCTTCCCGCGTTCTCGCCCCTGCGGCCCCGGCCCTACAGGCGTCCCTGACTGCACCAGCGCTCAGCGCTCCCGCTGCTGCGCAGCTTCAGCCCGCAGCGCAGCCGGCGCAGGAGGCGCCGTTGCAGCAATCGTATCAGCAGCCGGCAGCGCAGCAGACCTATCAGCAAGCGCAGGCCGCACCGGTAATCTCCCAGCCGGCGTCCCAATCGACTCTCAGTGAGTCGCTCCGGATGACCCGGGACAGCATGGCGATCCTCCAGAAGATGCAAGAGGACACCGCACAACTGCACCGCCGCTTCCTCGAAGGCCAGGAGAGCGCGACCAAGACTTTTCAGACCCTTCTGGAACAGCAGCACCAGCTGATCATAGGGGCAGTGCTAGCGCCCGTCTATGCTCCGGTCGCGCCCATGGCGAGGTACGCTGAACCGGTTCCTGCCAGCATCCCGGCAGCACAATTTGCTCCCGCAGCAACCATAGCAGCGCCACCGGTTGCGTTCGTTGCAACTCCCGCTCCGGCGGCCGCAGCGGTGAAACCTGTCGCCGTTACAGTTCCGAGCCCCGCCGCTGCAGCGGTTCCCGCGACTCCAGCCATTTCAGCTGCTGCCAACCCCGCAGCCGGCATCACAGAGACCCTGCTCGCCGTGGTGAGTGAGAAAACGGGCTATCCCATCGAGATGCTGGAACTCGACATGGGGATGGACTCCGATCTGGGGATTGACTCCATTAAACGGGTTGAGATCCTGTCCACGCTCCAGGACCGTCTTCCCGGCACACCCGCCATAGGCCCCGAGCATCTCGGGACCCTGCGCACCCTGGGAGAGATTGCACAGCACCTCTCGTCGGGCGCAACCAGCGTAGTTCCGGTCGCTCCGGTTGCTACCGTTGCAACGGTCAGCGCTGCTGCAGTCCTCCAGGTAAGCAGCGCTCATATCAGCGAAACGCTGCTGACCGTTGTCAGCGAGAAAACCGGCTATCCCATCGAGATGCTGGAACTCGACATGGGTATGGACTCCGACCTGGGGATTGACTCCATCAAACGGGTGGAAATCCTTTCGACGCTTCAGGACCGGCTCCCGGGTACACCCGTCATAGGCCCCGAACATCTGGGGACCCTGCGCACCCTTGGCGAGATTGCGGCTCATCTCTCGGCTGGCGCGGCCTCAAGCGCACCTGCTGCTGTAGCCGTCGCATCGGTCGAGGCAGTTGCAGCAGTAACAGCAGTAACAGCTGCGCCGGCCGCACAGGTTAGCAGCGCGATCATCACCGAGACCCTCCTTGCCGTCGTGAGCGAGAAGACCGGCTACCCCGTCGAAATGCTGGAACTCGACATGGGAATGGACTCCGATCTCGGCATCGACTCCATCAAACGGGTCGAGATCCTCTCTACGCTCCAGGAGCGGCTCCCCGGGACACCGGTCATCGGTCCCGAGCACCTCGGAACGCTGCGCACCCTGGGCGAAATAGCTAACCATCTTATCGGCTCCGGCCTCGCGGCGGCCGCAAACGCGCCGTCCCAGGGGATTTCCGTTCCGTCGGCACCGGTTGCTGCCGGCCCCGACATAGCGGCAACTCTCCTGGAAGTGGTGAGCGAAAAAACCGGTTATCCGATCGAGATGTTGGAACTCGACATGGGGATGGACTCTGATCTGGGCATCGACTCCATCAAGCGGGTTGAGATCCTCTCCACGCTCCAGGAACGGCTTCCCGGCACGCCCGCCATCGGCCCCGAGCATCTCGGAACGCTGCGCACCCTGGGCGAAATCGTGCGGCACCTGGAGGCAGGCAGTGCACCTGCTGCCAGCAACGTACTGGTCGCACCCTCCCCGGCAGCGCCGCAGATAGCCGAGACCGACATGACTGCAACGCTTCTGGAGGTGGTGAGCGAGAAAACCGGTTATCCGGTCGAACTGCTGGAACTCGACATGGGGATGGATTCCGATCTCGGCATCGACTCCATCAAACGGGTGGAAATCCTCTCCTCCCTCCAGGAAAGGCTCCCGGGCACCCCCGCCATCGGTCCCGAACAGCTCGGAACGCTGCGCACCCTGGGTGACATCTCGCGTTTCCTGTCGGCTCCGCTGCAAACGGCCGCCATCGTTGCGGCTGAAGCCGTCGAGCCGGCGACAAGCGAACCCGCCAAGGTCGCTATCCCGGGTATCGAGCGCAGCAGCGTGGTCCCGGTTCTTCTGGACGACGATGCCAGCGCGGACGCCATCGTCCTCGCCAATGACGGCGAAATCTGGGTTACCAACGACGATTCCCCGTTCACGGCCGAACTCTGCAGCATCCTTTTGGATCACGGCTGCACCGTGCGCAAGGTGGATGCTGCCAGCGCACACCACATCCATCCTACCGGCAAGCTTTCCGGGCTGGTGATCTGCGCACCGGTCGCCGGAACCGACGACCTTTTCCTGGAAAACGCCTTTCAGCTGATGAAAAACGCCGCCAAGGCGCTGGGTCATGCTGCCCAGGCCGACGGCGCCGTCTGCGTCACCGTTTCACGCCTGGACGGCCAATTTGGTTTTGGCTCCAGCACCGCTCTCAAGGATCCCCTTTCCGGCGGACTGGCAGGCCTTGCCAAAACGGCGGCTCGCGAGTGGCCTGAGGTCGCCTGCAAGGCCATCGACCTGGGCGAGTTTCCCACTGCCTCCGGCGCGGCCGGCGCAGTTGCGGTCGAGCTCTTTCGCGGCGGACCGGTCGAGTTGGGGCTCAGCTCCGCCGGACGTCACGGCTTGACCCTTGCCGTTTTACCGGCCGCCCCCTCCCCTGCCTCCGCTCCTGTCAAGGAAGGCGAGGTCGTGGTGATCACCGGCGGCGGACGCGGCGTGACTGCTGCTGCCGCCCTTGCCCTGGCTCAGGCCTACCGCCCTTTCCTGGTGCTGCTCGGGCGCTCGCCGGAACCGCAGGATGAACCTGAGACGCTCAAAACTCTTACCGAAGAAGGTGAAATCAAGCGGGCTATCATGCTGTCTGCGGTCGGAAAGCTTCATCCGCGCGAAATAGAGGAACGTTACCGTGCGGTCCTTGCCTCCCGCGAATTGCGCTCCACCCTGGAGCGGATAGCGGCAACCGGCGGCAAGGCAGTTTACCGTGCGGTCGATATCCGGGACGAAGGCGCCATGGAACTCGTGCTGAACGAGGTGCGCCGCAGCCACGGACCGATCCGCGGCATCGTGCATGGCGCCGGAGTGCTCGCCGACCGCCTCATCGTCGACAAGACGCCGGAGCAGTTCGAGCAGGTCTACAGCACGAAGGTCGCCGGTCTGAGGACGCTTTTGAACGCGACCTATAATGACGAACTGCGCTTCATCGCCCTCTTTTCCTCCAGCACCGGACGCTTCGGGCGGGTGGGACAGGTCGATTACGCCGTTGCCAATGAAGTTTTGAACAAGACCGCCCAGGCTGAGGCGAGACGCCGCACCGGCTGTCGGGCCGTCAGCATCAACTGGGGTCCCTGGGATGGCGGCATGGTCACCCCGGCGCTGAAGAAGGTGTTCGCCGAAGAAGGGATCGGAGTCATCGACCTGCTAGAGGGTGGTGAATTTCTGGCCCGCGAGATCGCCGCCAGCGGCGCTCCGGTCGAGATCGTGGCCCTGGCGGCGCTCTGCGAGCCGAAAGCTGCGGCCCAACCCTCGAAGCCGCAAAACCTTCAGGAGGCCTTCGCCCTGACGCTGACCGTTTCCGACTACCCGTTCCTGCGCTCGCATGTGCTGGACGGCAAGGCAGTCCTCCCGATGGCGGTCATTGTCGAGTGGCTTGCCCATGGCGCGCTGCACGGCAACCCGGGTTTCCGCTTCCACGGCTTTAACGACCTGCGCATCTGCAAGGGCGTCGTCTTCGAGGACAACACAGCTTTCACCCTGAACGTAATGGCCGGGCGCGCGGTGAAACGTGAAAGTTTCCACCTGGTGCCGGTGGAGCTTTCCAGCCGGGGCGCCAACGACCGGACCGTGCTGCACGCACGTGCCGAAATCGTCCTGGCCACCAGGCTTCCCGAGGGGATCCGCTCCATCACCGAGCTTCCGAGCACCCCCTACACCCCGCCCAACGGTGTCATCTACAACCGTGAGCGGCTCTTCCACGGGCCGGACCTGCACGGCATCGAGCAGGTGGACGGCTGTTCCGCAAAAGGGATCGCCGCCGTCGTGAAAGGCGCACCCGCACCCGCCTCCTGGATCAAGCGGCCGCTCAGGAGCGCCTGGCTCACCGATCCTTTGGTTATCGACAGCGCCTTCCAGCTGATGATCCTTTGGAGCTTCGAGCGCTTCGGCTCCGGCTCGCTCCCCTGCTTCGCCGGGCGCTACCGTCAGTTTCAGGAAGCCTTTCCGCGCGACGGAGCGCAGGTGGTGATCCGCGTCACCTCGGAAAGCGCCCACGGCGCCTCCGCCGACATGGAATTTCTGGACCGTCACACCGGAAAACTCGTGGCGCGCCTGGAAGGGTACGAGTGCGTCATCGATTCCTCCTTGAAACAGGCTTTCCAGCGCAATCAGTTGCAGCGTCCGGTTTCCGTTGAGTTGGGGGCAGCTTGAGCATGCAGTCCCCCTCGGTAGCAATCGTCGGCATCGGCGGGATTTTCCCCGATGCTCCTGACCTGACAGCATTCTGGAACAACATCCGCTCCGCAAAAAGTGCCACCCGCGAGGTGCCGGAGGGGCGCTGGCAGCTTTCCGCCGACGCCGCCTTCGACCCCGAACCGGGCAAGGCCGACCACGTCTACTCGCGCAGGGGCTGCTTCATCGATTCCCTCCCACCGGACAGCGACCTCACCGGGCTCCGCCTGGAGCCCGCGTACCTTAAAGGTTTGGATCCCCTGTACCATCTGCTGCTTCATGCCGGCACCGGGGCCTTCGATTCCGGCGTCACCAAGCCGCTCGACCGCTCCCGGGTCGGCGTCATCATCGGCAACCTGGCGCTTCCCAGCGAAAAATCCGCGGAACTCTCACGCTCCTACCTGGGGCGAAGCTTCGAGGAAAAACTCCTGGGGCACGCAAACCAGGTGGCGCCGGTCGATCCTTTGAACCGTTACGTCGCCGGGCTTCCCGCAGGCTTTTTGGCTGCGGCTCTTGGCCTGGGTGGCGGTTGCTGCACTCTCGACGCGGCCTGCGCCTCCTCGCTTTACGCCATCAAACTCGCGGTTGACGAACTTCTTTCGGGGCGCGCCGATGCCATGCTGAGCGGTGGCCTTTCCCGGCCCGATCCGCTTTATACCCAGATGGGTTTCTCCCAGCTGCGCGCCCTGTCGCGCCGCGGCGTCTGTTCTCCTTTCGATGCGGCAGGCGACGGTCTCGTGGTCGGCGAAGGTGCCGGTATTTTCCTGCTGAAGCGCACCGAGGACGCCATCGCCCACGGCGACCGGATCTACGGGGTCATCAGGGGGATCGGTCTCTCCAATGACGTAGGGGGAAGTCTCCTGGCTCCGCTCTCGGACGGCCAGCTGCGCGCCATGCGTGCCGCTTACGCCCAGGCCGGCTGGGAGCCGCAGGATCTCGACCTGATCGAGTGCCACGCCACCGGCACTCCGGTCGGCGATGCGACGGAAGTCGCCAGCCTGAAGGAGCTTTGGGGGTCCGAAAGAGCCGGGTCCCGGCAGTGCGTCATCGGTTCGGTCAAGTCGAACATCGGACATCTGCTTACTGCAGCCGGTGCGGCCGCCCTTACCAAGGTACTGCTCGCCATGAGCGAGGAAACCCTGCCGCCGACTGCTAACTTCGGCTCGGCTCCCGCCGGGTTCGCTCTTGAGCAGAGTCCGTTTCAGGTTTTGAAGGAGGCTACGCCCTGGCACCGCCGTGGCGACGGCGTTCCGCGCCGTGGCGCGGTAAGCGCCTTTGGCTTTGGCGGCATTAACGCGCATTTGCTGGTCGAGGAATGGCTGCCGCAAAAGGACCGGACTGATGGGACTGATGGGAAGCAGGGGAATAATGGGACTGCCCGCCCGGCAGAAGCAACTGGTTCCTCCAGGACTCGAACAGGCGCTGCCGGGCTGAGCGCTAAAAGCTGCGAACCCATAGCGGTCGTCGGCATGGACGCGCGCTTTGGGCCTTGGCAGTCTCTGGCCGCCTACCAGCAGCGCGTGTTGGGCGGTGGAGCTCCGACTTTGCCCGGCAAACCGAAGGACTGGTGGGGTGCCGAGAAAAGCGCTTGGTTTGCCGCGGAAAAACTCAAAGACACCCCTTTTGCCGGCTTCTTCCTGGACGAGTTCGCGCTGTCCACGAACGCCTTCCGGATTCCGCCACGCGAACTGGAGGAGATGCTGCCCCAGCAGGTCCTGATGCTGCAGTCTGCTGCCGCCGCCATGGCCGACGCCGGACTGGACCGCTCCGACAACCTGCGCGCCGGCGTCTTCATCGGCATCGCGCTCGACCTCAACAGTACCAACTTCAGCTTTCGCTGGTCCATTGCCCAAAAGGCCAGGCTTTGGGCTAAGGAACTGGGGCTCGAGATGACGGAAACGGAAATGTCCGCCTGGGTCGCCCGGTTGCGCGACCAAAGCGGCCCTCCCCTGACTGCCAACCGCACCATGGGCGCGCTGGGGAGCGTGGTGGCAAGTCGCATTGCGCGTGAATTTCGTGCCGGCGGCCCCAGCTTTACCCTGTCCAGCGAGGAAAGCTCTGGCCTGCGCGCCCTGGAAACCGCGGTGCGCCAGCTTCAGGTGGGCGAAATCGACCGGGCCATCGTCGGCGCCGTCGATCTGGCGGGAGACCTGCGTGCCGTCCTCGGCCAGCACCAGGGACGCCCCTTTTCCACCTCCGGCGCCGCAACTCCCTTCGACGAGCGCGCCGACGGAAGCATCGTTGGCGAGGGTGCATCCTGCGTCATTTTGAAACGACTCTCGGACGCGGAGCGCGACGGCGATCGGATCTATGCAGTCATCAAGGGCATCGGCGAGGCGAGCGGCGACCTCATGCTCCCTGGCAGCGCGGCCTACCGCCATGCCCTGGAGCGCGCCTACCGCGAGGCCGGCGTAAAACCGGAGCAGGTCGGTTATCTCGAGGCGCACGGCAGCGGCAACGCGGCCGAAGATCGGATGGAAGCCTCGGCCCTGGCAAGATTCTTCGACGGCGACAGATACGAGCCGGTTACCGCGCAGGACGCCTTGAAAAACGCTCCTGAGGAAACCGCCCCCGCGCCCCCTTCCCTTCGGAGCCTGGCGGTCGGCAGCGTTAAGGCTGACATAGGCCATTGCGGCGCGGCCTCGGGCCTGGCCGCCTTCGTCAAGGGGTGCCTGGCTCTGTACCAGGAGATCATCCCGGCCTCCCACACTGCGGTCACCCGTCCGCTGGCTAAACTGGCCGGCGACGGTGCGCTCTACCTCCCCGCCGCCTCGTGCTACTGGTTGCGCAACCGGTCTGAAGGCCCGCGACATGCCGGCATCAGTGTTTTTGGCGTGGATGGCAGCTGCAGCCATGTGGTCCTGGCCGGATTTGAGAATAATCCTCCGGCTCGTGTTGCGCTGGAACGGCTTACCCCCCTTGGCCTCGACGAGGAGTCTCTCTTCTGCGTGACCGGTGCCGACCGTGAGGAGTTGGCGAGCGCCCTTGATCTGCTGCGTAAGCACGCAGGCGCCCAGCCGCGCCCTGACCTTGCAACCTTGGCCCGCACCTGGCAGAGCCGGCAGGAGGGATCGGCTGGCCTGGCGCTGGCAGTCTCGCTGGTCGCGCGCAACTTTGAGGAACTCGATACCCTTATCACCCAGGGAGAACGGCTCCTGAGCGCCTATGCCGCGCAGGCCGACACGCTGCTTCCCCCCTCCATGCGGGATCGTATCTTCTTTTCGGCCAGCCCGATGGGAAACGCCGGCAAGATCGGTTTCGTGTATCCCGGTTCGGGTAATCATTACGCGGGGATGGGGATGGAACTATCCGCACGCTGGCCTGAGATCTTCCGGCGCCAGGATACTGAGAACCTGTACCTGCGCGACCAATTCCAGCCCGAACAGTTCTGGAATGGCGCCCCGATGGAAGCGGTCAACGAGAACCACCTGGCGGTTATCTTCGGACAGGTCGCCACGGGATGCGCAGTCAGCGACCTGGTGCAGAGTTTCGGCATAACGCCCAAGTCCGTCATCGGCTACAGCCTTGGTGAGTCCGCCGGGCTCTTCGCAACCCGCACCTGGCAGGAGCGCGACCTGATGCTCTCCCGCATGCAGGCGTCCACGCTTTTCACGCGGGATCTCGCCGGCGAGTGCCGCGCGGCGCGGCGCGCCTGGGGCGAAGGTTCCGGCAAAGAGATCGTCTGGAGCATCGGCGTGGTCGACGCCTCGGCACGCGAGGTGCGCCGTGCGCTCAAAAAGACTTCCAGGGTCTACCTTTTGATCGTGAACACGCCAGACGAGTGCGTCATTGGCGGCGACGCCAAGTGGGTGAAGCACCTGGTTGCCATGCTCGACTGCCGGTTCTTCCCGCTCCAGGGAGTCACCACCGTGCACTGCGAGGTGGCACGCGAGGTGGCTAACGCCTATCGAGACCTGCACCTTTTCAGCACCAATGTGAACCCGGAGCTGACCTTTTACAGCGGCGCCACGGGTAACGCGTACCAGGTTAACCGCCGTAGTGCGGCCGACGCCATTTTGGCCCAGGCTGTCGAAGGAATCGACTTCCCGAGGGTGATCGAGGCTGCCTACGCCGAGGGCGTGCGCTACTTCATTGAAATGGGACCGGGTGGTTCCTGCAGCCGGATGATTGGCCGCATCCTTTCCGGCCGCCCCCATGTCGCCAGGTCCGCCTGCCTTCCCGGGGTTGATCCGGGCTCCGCTATCCTGAGGCTTTTGGCTCAACTCAGCTCGGAGCGGGTTTTGGTAAACCTGGAGCCGCTCTATGCCGAGGCACCTGCGCAACTGTTGCTGCACAGTGGGAAGACCGCTGCCAGTGCTGCTAGTATCAGGTTTAATACCGGTGGCGCTGCGTTTGCGCCCGGGCGTCCGCTGGAACTGGCCGCTGAGAAGGCTAAGGCCATAGCAAAGGACTTAAAGGACTTAAAGGACTTAAAAGACTTAAAAGACTTAAAAGACGCCAAGGACGCCAAGGACGCCAAGGACGTGCAGGCAACTGCGGTAGTCGCTGAGGTGGTTTTGACTGGCTTGGTCCCGGCTGAAAGAGCGCAAACGACTACAAATCATCCAGGTGCAAACCAGGTGGCAGAGGTACAGGTAAGTAGGACTGTCGACTCGCCCGTTAAACCAGTGACTTATCCAGGTGCTAGCATAATGCCAGAGAATATTGTGGTCCCAACAACTGTTTTACAGGAAACCGCACAGCCTCTTGCCCAGTTGCAACCCCCCGCAGCGGCTCCGTTGCTGGCGGAGTTTGCTTCCGCGCAGGAAGCACGAGCCATGGCGCATGAGGCGTACCTGCGCGTTAGCGAAAACATCAGCCGCTCCATGGCTGACGCACTGGCGCTGCAAGTTTCTCTGCAGCAACAGCTCATCGCTGCTGGCCTGCCTCTTGGAGTGACTGCGACTCCTGCTCCGGTTCACAGCCAGCCAACGGATGCCGGAACTGGCGCAACCACCTCTTTCCCCCTCCCTAGCCCTCCCCCTCCGGGCTTGCGCGCCGAAGCGCTACGCGCGAAGGAGGGAGAGGGGACTTTCGGACTTCCTGCTCACGCGCTTAATGGTGCAGTCGCTGCCGACACAATTGCCGCCGGCGCAACCGCTGCAGGCACAACTGTTCCCCCTGCTTTTGACCGTGACATGTGCCTGGAGTTCGCCAGAGGGTCTGTCGGACGTATGCTCGGTGCGGGGTTTGCCGAGGCGGACAGCTTCCCTACCAGGGTACGCTTACCGGATGAACCTCTCATGCTGGTGGACCGTATCGTGACGCTTGAGGGCGAAGCGAAATCAATGACTCATGGCCGCGTTGTGACCGAACATGATGTCCATCCCGGCGCCTGGTACCTGGACGGAGGCCGCATCCCGACCTGCATCGCTGTGGAAGCGGGCCAGGCTGACCTCTTTCTCTCCGGCTACCTCGGCATAGACTTTATCACCCGCGGCATGGCAGTCTACCGGCTGCTCGACGCGGTGGTAACCTTCCACCGCGAGCTCCCGGGCCCCGGCGAAACCATCAGCTACGACATTCGCATCGAGCGCTTCTTCCGCCAGGGCGAAACCTACCTGTTCCGCTTCCACTTCGAGGCGACGGTCAACGGGGAGCCGCTGCTTTCCATGCGTAACGGCTGCGCCGGATTCTTCTCGGCAAAGGAGCTCGACGCAGGCAAGGGGATCGTGCGCGGCGCGCTGGATCTCCGCCCCCGCACGGGGAACCTGCCGGCAGACTGGATTGAACTGGTGGCTGTTGAACGGGCTTCGTACAGTGCGACAGAGCTTGACCTGCTGCGCCAGGGCGACCTCGCCGGCTGCTTCGGTCCTACTTTCAGCGGCCTCAACCTGCAGCGCCCCCTGACCATTCCCGGCGGCGCCATGCAACTGGTGCACCGGGTGGTGGAGCTCGACCCCAAGGGTGGACGCTACCAGCTCGGGTTCATCCAAGCCGAAGCCGACATTCACCCGGACGACTGGTTCATCACCTGCCACTTCGTGGACGACCGGGTCATGCCCGGCACGCTCATGTACGAGTGCTGCATGCATACCTTGCGCATCCTGCTGCTCAGGATGGGCTGGGTCGCCGAAACCGATGGCGCGTCCTGGCAACCGGTTCCCGGCGTGGCAAGCCAGCTTTGCTGCCGCGGCCAGGTGCTGGAGTCTACCAAAATCGTGCGTTACGAGGTAACCGTTCGCGAACTCGGTTATCGGCCGGAGCCCTACGCGATTGTCGATGCCCTCATGTACGCGGACGGCAAGCCGATCGTCGAAATCACTAACATGTCGGTGGGCCTCACCGGGACCAACCGGGAAACGCTGCTGGCTCTCTGGAGCGCGCAGACCGGGAAGTCAGTGCCGGGCGATCTTGCCGTTCAGGGCGGCTCACCAGTGCCAGGGTTCGACCGCAAGCCGGCGCTCTACAGCAAAGAGCAGATACTGGCCTACAGTAACGGTCACCCCTCCGAAGGGTTCGGCGCCAAGTACCGGATCTTCGACACGGATCGCAAGATTGCGCGCCTTCCGGGTCCACCGTTTCAGTTCATGGACCGGGTCACCGCTTTGCGCGGCGAGCCGTGGCAGATGGTTGCCGGCGCCATGGCCGAGACGCAATACGACATTCCCGCCGACGCCTGGTATTTCGGCGCCGACCGGCAGCCGCGCATGCCGTTTGCGGTGCTGCTGGAAGCGGCCCTGCAACCCTGCGGCTGGCTCGCCGCCTACGTCGGCTCCGCGCTCAACAGCCCGACCGATATCTCCTTCAGGAATCTCGGCGGCAGCGCCGTGCAGCACCGGGCGGTAACGCCGGAGAGCGGCACGCTGACCGCCTGCGCCACCATGACCAAGGTTGCTACCAGCGGCGGCATGATCATCCAGGAGTACGATTTCTCCGTCGCGGACCGGCACGGCATCCTCTACGAAGGGGATACCATGTTCGGCTTCTTCGCCAAGGACGCCCTGGCCAACCAGGTCGGGATCCGGGATGCCGCCCCTTACCTGCCGAGCGTAGAGGAGACCGGGCGCGGCGTGAGCCTCCCCTACCCTGAGGAGCGGCCCTTCCCCGAAAAGAAGTTGCGCATGATCGACCGGATCGAGCTTTTCGTGCCGGACGGCGGCCCGGTGGGGCTCGGCTACCTGAAAGGGACCAAGCAGGTTGATCCGGATGAGTGGTTTTTCAAGGCGCATTTCTACCAGGATCCGGTTACCCCCGGCTCGCTTGGGCTGGAGTCTTTCCTGCAACTGGTGAAGCACGCCGCGGTCCAGCGCTGGGGTTGGCAGGAGGGTGACACCCTCGCGGCTGTTGCGCTGGAGCGCCGGCAGCGTTGGCTCTACCGCGGACAGGTGGTGCCGACCAACACCCAGGTGACGGTCGTTGCCTGGATCACTGCGGTGGACGAAGGGGAGCGGATATTGACCGCAGCCGGATTCCTCTCGGTAGACGGACGGCCGATTTACCAGATGAATGACTTTACCGTGCAACTGGAAAGGGCGTAGGGTTATTTGAGGCCTCGGCGCGCCATCAAGTTGAGACGCATTGCACGCGTTTCAGCACTGCCGCCCTCTAGTTGAACGGGGTGTGGCACACCTTCAAGTAGAGACGCATTGCATGCGTCTCAGCGCTGCCGCCCTACAGTTGAACCAGGTATAATCAGGGCAAAGGAGACGCATGCAATGCGTCTCTACAATACTTACGAATCTGAAAAAAGAAACGGCCGTTCCGTTGCACAATATTTACCCGTTATAGCTGAAAGTTTTCCCGGCACAAGCGCTCTTTTTCTTAAGGTGATAGATGAAGTATTCCAAGGTATATATCGAATCTCTCGGCTATGAACTGGCTCCGGTAGTTGTCACCTCTGCCGAGCTTGAGTCCCGACTGGAGCCTCTTTACAAGACGCTCCACTTTGCTCCCGGGCAACTGCAGGCGCTCACCGGGATCCGGGAACGGCGCTGGTGGGAACCGGGCTTCCCGCTCTCCAGGGGTGCCGTCGCTGCCGGCAAAAAGGCTCTTGCCGCAAGCGGCCTCACCCCGAAAGACCTCGGCGCGCTGGTCTACACCGGCGTTTGCCGGGAACAGTTCGAACCTGCCACGGCCTGCCGGGTCGCAGCCGGACTGGGAGTCTCGGGCAACGCCGCGGTCTACGACCTCTCCAATGCCTGCCTGGGCGTTCTGAACGGCATCCTCGACGTCGCCAACCGGATCGAACTGGGACAGATCAGGGCCGGCTTGGTGGTTTCCTGCGAAAGTGCCCGGGACATCAACGACCTCATGATCGCCCGCATGCTCGCCAACCCGCGCATGGAGAATTTTGCCAGCGCCCTGGCGACTCTCACCGGCGGCTCCGGTGCGGTCGCGGTGCTGCTCACCGACGGCTCCTTCTCCAATTCGGGCCGGCGGCGACTGCGTGGCGGCCTCACCCAGGCGGCACCTGAGCATCACGCCCTCTGCCTTTGGGGTATCGCCCCGGACGGCAAGGGTGGCTTCGTGCAGTCCATGAGCACTGATGCGGTAAATGTCATGAATTACGGCGTTGAGCTGGGACGGCGCACCTGGGCGCAATTTCTTCCCGAGGTCGGCTGGAGCGGTGATGACGTCGACCGGGTGGTCTGCCACCAGGTAGGAAGCGCGCACCAAAGCGCCATTCTGAAGACTCTCGGCATCCCGCTCGACAAGGATTTCACCACGTATGAGTTCCTCGGCAATATGGGGACGGTCTCGCTGCCGCTTACCGCGGCCCTCGCGGAGGAGCGTGACATCCTCTCCAAGGGCGACCGGGTTGCCATGCTCGGCATCGGCAGCGGGCTTAACTGCCTGATGCTCGGGGTAGATTGGTAGCAGCTTCCCCCCCCCGCCCTTTCCCGGTTCGGCCGATGATCGTTCCCACGCTCCCGCGTGGGAATGCATCCAGGGACGCTCCTGCGTCCCGTTCTGCCCCAAGGAAAAGGCACATGTTAACGCTCCAGCATATCCTCCGGTGTTGGACGCCGGAGCGTCCGGAGAGCCCGTTCCCACGCAGGAGCATGGGAACGATGATGTCGTCGGGAGACGCAGGCAATGCGTCTCTACGTGAGACCAATGACCGATTATCACAGGTACCCAACTGCATGTCTGTAAACCTACAAAAACTTTACCCCTTCACCGGCCAGAGGCTGGACCTCGACGGCATCTCCTACCATTACCTGGACGAGGGCGCCGGAGTCCCGGTTGTCATGGTGCACGGCAACCCTTCCTGGTCCTTTTATTACCGGAACCTGGTGCTGGCCCTGCGCGACCGCTACCGCTGCATCGTTCCGGATCACATCGGCTGCGGCTTTTCGGATAAGCCGGGCGACGAGCGCTACGATTACACCTTGTCGCGGCGGGTGGATGACCTGGAGCGGCTCATCGACCACCTGGACCTGCCGGAAAAGCTGACCCTGGTGTTGCACGATTGGGGCGGCATGATCGGGATGGCCTATGCGGCGCGCCATCCGGAGCGCATCGGGCGCCTGGTGTTGCTCAACACCGCCGCCTTTCATCTGCCCAAAGAAAAAAGGTTTCCCCTCGGCCTTAGGATCTGCCGGGACACGCCACTGGGCACCCTGCTGGTCCGCGGTTACAACGCCTTCAGCGTCGGGGCGTCGATCGTCGGCTGCAAGAAAAACCCGATGACGAGCGAACTGCAGCAGGCCTACCGCTCCCCTTACAACTCCTGGGGCAACCGGATCGCCACGCTGCGCTTCGTGCAGGACATCCCGCTCTCCCCGCGCGACCGCAACTTTGCCCTGGTGAGCGAGGTCGCCGCCAGCCTGGGCCAGTTCAAGGACCTTCCGGTCTCCATCTTCTGGGGCGAGCGCGATTTTGTCTTCGACCCGACCTTCCTTGCCGAATGGATCAAGCGCTTCCCCCAGGCCGAGGTGCACAGCTACCCCGACGCCGGGCATTACATCCTGGAAGACATGAAGGATGAGGTGGTCCCGCTCATCGAGAATTTCCTGGATACCACGAACTTGGAAGAGCCAGGCGAGAACGAATGTTGAGTGAAAGCTTCGTCAATATAGCCGCGCATCTGCCTGAGATGGCACGGCTGCAGCCGGACACCACAGCGATCATCTTCCCCAAGCAGGATCGCCGCATGAGCTTTCTGGAACTCGATACCCTGAGCGACCGGATCGCACGCGGCCTGCTCGACATCGGCATCTGCCGCGGCGTGCGCACGGTGCTGATGGTGACACCGAGCCCGGAGTTCTTCGCCCTCACCTTCGCCCTCTTCAAGGTGGGCGCGGTTCCGGTCCTGATCGATCCGGGGCTCGGGATAAAAAACCTCAAGAAATGCTTCGCCGAAGCGGAACCCAGGGCCTTCATCGGCATCCCCAAGGCGCACCTGGCGCGCCTTTTGTTCGGCTGGGGCAAGGATTCCATCACTACTTTGGTCACAGTGGGACGCCGCCTTTTCTGGGGCGGCAGCACGCTGGCAGAACTCATCGCACTCGACCTCCAGGACGCTCCTTTCACCCCGGCTCCGACCCAGCACGAAGACGTGGCGGCGATTCTTTTCACCAGCGGTAGCACCGGAACCCCGAAGGGAGCGGTCTACAGCCACGGCAACTTCGCGGCCCAGGTGGCGGCACTGCGCCAGGTCTACGGCATCGAACCGGGCGAGATAGATCTCCCCACCTTCCCGCTTTTCGCCCTGTTCGCTCCCGCGCTCGGCATGACCGCTGTCATTCCCCAGATGGATTTCACCCGTCCGGGCTCGGTGAACCCGGCCAACATCATCGACGCCATCACGGTCTACGGGGTCACCACCATGTTCGGCTCCCCTGCGCTCATTAACCGTGTGGGTCGCTTCGGCGTCAAACATGGCACCCGGCTCCCCACGCTCAGGCGTGCTATTTCCGCGGGCGCACCGGTGCCGGCGGCGGTTCTGGAACGCTTCTGCTCGCTCCTGGAGCCCGGCGTCCAGGTCTTCACTCCCTACGGCGCTACCGAGGCTCTCCCGGTCTGTTCCATCGGAAGCGCCGAGATTCTCGGCTCGACCCGCGTCATCACCGATGCCGGCGGCGGGGTCTGCATCGGCCGCCCGGTCGAGGGGATCCGCCTCGAGATCATTGAAATCAGCGACGACCCCATCTATTATTGGGACGAATCCCTCCGGGTCCCGACCGGAAAGATCGGCGAGATCATCGTACAGGGGGAGCAGGTGACCCGGGGCTATTACAACCGCCCGGACGCCGACCACCTTTCGAAGATTTCCGACCCGGAAAGGGGCTCCTTCTTCCACCGCATGGGGGACCTCGGCGGGCGCGACGAGGAGGGCAGGGTCTGGTTTTGCGGCCGCAAGACGCACCGGCTGGAGACCGCAGCGGGAACACTCTTCACCATCCCCTGCGAGGCGGTCTTCAACACGCACCCGCAGGTGTTCCGCAGCGCACTGGTCGGAGTCGGCCTCCCCGGCGCGGTTAGGCCGGTACTCTGCGTCGAGCTGGAGAAAGGGATCAAGGTAGACCGCGAGGCGCTGCGGGTCGAGCTTCTGGCCATCGCCCGCGACCACATCCACACCCACGCCATCGACACCATCCTCTTCCATCCGGCCTTCCCGGTCGACATCCGCCACAACGCGAAGATCTTTCGCGAGAAACTCGCCCTCTGGGCTGCAAGGAGGCTCCAATGAAGGTTTTGGTGACAGGAGGCGGAGGTTTCCTGGGGGGGGCCATCGTCCGGCTATTGCGGGCGCGCGGGGATGAAGTCAGGAGTTTTTCGCGCAAGGCGCACCCGGAACTCTCCCTGCTCGGCGTGGAGCAGCACCGCGGAGACCTCTCAGATCCCAATGCCGTCCTTGAGGCGGTCAAGGGCTGCGACGTCGTGTTCCACGTCGCGGCCAAGGCGGGAATTTGGGGAAGCTATGAGGATTTTTACCGGGCGAACGTTTCCGGCACCGGGAACGTCATCGCCGCCTGCCTGGCCTACCAGGTCGGGCGCCTGGTCTACACCAGTTCGCCGAGCGCCGTTTTCGACGGCTCCGACGTGGAGGGTGGCGACGAGTCGCTCCCCTACCCGGCCAGCTACGAGGCGCACTACCCGCACACCAAGGCGATCGGCGAGCAGATGGTGCTGGATGCCAACTCGTCCTTTCTTGCCACGGTGGCACTGCGGCCGCATCTCATCTGGGGGCCGGGCGATAACCACCTGGTGCCGCGCATCGTCGAGAAGGCCCGGGCCGGGCGACTGCGGCGCATCGGGACGCGCGCCTGCCTGGTGGATACAGTCTACATCGACAATGCGGCGGAGGCGCACCTGAACGCGGCCGACCGGTTGCAGCCCGGCGCCCCGCTTGCCGGCAAGGCCTATTTCATCTCCAACGACGAGCCGCTGCCACTTTGGGAGATGGTGAACCGCATCCTCGCCGCGGCCGGGTTGCCGCCCGAAACGCGCAGCATCTCGCCGAGGCTGGCACAGGGTGTCGGCACGCTGTGCGAAACAATCTGGCAGGTGCTGCGCCTTTCCGGCGAGCCTCCCATGACCCGCTTCGTAGCCAGCGAGCTATCGAGTGCCCACTGGTTCGACATCTCGGCCGCCCGGCGCGACCTGGGATATCAGCCCAGGGTCTCCCTGGAAGAAGGGCTCCAGCGGCTCAAGAAAAGTTTTCAGAGAGCGGGCCGTTGATTGAAACACAGACCATGGTGATCCCGGACCTGCCGGTGCTGCCGATTGCACTGACGGTTCCGGCAGGCGGACAAGTGCACCTGCACCTGGTTTCTCTTGCCTGCTCCGCGCGCGAACTGGAGCGCTTGCAAGGTTTTCTCACCGAGGACGAGTTGCAGCGCTGCCACCGGTTGATCGACCTGGAGCGGCGTGACCGGGCTGTAGCCGGCCGTGGCTTGCTGCGCGAAATGCTGGCCGGGTACCTGGGCGAGAGGCCGGAAGAGGTGCTGCTTTCGGAGGGGGAATTCGGCAAGTTGCATCTGTCGGATCATCTGGAAAGCGACTCGCTAAGTTTCAACCTGTCGCACGCCGGAAACCGTTTGCTTTTGGCCGTTTGCGTCGGTTGCGAGGTGGGGGTCGACCTGGAGCTGGTGCGGGAGGACCTGGAATTTCGGCCTATGGCTGAGCGCTATTTTTCCGAGCGGGAACGAAGGGAACTGTTCAGTCTGCCGGAGGCCGGGCAGCGCGCCGCCTTCTACCGCTGCTGGACCCGCAAGGAAGCCTACCTGAAGGGTACTGGAACCGGGTTTTCGCAGCCGGCCAATGCCTTCGATGTCTCACTGCTACCGCAGCACCCGCCGGAACTGCTTGAGCACCGCGGATTTCCGGCGGAGGTCGAAAGATGGAGCATCAGGGACATCGAACTGCCGGAAGGGTACTGCGCCGCTGTCGCGGTGGAAGGAGAAAACCCGGAGTTAAAAACCTTTTTTGCAAAACCTTAAACCGGTAAAACATTTAGCCACAAAAAGGCACAAAAGGCACAAAAAAGAATCTGAACAAAGAACAGGTAAGGCAATCAGACCCTAAACGTTTAGCACATCAAACTGACATCCGCTTAGTGTTTTAACCCCTCTTTTAGTCTTTTTTTTGTGTATTTTGTACCTTTATGTGGCCAAGAAAAAGATTTAGTCTCTGCCTTTCAGGCTTTTACGAAACGCCCGGTAGGCATCCATGTGGCTTCTGTACCTACTCAGCGTGAGTTCACTGTTAATCCAGGCATAAATGATAAGGTTGTCATCCTTGAGGTACTTGAAAAAGAGCCGCTCGTTAGCTACGGGCTTTGCCCGCCTCCACTGCCGATAACTATACCCTTCGGTGTCCCCCTGATAGTAACCGGCATGCTGCGGATCAGCGGGAATCTCTTTCTTGATCGCTTGATAGATCTTCGCCAATAGCTTTGTCTGGGGCGACTTTTTGTAGTTATCCGGGTCTCTTTTCCTTTCCTTCGCGACAATAGTCGTCAGTTCATCCAGAACCAGCTCAAAAGCCGCATGGAAGCGGATACGCGATTCATTGCTTACCATGGTCAGATCTCCACTCCTGCCACCAGCTCCTCGATCAATTTCATCTTCTCAGGATCGGGAACCCGTATAGTGTCCGCACTCTCAGCCAATTCCTTATCCATGCAGTCGTAGAGCTGGTACACGGTCTTATTCTCAATGCTCCAGGAGAAGGCATCGAAAACTCTCGGATGACACTCAAAGGCAGCCAGCTTGTCAGCTATCAGGTCTTCATAATAGGATGCTACAAATTCATCGGGAATGGCGAACCTGAAATGAAGGAAGGGGGCATCATGCCTGCGTGTAACAATGTCATAGCGGAAGTTCTGCAGGATTATGCTGGTTTCGGAGAGTGCGTTCCCTATGCCTGCAATCAGCGGCTTTAAATCCTTTTCCAGCAGTCCGTGTTTGGCCAGCAGGTCGGTTATGATCTCACAATCACAGCCGAAGGGGTGCTGCACGCCATTACTCACATCCTGCCACTGCGGCAAAATTCTATTAAAGAGAGAGAACCTGCCGGTCAAAGGCACCAGCTTGATGATGGCTTCCAGAATCTTCAGGTTGCCGGGATCATAATCGAGAGCCGCCAGGACATGGCGTGCGGATTCAGCCCAAAGACAGGATTTCTCCAGGGATACGGCATAATACACCAGTGAAAAGCAAGATTCGGACTGCTCGATGGCCTTTTTGTGGTAGGCATGCATGGCGTCGATGTCGTGCTCCAGACACGACAGCAGCCCCAGCAGGGTGTTGCCACAGACGGGATCCAGCTTCAACATGGTCTGTGCGTTTTTTTTGTATTTGGTAAAATGCATCCCTTGGGAGGGAGCCCTGCGGGTCAGCACACTCAGCTCGCCAAGCGCCTGCATAAATTCAATCTGAGACTGGGATATCATGTACTAACCTCTTCCCGCGCTGTCAGGCCGGCAGATCGGTATGACAGAACCTGCAGGCGGTCTCCCGCCATTTGCTGTATTCCCGGCATTTGGTGCACTGACGATAGTGCCCGGTGACCGGCTTTTTCGGCCCCTGAAAGATGGTGATCATCAAGGTGGGCGGAAAGACACAGTTGATTAAAAACCAAAGTACCGGGCTCCGACCCTTGGTCCAGGATATCCAGGCGCCGATAATTCCGGGCAGAACGAAAAAGGTCCCCATAAAGGCGATCTGCTGTAACAGGTGCACCATGATCCACTCCTTCTGTTGAAAATCGACCTCAGGTCCTGGGTTCAGTCCTGGTGATGGTGCTACGTAAATCCAAGCCAAGCAATTCCGAGGCTTCGTGCATGACTCTTTGAAAGCGCGCCCGGAAAGCCGGAAAGGTATCAGCCGGATGGCCATCCTCATCCCAAGGGAACCCGGTGCGCACCAGGATAATCAAAAGCTCTTCCAGCGCATCGCGCCTGCCCCTTAGCTCGGCTATCTCCTGCAATGCATCTTCAAGAAGAGCGCGCTCCGCTCCCTCACTTTCCATCCCTTGCTTCAATCTGGCAATAATATCTGGCATGACGGCTCCCCTTCTGCCAAGGCATGGTAACAGCGACGCTGTGGTGAGTCAATATCCATATTTTAAGGCGCAGTAGCCGACCATAGGGCGATAAGTTCCTATCTGGTCGGGTAATATCAATGCTGAACCAGTGCTTCCGGAATTTGGCAGAATCAGGCGCTGGATGTTCTGTACCAATTCTTTTAATTGCCAAATGGCGTTAAAGGATTTATTCTTTATGGGATAAGCTATGCGAACCAGACTCCCACACCAACAGAATAGAGAGGACACAACATGAATAAGTATGTCGCACTGATTTTGGGCTCGGCCCTGACAGCTCTCATTGCCGGCACCGCCCTTGCGGCCTCCACGCCGCCTGCCGATACTGGCGTTGCCAAGCCCGCAACGGCCCCGGCAACCAGTGCCGCACCTGCTGCAGCCGCACC
>JGI24143J45723_1000114_pt1 | contig 41203 bp, 42 predicted proteins | sample BarGraIncu00432A_FD_45723 | JGI IMG/M metagenome (IMG submission 45723) | reverse complement strand
AGATAATATTTTCTGCGCCGCCATTTATGATTTCCAGCAGGTGTTTCATTTCTTTGACGCTTTGACCAAAGAGGGCGGCCTGGGAATTGTAATGTTCTTTCCCAGATCCATCTGTACCAATAGCCAGGCCGACAGCCAGAGAAACCCCAAGGGCATAAGCATTCTTCAGAGCAACGGCACATTCAACACCGACCACATCTGTTGAGAGACTGATATGGTAATAGGAAGTTTCAAAAAGTTTTTTGAATCGTCTCAGAATTTCTATGTCGGTTCCGCAAAATGCAACAGCGGAGTGATCCTTATCTGCCAGTTCATAGCTAGTACAGGGCCCTCCAATGGCGTTAATGGAAAGTTTCTTTCCATCCGGCAGTTTACTGATAAAGTAATCGGGGTAGGTTATCATAAAACCGTCCGCCAGAGCAATCATTCCTTTAGTGACTAAAAGCAGGGGAACGGAATCAGGAATCAGGGGCAGAATCTTTTCACAGAACCAGTCCACACCAAAGCTGCTGACACCGCAAAGAACGGCATTCGTGCCATCTAAAGCCAGTTCGACATCTTCAATTTGATAGTATTTAATCCCTTCATTGGGTAATTGCCGTTTTAAAGTTGGGTGAAATCCGCTTGCTTCGGCGGTCTCAATAATTTCTCGGTCCAGATGGGTACCAACCAGACGCACTTCGTGGCCATTTTCGGTAGCCGGAAAAGATAAGGCGGAAGCCATTTGTCCAGCTCCCACAAAGGTAATGATACTCATAATAAAGCTCCTTTTTTTATTTATTTGAATCTCAGGTTTTGTTCAGGCCAACGGCATTTCGGGAAGCGGAGAGGGCATCGTAGAAAACAGATTCGTTTTTCATGAATGCACTCAGATAGAGGATATCGATGATGGTCAGTTGGACAATTCGGGAGGCCATGGCTTCAGAATGGTACTTTTTATCATTGGTGGAGCTGGATAAAAAGACATCGGCCTTTTGAGCTAGAGATGAATTTTCAAAACTGGATAGGGCGATGATTTTGGTGTTATTCTTTTTGGCGATAGACACCGTATTCAAAACCTCTAAACTTTCACCAGTATGAGAAACCGCAAACAATACATCATCCGAAGTGGCATGGGATGCAATGATGTTCATAAAATGAGGATCGGGATAACTGCAGACATTTAGTCCGATTTTACTGAACTTATGCATGGCATCCATGGAAATGGAGGCAGAAGCACCTACTCCAAAAAACAGAATGCGTTTGGCAGCAAGCAGGATGTCCAAGGCTTTTTCAATGACCTCATCCTTAAGAGCATGTTCCAGATCATTAATGGCGGTGATGGTATGACCAATGACTTTTTTCTTAATGGTATTGATGTCGTCATCCCCTAGAATTTCCTCAATGATGCTTTCTGAGGGGGTGTCCGAAAACTCTTTGGCCAGATTGATGCGAAAAATCTGGTAGGAGCTGTAATCCATTTTTTTCAAGAGTCGCATGACAGTGGTTTCGCTGGTATTACATTTTTTAGCCAGCTCGGTGATGGAAAGCAGGGATACCGTATCCGGGTGGTCTAATATGTAATTGGCAATTACTTTTTGGGTGATTGAGAACAAGTTGTATTTTGTGCGTATTTCAGTTAGTAATGAAGTCAATGAGCGTGCCTCCGATCTATTTTCTAAGATCATTATACGTTAAAAAAGGATGTTTGACAATTGCGGGAAACCTAAAAAAGTTAATAATTGACGCAAAGAGTATTGACAGCGTTAATTTATGATGGTAGAATGAGTTTAAAATCAACGGCATCTATCAACACATAGTGTATTTTAAACGGTCTGGCGTTTTGAGAATTTGGCAATAATGATGCTTATATATTTTTAGGTAAAAAGAAAAGGGTTACATAAATCAAAAAGACTGATTTAAAGCTATTTTTAAATTCACATTAAACATTTCTTTAAGGAGGAAATAATGAAAGCTGTATGTATGTATAAACCAGGCGATTTGCGCGTAGAAGAAGTTGAACTGCCAATTGTTCAACCGGATGAGGTAATGGTGAAAGTTTGGGCAGTTGGTCTCTGTGGTTCTGATATCCCCCGGGCCTTGACCTATGGGGCCCATGTTTCTCCGATTATCATCGGTCACGAATTTTCTGGAGAAATCACCGAACTGGGTGCGGACATAAAAAATTTCAAGGTCGGCGACCGGGTGGTTGTTCCGCCACTCATTCCCTGTTTTGAATGCGAGTGGTGTCAAAAGGGCATTTACTCACTCTGTGAACATTACGATTATTACGGTTCTCGCCGAAACGGTGCTCTGGCCGAATATGTAGCTGTTAAAGAAGGCAACCTTCTAAAAGTGCCGGACAACGTTTCCTACGAAGATGCCGCAACCATTGACCCCTGTGCAAACGCTTATCACAGTTTAGCTCGAGCCAATTTCCAGCCGGGAGATTCTGTTTGTGTGGTTGGAACCGGACCCATTGGTTTATTTGCAGCCCAATACGCAAAACTGGCCGGAGCATCCCAGGTCATCGCTGTGGATGTATGGGATGAAAAACTGGAGATCGCAAAAAAAGTCGGAGCAGACGTCATCATCAACTCGTTAAAAGAAGATGCAGTAGAAGCAGTTAAGAAAGCTACCAAGGGAAAAGGCGCTAACATCGTCATCGATTATTCCGGGGCGCCTACCGCACAAAAACAATGTATTTTAATGGCCAGTAAAATGGGTCGGGTGGTTTATCTCGGGATCTCCCACAAAGGTTTGGATCTCAGTGAAAAAGAACTCGATACTCTGATGAGAAGTCAACTGAGTCTGATTGGTTCCTGGAATTCTTTTACAAAACCATATCCTGGCGAAGACTGGACAGAATCCTTAAAAATGTTTGCCGAAAAAGGGATGACAGCCAAAGACATTATTAGCCATCGTTTACCACTTGATGAAGTGCCCAATGTTTTTGCCGAAATAGCCAAAGGCGGTTATTTCTACAATAAAATAATGTTTTATCCATGGGGGAAAATTAATGAACACTGAAAAGTATTTTATGGGTGTTGACACGGGAACACAAAGTGTCAGAGTTGTTGTTACGAATATTAAAGGGACTGTTATTTCCGGTGATGAACAGGTTTATGAAACCTTTTATCCACAAGCTGGCTGGGCAGAACAGAAGCCGGCAGACTGGTGGCGCTGCTTTAACGAAGCCGTAAAAAATGTGATGTCTTCTTTATCAAAAGAAATACGACACAGTATTCAGGCAATCAGCGTGTGTTCGACTTCATCAACGGTTATTCCGGTTGATGAAAATGGTTTCCCTTTAGCCAATGCCATTATGTGGATGGATACCCGGGCTAAAAAAGAAATGAAAGTTATCAATGACACCAAACACCCTGTTCTGGAATACAGTGGTGGAGAAGACTCAGTGGAATGGATGATCCCCAAAGTACTGTGGATCAAAAACAATCAAAAAGACATTTATAATAGAAGCTATAAAATCATTGAACAATTGGACTGGATGAACTACCAGTTATGCGGGGTTTACGCGACCTCCATCTGTAACTCGACCTGTAAATGGAATTACATTGAGTGTGAAGGTGGCTGGAACGGCGAATTCTTCAAGCAGGTTGGTTTGGAAGACTATGCAGAAAAACTGGTTTTGGATGTGAAACATGTTGGGGATTTTGTCGGAATCATCAATCGTGAATTTGCTGATCAGTACGATATCAACCCCGAAATGAAGGTTGTTCAGGGCGGAATTGATGCCCACATTGGGATGCTTGGGCTGGGCGTTGCCAGAGAAGGTAAACTCGCCATGATTATGGGTACCAGCTTTGTACAGCTGGCCTTCTCCGAAAAGAAACTGAATCTGAATGGGATTTGGGGTCCATACAACAACGCTATCGTTCCAGACCAATGGCTATTGGAAGGCGGACAGATCTCAGCCGGTTCCATTATCAAATGGTTTATGCGTGAATTTGATATGTCGAGTCATGAAAACCCCTATGCTTATATGAATGAACAGATTGCAAAAATTCCCGCCGGTTCAGAAGGTCTGGTTGCCCTTGATTTTTTCCAGGGAAACAGAACTCCATATAAGGATGCCAATGCCAAAGGGGTGATTTACGGTTTAACCCTGAGCCATACAAAAGCTCATATTTACCGTGCCTTGATGGAATCGGTAGCATTGGGAACAAAAAACATTATTGACAACTTTGAAGCACAGGGCTGTCCGATCAACATTATTGTTGGCTGCGGCGGGGTTACCAAAGATGCCACCTGGATGCAGATTATTGCCGATGTTACCGGCAAACCCATTGTGGTTACAGAAGATGCCAGCGCCAGTGTACTCGGCTGTGCCATTGTAGCTGCAGTAGGATCAGGAGCCTATAATAATTTTGACGATGCAACCAAGGGTATGGTTAAAGAAGCCTATTCGGTTCAGCCAAACAAAGACCTTTACGCAACCTATCAGGGCGTATTTAATACCTACACCGAAATCTATGAAAATTTGAAAGACACCATGGCCAAATAACACATTATAAATTCACGAAAATTAGGAGAAGAAAATGACAAACAAGGAAATTTTAAGTCACATTGATCACACACTGTTAAAACAATTTGCAACCTGGGAAGATATTAAGGTGATCTGCGATGATGCCATTGCCTATGAAACCGCATCCGTATGCATTCCTCCATCTTATGTTAGAAAAATCAAAGAAACCTATCGGGATAAACTGAATATCTGTACCGTTATCGGTTTTCCTTTAGGCTACAATACCACCGCAACCAAGGTTTTTGAAGCCGTCGATGCAGTTAAAAACGGGGCCTCAGAAATTGACATGGTCATTAATATTACAGCACTTAAGAATAAAGACTACGACATGGTTCAGAATGAAATTGCAGAAATCAAGAAAGCTATTGGCGACAAAATCCTTAAGGTTATTGTTGAAACCTGCTTCTTGACCGAAGCGGAAAAGGTGATGGTTTGCCAGCTGGTGACCAACGCCGGAGCAGATTACATCAAAACCTCTACCGGTTTTGGTACAGCCGGAGCAACCGTTGAAGATATCCGGTTGTTTAAAGCCAATATTGGTCCCCATGTTAAAATGAAAGCTGCCGGCGGTGTAAAAACCGTGGATGACCTCATTGCTTTTATCAATGAAGGCTGTTCCCGAATCGGAACCAGCTCAGCTGTTAAAATGCTGAAAGGTGAAGAAGTCAGCAGCTACTGAAAAATAAAAAAAAGTATTCCGGCATTGTGTCGGGATACTTTTTTGAGTTTAAGCATGAAACGATATTATGTTTTCAAATCCCGCCGATTAAAAGCAAAAAACGTCAGTACGAAAAAGATCACTGAGACAATCAGCAAGATTGCAGCAGAAGTGAACGAAAGCTGTTCATCAAGCATTAGGGTGGAACCTTCAAAGTATTTGAAGGGGGTGAAAATTTTCAGAAATGTCAGCTTATCATATAAATCAACAGCCACTGATATAAGAAAGAAACCCAGGATAAAAGCACCAGATACGGAGGTCGCAAGCTTGGTGTTTTTCAATACAGCACCAAACATCGCTCCCAGAGCCAGAAAAAAAAGTTGCAGGATAAACAGCGCCAGCATGGTTAACGATACCTGGTTAAACATACCATCACCATTATTATGCAGCGAAATAAAGAATACTGACGCTCCGAAAGTGACCATATTAAAAATCAGAATACTAATGACACCGGCGATGAGCTTGGGCATGATAACCTGAAATCGTCTGATTGGTTTGGCATAGAGAAAATCAGCACAGTGATCCCGTTCTTCCCGGGAAACGGCAACCGCTCCGAACATTATGGCATGGACCGCGGCCAGGAGCATGAAATACAAAAAGAAGACGGAATAAAAGCCGGCGACGTTGGTAAGATCAATGGAAGAACCGACACCAAAAATAACCATTATTTCCTTTGGAAATCCGGCCATCAGTTTGCTCATATCCACATGAGAATCGATAAATCCCTGGTATTTCATCATGCCGGCATAGATAATAAAAACCTGGGCACAGCACCAGATAATCAGAGATGTGATATTTGCTTTCATTTCTTTTTTGAATATATTCATTAGGGGCCTCCTTAATAGCCTATATGGACGGCAGATCTTTTCGTGCAAAAAGCCTGAAAGTTAAAAAGATAAACAGGCCAACTAAAACAAACCACAGTAATAAATACAGCGAGTCATAATTCATGGTTTTTGAAAGCTCAGATAGATCAAAATAACCAAACGGTGAGATGAGGCCGAGTTTTTCATCTTTTAATGTTTCATTGAGTAAAAAGATAATATAAAAAATAAATACCACGCCCATGCTGATGGGAAGAACGGTTCGAATCCGTCTTAGAAAGGCGGAAACAAAAAGCCCCAGGCTGGCAAAAAAGATCTGAATAAATAGCAGGCTGCTGGTGATCAGTACAAAAAGCTTAACATTGTAGGGTTCGGCACTGAGAATGGTAACCGTGATGAGCGCAGCCACAAAAACAAAGGCATTGGTAATCAGAATCTGAACGAGAACGGCCAGTATTTTCATTGAAATAATCCGGTTGCGGGTCACGGGTTTAACAAACAGGAAATCACCAGTTTTTTCTCTTACCTCGGAAGAAATGACAGCAACCCCCATGTTCATTGCCTGAACAGCGCCGGCCAACAATATATAGGTAAAAGGAAATTGATAATAACTCAGAATTGTGTCAAGTTTTAAATCAACCACACCCAACGCCCGTTGAAACTCAAGGGGGAAACTTTTAAAGACCTTTTGAAAATCTTCCAGCTGACTCGAAATGGATGGATAGATTAGCATAAACAGAACTAAAATACCCGCCAGGGACAAACACCAAATGATCAGAGATTTTCTGCCCATACGCAGTTCCTGCTTTAGAATATTCATGGCTAGTCCTCCTTTTGGTAATAGTGCATAAAAATCTCCTCAAGATTTGGCTCTTCAACGAGCATATTCAGAAGGGCCTGGCCCTGAAGACGCTCAACAATCCGATTAATATCACCTTTAAACAGAAAATGGAGGGTGTTTTCATTTAGGGTTAAATTGGTAATGCCGTCAAGGTTGAAGTGATGAACATCAATAACCCCACGATATTCCAGAGTGAATTTCTTGTAATTGTGTTTCTGCATATTCCTGATATTCTCGATTTTTACAATGGTGCCATCTTTGATGATGGCAACCCGACCACAGAGCTTTTGTACCTCGGATAAAATATGGGAGGAAAACAAAACCGTTGCACCTTTCTTATTCTCGGTTCGGATGAGATCAAAAAATTTCTGCTGTATCAAAGGGTCCAGTCCGCCGGTGGGTTCATCCAGAATAATCAGTTTAGGTTCATGGAGCAACCCCTGGACAATACCAACCTTCTTTTTATTCCCGTAGGACAAGTCGTCGATGCGTTTATTCAGATCCAGATCCATGACGTCAGCCAGGGTTTGAATGCGGGTGTAGTCCACATCATCATAAAAGCTGGCAGAATACTTGAGAACTTCAATGACCTTCATGTGATCATAATAAAAAACTTCCGATGGTAAATAACCAATATTCCTGCGGAGCTCACTGCCGTATTTAATGCAGTCTTTTCCAAAAATTGTAGCAGTCCCGCTGGTGGGATGAATTAGAGAAAGCAAAGCGCGAATGGTGGTAGATTTGCCAGAACCGTTTGGCCCGATAAATCCGAAAATCTCACCTTCTTCTACCGAAAAATTTACATTTTCAATGCCTCGATGTTTGCCATAATATTTCGTTAATTGATTGATTTCTATTACGTTCATAAGAATGCCTCTCTCTTGTTTAACCAACATTTTTTCTATCACAGCTTATGTAGGGGATGTACCCTATTATAGCAGAAATAAACGATTCATAAAAGAGTGAAGGTGGTAGTGATTAGTTCGATTAAATGACAAGATTTAGGGAATATAGATTAGAGTTAGAAAAGGAAATTCAGATAACTGATTGAAAGTAAAATAAAACATAAAGGAGAAGAAAACATAATGAAGAACAAAAAAGAAATGAGAGAATTGATTCTAAATATTTTCAACACCCGTTATGCCTGCAAGGGTTATGACCCCAAGAAAAAGGTATCTGAAGAGGATTTTAAGGTGATTATGGAGGCCGCTAGGCTTTCGCCCAGTTCCATGGGACTGGAACCCTGGAAATTTGTTCTGCTCAATAACAAGGGTATTAAAGAAAAAATTAGACCGTATGCCTGGGGTGCTGAAGTAAGCCTTGGAGGGGCAAGTCATTTTGTTCTGATACTGGCAAGAAAGCCAAAAGATATGAAAGCTGATTCTGACTACATTGAGTATATGATGAATGATGTTCAGCATTTTACGGATGAATTAAGACAAATCAGAAAGAATAAATTGAAAGATTTTCAGGAAAATGATTTAAAACTTCTTGAGAGTGAACGGGCGTTTTTCGAATGGGTCTGCCGACAGACCTATATTCCGTTGGCAAATATGCTGACTGCAGCAGCGATGCTTGGCGTGGATTCAACGCCTATGGAAGGTTTTAACTATGATCAGGTTGAGAAAATCCTTATTGAAGAGGGGGTCATTGATCCCGAACATTTTGGATTGTCTTGTATGATTGCCTTCGGTTACAAAAACAGAGATCACCGACCGAAAACAAGACGGAAGATGGAAGAGGTACTGGAAATTATTGAGTAGGAATGAATTGAGAGCATCCTTAAATAACATTTTTGAGTTCATTTTGGATGCTCCCCTTTTGATCAGACTATTCTAAATTATGCTCCGCCAGGATTCCTTTGATTTTATCGAATGAAAAATGAGCAGCTGTTCTTCGGGATTCCACCGGTTTGGTTCGAATATCAATATGGGGACTGGCATCATTTCCCTGGGAAGGACCATTATCAATATAAAGATCCACATCGTCGCCGAAATATTTGATAGACTCTTCTATTGTGGCGGCAGCCGGCAAGGCTTTTGTATTTGAAGAGCTGATGGCGAGGATCATGTTACAGCATTCATAAAGATCACGGATGGGACTGTCCTGAAAATAGACAACAATGGCATCGGAATCAGCCGTTGCTGAATCAAGCGGAGTCTGTTCCTTCTTTTGAACGTACATGCTCACCGGCGAAGGCGAAAAAAGTTCGATAATACGTTGTTGACGTTCATCAATTACCGCGTATTTGGGTATTTTTGTTTTGTCCATTACGATGGTAATCGGCTTGTTTGAGGGACTGTGACGGATTGCCCGTAATCGATTCAAAGCGTCGCAATTAAAGGCATCACATACGACCACATACACCGTCAGGGTAGGCATAACAACGATTTTACCCTCTCGGATAGCCTGCGCTGCCACTTCATAAGCTTGCTGACCAGCTTTCAGCAACTGATATTTGTGTTCCGGTTGTGTAGATTCACTCTCAATGCGGGTATGATTCATAATCTTAACGCCTCTCTTTTATTTGCTATTGTTGTTATATAAATTATTTTGTGAGGATATTATACCACCTACAATAAAAACAGTCGAATACATTTTGCACCCGTTTTCAATTTTGTGTTTTCATCAAGTACAGTAATAAGGATATGATGAAAATGGTAGTAATTCAATAATTATTTTCACGAAAAATTAAAGAAAACATTGACTTGTTAGGCATAAAACCATATACTTATATAGCATGAAAAAATTTAAAAGTTTAAATTACAACCTTGGAGAGATGTCTGAGCGGTTGAAGGAGCACGCCTGGAAAGCGTGTGTACATGTAAGTGTACCGAGGGTTCGAATCCCTCTCTCTCCGCCATTTTAAATTGCATATTACAGCCGTTTGTGGCTGTTTTTTTGTACCGTTTTTTTGCCTACTACCCTTTAAACACCCTTTAGAGATTTTTTACACCCTTTATGAAGTTCTCCATGCGATCAGCACTGTCTGTTTTCATTCGTTGGGACACATGCCCATACACATCTAAAGTAAATGATGCAGTATGATGACCGAGATTTTCTTGCACCGTTTTTATATCATCCCCGGATTGCAGCGCAGCCACGGCATATGAATGGCGCAAGTCATGAAAGCGTGCTTCAGGAAGTCCGATACTTTTAACAATCTTTTTATAGTTTGTAGATACCGTCACATGTGCAAGGTGTCCCCCTAATTGATTAGAGAAAACAAAGTTGCTGTTATCCCATGCAGAGCCAGCCAGTAAACGCCATTGGTTTTGCATGGCCTTGTGTTCCTGCAGTAATTTAATAATGAATGGTGGTAAAGTGATATTACGGGATTTATCATTTTTTAAAGAAACGAACTTATACACGCCATCAATCCGTTGGAGTTGTTGATAAATTAGGATTGTGCCATTCTGCAGATCAACAGAATCCCATGTAAGGCCAAGGACTTCCCCTTGTCTCATTCCCGTAAATAAAGTAAAAAGAAACAGGTCCTCAAATTGATGGCCTTTTATAGCTTTAATAAAATCTGATATTTGGTTTTCGTCCAATGGTTTGATTTTCACCTTTTCAACCCGTGGAAGATCGCAGGCGTTTGATGGGTTGTCCCGAATATAATTAATTTTTACAGCTTGTTGCAATGTTTTGTGAAGCACACCATGTATGTTTTTTATTGTCTTTGGTGAAAGACCTGGTATTTCTTCAGACCCATTCAACAGTTTATTATAAAAAGCCTGTATTGAGTGCGCACCGAGGGAAGATAACTTTATTGATCCCAGTGATGGCTTAATATGATTATTAATAGCGACCTTATAAGATTTTAATGTCAGGGGTTTGATGCTTCCAGTGTATTCTTTCAACCAAATATCAACCCATTGCCCAACGGTTAATTTTGAGGGTTCGATGTAATTACCGATATCAATGGCAGCACAGGCAGCCTGAAGCTTTTTTCTTACAACGGACTGTGATTTGCCATAAACTGATTTTTGTATCTGTTTTCCAGTATCTGAATTATAGCCGGTTGTGTACCGTGCTTCCCATACTCCATCTTTTCTTTTTCGTATCGTCCCACTACCATGAGCATTTCTTATTGTCTTTCTAGGCATTATATATCACTCCTTTTTATATATTATTATCTAATTCTCCATTCTCTTGTCACCTTGTCACCAAACTATCTATAAAGCCTATAATAGAGCCATTTGAAGGAGTGACAAGGGGCTTGTTTTCTTGTCATTTTTCTTGTCACCCTTGTCACTACCCTATAAAACAGAAAATCCCCCTAACTGGTATAGTTAGTGGGTTTCTTGTGGTTGCGATGATATTTATTTGTTATTTTGCTAATATCTCAAGAAAATTTTCTTTTATATAATTTGGATCAAGTCCGATTTCTTCAATAGAATAAAAATTAATTATTTCATTTACAAAACTGTCACGAGTGTATCCGAATAAAAAACCTTCCTCATCAACATACTTTTTTATGAGAGCTAAAAAACCAGAAGCTTTTTTCATGAATTTAAGTTCATCTATTGTGAAAAGTTCTTTGTAGCATTCCAGCTTTCCTTCCATTATTTGATCTAAGATTTTATTTTTATTGTAGTGTTCAGTTTTTATAAGGTAGTTTATATTATCGTTGATTATTTGGAGCTGATTAATATAATAGATACCTTGTCTTTCTTCCGCAGAGATTGGCGCCAGAGCTTCTTCATCTAACCCAAGTTCTTGACGAAGTAATTCAATATGTTCATTAATTTTTTGTCTTTCTTTTTCAGTTGCATTAATTTCATTGCTTAATTCTTTAAACCGTTCAAATAATTTTTTTATTTTTTCTGGGTCTTTTATTTCTGCTGAATCAGTTATTGCTGAATCTATTACGATATATTCTTCATTATATTTTTCAAATTTATCATCTAAATAAGTGGCGTAAATTCGCATGTTTTTTAATTCTAATTCAGATTCTAATTTATCTTTATCACCTGTCAATTCGTTTACATTTATTTTTAAATGCTCAGCTATTTTTTGGAGTTTGGGCAGTGGAGGCGAACTCCTTGCACCTTCGTAATTTTGATAAGTCCTAGGGTTGATTTCTAAAAGTTCAGCCATTTCTTCTTGGGTTAAATTCTTAGCAGCACGTATTTTTTTTAAGTTAGCGCTGAGAGTATTGATTTTATCATTTGTACTCATTTTTTTCACCTCTTTGCGTAGAGTATAACTTAATTTGAGCAAAATGACAAGATCTAAATTTAAAATAGCCTAATTTAATCATATACGCACAATTGAATTATTGACACTTGACAAAACGAATAAAGAGAGTATAATTAAGTTAATGATTTAAATATGCGTATACAGAGGGAGGTGAAAAACCCATGCAAGCAAAACTAACAATGAATGTAACTGAACTCTCAGAACAGTTAGGAATCAGTAAGCCAACTGCCTATGAACTAACACGACGTTCTGACTTTCCCACTCTCAAAATAGGCCGTCGAATCGTGATTCCCGTCGAAGCATTTCAATTATGGCTAACAAATGCCAGCAAACAAAATCAGGATTAAAAAAGATCCTTGTGTCGCCAAATGCGGTGACCGAGGTAATAAAAAAAGGGGGTTTTATGCCATCGAAAAAAAGAATGAGATATCGAGAGAATAAGAAGAGAAGAAAAATTGAGGAAGCATTAGAAAGAAAGAATTCATTCGGCTATCAAGATTTGACGGCTTATCAGGCTGTTAAAAACATCATTGAACGTGACAAGCAGAACCGAGGTGAGAAACACGAAAACAGAAGCGATTGAAAAATATAACATGTTCCCGTTGGTACCTTTAGAGGGTTATAAGAAGAAACCATATGTAAAATGGTCAATCCCAGAAAATTGGATTACTGAAGCCCAACAACTGAATCAACTCAAGAATAAAACGGGTGCAGCCTTATTAACCGGTGAAAAATCTGGAATCATGGTTGTTGATCTGGATGTTAAACCAGAAGATGGGGTTGATGGGATAGAAACCTTCAGTAATATATGGCAAGAAGTACCTAATACTTTAATGATGGAATCACCAAACAATGGATGGCACTTGTACTATAAATTTAGGGAAGGTCTAAAGAATAGAGCTGCTTATTTTAAAGGTGTGGATATCAGAACAGATGGCGGTTATATTGTGGCCCCTGGGAGCGAAGCGGAAAAGAAAGCTGGTGGTATTGGCGAGTATAAGGTCATTATAGATCTTCCAATTGCAGAAATGCCGGAAAAACTTTACCAATTATTCAGGGCCCAGGATGAAAAACAAAAAATAAAAAAGACCCATTCGAGCGAAACGGGTCAGGTGAAAAACGGTCAAATCATTGATGATACAGAGTATAAAACTGGTGAACGTAATGATAAATTATTTAAAGCCGGTGTAAGGAAATTCTCCAAATCAATTGAGCGTGATTTAGAAACTATATTTAACTATATTATCGCACTAAATACCGAAAAATGCAAGCCCCCAATTGAGGACGAAAGGGAATTACAATCAATTGCTGAAAGTATTTGCAAGTTTTTCAAAGACAGAATTTACGATCCAAACGATAAGATCATCCCAATATTGCTTGTCAATTACTTGATGGCTCAAAGACCTTTGTTTGTCCGGGGCAATTTTGTTTATATGTATGATGATGTAAAAGGTGTCTATGAATTAGAAAAAGATAGTGATATTCACAAAATCTATCTAGCTAATTGCAAAGTGCCAGCAGATGCCACGGCCCGAAAAGCTAAAGCCTTCAATGAGTTATTATTGATGGTTGCGAGAGATGATTTGCCGCAATATCCAGAAAAAGATTTTATAAACTGTTTGGATGGAGTCTTAAATTGGCGAACTGGGGAATTATTTCCTCATAACAGTCAATACCGCTTAACAACGCAGATTCAGGCGAGTTGGAATAGTACCGAAAAAACAGACTTTGAAACATCACGTTTTAAAAAGTTTTTAGACGAAATACTTGATAAAGAAACTCAAAAGACGTTACAAGAAAATTGTGGTTTGATGTTGTCTCCACACGCTCAGGAAACCCAAACGGCGTTCTGTTTTCTAGGGAATGGGAGCAATGGTAAAAGTAAGCTTATGGATATCATGGCCCATTTAGTTGGCCAGCACAATATTTCAAGTTTAGGTTTTTCTAAGTTCTCCGGTGAATTTGATCTGTCTGTCCTTGAGGGCAAAAGTCTTAATCTTGTTTACGATGATGATTTGTCTGAAGCCAGTGGCAAAATAGGAGCAGCTTTCAAGAGTGTAATTTGTGGTGAGCCAGTTAATGTAAACAAAAAGAATAAAGATCATCAAGGGATGCAATTTAATATCACGCATTTCTTTGGACTAAACGTGATGCCTTCAGTGAGAGAGAAAAGCCATGGTATTTTTCGAAGAATTGCTATTTTGCCGTTTAATAAAACGTTTGGTACTGAAGAAGATGTAAATGCAGGAAGAGCCGATTTTGTCAGAGATTCCAATGTTACCAAAAAGATATTAGAAAATGAAATGGATTTTATTTTTCATTGGTGTGTGGAAGGTTTGAAGCGTTTGGAAGCCAATGACTATAACTTAACTATCAGTGAAGCATCAAAATACGAAAACGAAGAATTTTTGAGAGATTCCGACAGCGCCTACCAGTTTTTGCAGGAAAGAATAGAAACTTGCCATGGACATCGGATCCCATGCCCTGAAGTAATAACGGCTTATGAGTTCTTTTGCGGAATAAATGGAATAAAACCCATGGACGGCCGTAATTTTGGGAAGCGTTTGAAAGCTTTGGGTGTTAAACAATCCAGAAGTAATAAAAGCCGTTTTTATGAGAATATAAAACTGGTTGATAGCGAAATGGGAGAACCTTATATTGAAGGATTTGCATTACTAGAAGGAGGAAAAACCCCATGACCGACCAACAATTAGAAATCTTAACCCACCAGATAGAAAGCGCCGAAACAGTCATGGCCCAGCTTAAAGGGGATGCCTTAGCGGTACGGCTTGTGTCTTATAAGATTTATGGAATGATTACCCTTGCCAACGCGCTGGGAATCATTACCAATGAAAAACGGGACGAAATGGAAAAAGATAATGATAAATATCTATGCGAATTAATGAAAGAGGAGAAAAGCTAAAATGGAAAACATAACGGTAAGTAGAGATTTAGTATCAGGGCTTGAATATGCTATGGTAGATTTGTCAATAAAAATTGAGCGAGCAACTTGTATCATGCAGGATTTAACCGAAGAATATTTTTCGATTAATTTTGATAGTCCCAAGGCGGAAGAAAAACTTTGGGAGCTTCGGGCTGGATATGAAGAACATTCTATCAAAGCAGAGATTGTGTCTGATTATATTTTTGGTATCAAAAAAGAATCTGAGAAAATTGAAAAGATGATTAATGAACTGCTTTATCCTCAAACTGAATCGAAACTGGAAAAAATAATCAATGAATTACAAGGAGAAAATGATGATGAAAATTAATTATAGCCAAGAAATGTTTGAAGTATCGGAAGCGCTAACCAGCGTGGAAGAATTAGTCATCGGGATAATGGATAGCAACGATTTGGAAGAAATCAAAGATAATGCTGGTGAAGCATTTGGATTCTTACATGATGCGTTTAATAAGTTGAAGGAATTGAAGGGAAAATTTGCAACAGAAAATGAGCCGGAATTTATACCGTCACCGATCAAGCTTAAAAAAATAAAATTGGCTGGTAGTGAAGAGCCTTTAACCAATAGTTACAAGAGCTTAGAAACCATTGTTGATTATGTGGGAATGGATGGTTTTATAGGTATTCAGAATGGCAAACAGGCCCTGTTAATTAATAAAGATCATATTGTATCAATTGAGCCGGTGAGTCTGGAAAGATGGTAAAAACAGCTTATGGGATTATTTAACCTCTTTAAAAAGAACACACCACCAAAAACCGAAACGAAAGCGGAAATCATCACCGACATAGGGGGCTTTTCCCCCTGGTCGGGGGATAGTTATTCATCCGATATTTATCGTGGCGCAATAGACGCTATAGCAAGGAATTTTGCAAAGGTGAAGGGTTCTCACGTTGTCACTTATGACGATACCAAAAAAACGCCGGGGGATCAGCAAATAAACCAGATATTACAGGTCAGCCCAAACCCCTATATGTCAGCCTATGACCTGTGGTATAAGATGGTGACTCACCTCTATTTGTACAATAATAGTTTCGCCTATTTACAGAAAACCGATCAGGGCCAGTTGTTGGGGATCTATCCAATCAATGCCCGTCATGTTGATTTTTTAGCAGATCCAACCGGTGATCTTTTCTTGAAATTTTTATTCAGTAATGGAAAAGATTATATTTTACCTTATGCAGATATTGTTCACCTTCGTAGACATTTTAATGAGAATGACTTGCTGGGCGATCCGAATAACGCCATCATGGGAACTTTGGAGCTGGCCCATAATCAGGATGAAGGAATGACGAACAGTATTCAATCGTCGGCCAATATCCGGGGGATCTTACAATTCACGGGACAATTAGCCGGGCCCAAATTGAAAGAGAAAAAAGAAGAATTTATCAATGATTACATGGGAGTCAGTAACAATGGTGGGATAGCCATGTTAGACACCACCATGGAATATACGCCGATCAACAGCACCCCGGTAAACATTGACGATGCCCAGATTAAAGCCATTAAAACAAAGATATACGACTATTTGGGGATATCTGAAAGTATCGTGAATTCAAGTTATACAGAAGATGAATGGGCAGCGACTTATGAAAGTGTGATTGAACCAATCGCCACACAATTAAGCTTAGAAATGACCTGTAAAGTATTCACTAAAAAGGAACAAAGTTTCGGGAATTCGATATTATTTGAATCTGGAAGGCTTCAATTCAGTAGCAACGCAACCAAGGTCAACTTGATAAAAGAATTGCTTCCCATGGGTATCTTGTCTCTGAACGATGCAAGGGAGATTCTAAACCTACCATCAATAGAAGGTGGGGAAAAACGATTGACTAGCCTTAACTATGTCAATGCTGATAAAGCAGACCAATACCAATTACAGGAGGACAAAACACAATGAAAGAAACAAGAATCACCGATATTCAAGCAGAAATAAGAGCCACCGACCCGGCAGGAGAAGAACAAGGCCTTATTATAAAAGGTGTACCAGTAGTATTTGACACACCGACAAAAATCATGGATCCGGCAGGATCTTACACCGAAATCATCAAAAGGGGTGCATTAGATGGTTGTGATTTATCCGATACCAGATTGCTTTACAACCACGATATGAATAAAATCCCTTTAGCGCGAACGCCAAAAACTCTACAATTCAAAACGACCCCGGCAGGGCTTGAAATGGTTGCAGAGTTACCGGACACAGAAGAAGCAAGATCCGTTCATACGGCAGTTAAGAACGATCTATTGACGGGCATGTCATTTGCCTTTACTGTTCCACCTGGGGGCGATCAGTACGACAAGGCAACCAATACACGGGAAATATCGAAGATATCAAAAGTGTATGAGTGTAGTATTGTACCGTATCCGGCTTATCCTACTACTTCAGTAGAAGCCCGATCAGCAATGCAGGAACAAGATGCAAATCAGAAAAAAGATGCCATAAAAATTATGGTAAATAAAATATTATTTAAGGGAGAATTTTAACATGAAATTTAAAACAATAGCAGAGAGCTTCAATTTTTATCGGAATGCAAGTATTCAACAAATAGAGACCAGAGCAGCAGAAATCAAAGGTTCGATTGAAACAGATGCCGAGGCAGATATCACAAGCCTTAACATTGAGATTCAGGGCTTAAATGCAGCAAAAGAAAATATTGCTGATAAGAACCAGACCCCACCGGTAGACCCGAACGCCGATCAGGCGCAACGATCACAGTTTAACCCAATTACGGGCGGATCCTTCGAGACAAGAGCCAGCAACGAAGCTTTAACCGGCGATGTGTTCGCAAGTCCAGAATACCGGACAGCCTTCTTTAAAACCTTACTAGGCCAGAAGCTCACTCCATTTGAAACCACAGCTTATGACAAAGCACAGGGAATTGTGGAGTCAGAAAAAAGAACCAGCGCATTTGACACCGCCACCAGTGCAGCCGCTGTTCTTCCAACCGCAACGTTAAATGAGATTGTAACCAAAGCTCGAACCATGGGCGGTTTAATCAGTGAAGCAAGAAACTTCAATATTCCAACGAAATTAAGCGTTCCAATCGGTACACCGGGAAGCCGGGCACAACATCATGTGGAAGGTGCACCCGTTGACAGTGAAGCCACTTCTACCACCAAGGTTTCATTTGATGGTTATGAATTAATCAAAATCCTTTCAATCAGTGCAAAAGCTAAAAAAATGAGCATTGCAGCCTTTGAAAGCTATATTATCGAAGAATTGAACGCAGCCATCATGGAAACAATCAATTATGACTTGATCAACGGCACCGGAACCGATCAGGGCAGCGGATTGGACACGATCACATGGTTAGAAGGTGTAAACCTCATAACCGTGGCATTATCAAGCACTTTAGCTTACACAGATATTACAAAAGCCGTATCGTTGCTAAAACGTGGTTATTCCAGCGGTGCAAAATGGGCAATGAACAATGCAACTTTGTATAATTCAGTTTATGGCATGGTAGATTCAAATAAAAGACCTTTATTTATTCAGGATCCTAAAGGTGAAAGCATCGGTAAGATTTTAGGTTTTGATGTAGTGATTGACGACAATATCGAGACGGACGGTGATATTTTCTTCGGAAATTACAACTATCTAGGCTATAACCTTCCTGAAGGTATTGTAGTTGATGTATCAAGAGATAGCAGCTTTAAATCAGGCTTGATTGATTACAGAGCCATGGCTATTTATGACAACAAACCAATTATCACGGAAGCATTCATTAAGTTACAGAAAGCGACAGTATAAGTTAAATGTTATCAATAACAGATGCCAGAGATTACTTAAGAATTGATGGTGATGCCAATGACGGGATAATTTCCCCGTTGTTGGATGCCATCCCGGGATATATCGAACTAACAACCGGAATGACACCACAGCAACAAGTGTTTGAACCACTAGCCACAACAGCCAGTAAGTTCATCTTGTCATTGTGGTATAACCCGGAAAATGCAGACACTGAGAAGCTTCAGACTATCATTGATAGTTTGCTTAAAGGATTGTCGGCATTGGTAAAGACAACAGTATAAGATAGGAGGAACACATGGCAAAGGCATATGCGGAGAAGTTTTATAATGGCAGGCAATGGCGCAGAGTATCAAAGTTATATATGATGAGTCAACATTATATCTGTGAGAAGTGCGGTAAACCGGCTCGTATATGCCACCATGTTATTCATATCACGCCACAGAATATTAATGATCCTAACATCACTCTTAACTGGGAAAATTTGGCGTGTTGGTGTCAAGATTGTCACACGGTTCATCATTTAGGTAGCCCGGAATGTAAAGACGGGTTAATGTTCGATAAAAACGGCGATTTAATCAGTATTTAGGAGAAAAATAAGGCTCAAAATGGCGTTTTAAGGCGTTTTAAACCGTAGAACGTGTGTAAGTAAGTGTAAACCTGCTAAAAGCCCAGTGCCACATCATTGCATAAACGATTTAAATACTTTTAATGCCAAAAGTAACAAACGGGCTTAGTTCACCCGAATGCGTAAATTTCTTCTTTTATGTTTTTTGGTTATGGTGCAGACCATGACGAAAACAATTTGCAATGGTGTGACCGTGGGTTTTTAATCCCCCCATTCGCTGAAATGGATTTGATATTCTGAACATCGACAGGGTACAACAGAAAACCCCTCCACGGTATTTCATATGACCCGTGGGTAATACGTTGGCATATGACAAGATTTGAGAAAAGAAAGAAGGTTTTGTAATGACGATAGCTAAAGATAAACAAACACTGAAGGATATAAAAGATTTTAAAATGATACTGGGAAAAGTTCCAGACGACAAGAAACCGATAGCGGAAAAACTGATAAAAGAATTGTCCTTTATGACTAAGATTCTGGACACTTTGAAGAAAACCATTGAAGAAAATGGCCCGACTGAGAATTTCAAACAAGGCACTCAGGAGTTTTTGAGAGAATCCCCGGCATTAAAGGGTTATAATACCACAATTCAAAGATACAGCCTTTTATACAAGCAACTGGAGGGGTTGTTACCAAAGACCCCAACCGATAATAAAGGTGATGCGCTGTTAAGCTTTATTCATGACAACCAATAAAGAAAACTATATTTTAACCTATTGGGATCAGATCCAATCCGGGGCGGTGATCGTGTCCCAACGGGTTAATAAACAATACAAGAAGATTGTGGACGATCTGAACATTCCGCAGAAATCTGCCAAAGGTTATCACTTTGACATTGACCGGGGAAATAAGCCCATTGAATTTATAGAAAAGTTTTGCAGACATTCAAAGGGTGAATTAGCCGGGAAACCTTTAAAGCTGGAGTTGTTCCAAAAGGCTTATATCATGGCTCTATTCGGCTTCATAGACGATTTGACGGGGTACAGGCAGTATCGTGAGAGTTTGTTCATGGTAGCTAGAAAGAATGGTAAAAGCACAATGGCCAGTGGTATTTCATTATATATGATGGTTGCCGACAATGAGCCGGGAGCCGAAATCTTTTCTTGTGCCAGTAAAAAAGATCAGGCAAAAATCATCTTTGATGAAACGCATAACATGGTGAAGCAGTCCCCGGATTTATCGAAGTTTATTCGTAAAAGAAAAACCGATCTTTATTTTGAACCCACGCTGTCAAAGTTTGAACCGCTGGGCAAGAATTCCAATTCATTGGACGGTCTAAATTCTCATTTATGTGTGATTGATGAGCTTCACAGTATCAAAGATCGCGGAATATATGAAGTTATGAAACAGTCAATGAGTGCCAGACGGCAGCCGTTAATGCTAATGGTGACAACATCCGGTACAGTCAGAGAAAATATCTTTGATGATATCTATGCTTATGCTTGTGGTGTCGTGGATGGCACGTTTGAGGATGAAACCTTTTTGCCGATCGTCTATGAATTGGATGATAAAAACGAGTATAAAGACCCGTCAACGTGGCAGAAAGCGAACCCCGGATTAGGAGTCATAAAGAAGATTGACGACCTTGAAAACAAGGTAAAACGGGCAGAGAATAGCCCCAATGATTTAGCCGGAATACTGTGCAAGGACTTCAACGTCAAGAGCAATGCTTATAATTCATGGCTTACATGGGATGATATTAATAATGAATCAACCTTTGATCTTGAACGGTTTAGAGGATCCTATTTTATTGGTGGCGGTGATTTAAGCAAGAGCGGTGACTTAACTTGTGCCACAGCCTTGATGATGGACAAGGAAACCCAACAACGGTTTGTTATACAGATGTATTTTTTGCCACAGGATACCTTTGATCAGAGAGTGGATGCCGACAAAATCCCTTATGATAAGTGGGTAGCCCGTGGATTATTGCGGTTATGTCAGGGAAATACTATTAATTATAGTGATGTTACGGCGTGGTTTTTGGAGCTTGTACAGGTCCATGGAATCAGTCCGGCATGGATTTATTATGATGCCTGGTCAGCCCGGTACTGGGTGGATGAAATGGAAAGCAACGGGTTCAGGATGGAGAAGTGTATTCAGGGTGCAAAAACTCTTTCATTACCCATGCAGCAGTTGGGAGCCGACCTTCAGGCCAATAAAATCAATTATAATAATAACCCAATCTTGAAATGGTGCTTAAGTAATACTGGAGCATTAACAGACCGCAATGAAAACATCGTTCCGGCAAAGGCGCAGGGTGCAAAAATGAAGATCGATGGTACAGCCAGTTTATTGGATGCTTATGTGGGGCTATGTGATCATTATAATGAGTTTGTGGAAGCAGTTTAGAAAGGAAAAATAATGTCAAATCAATATACAACGAAAAAGAAGCAATTAAAAGATAAGAAGATCCAGATTCTGGGAGTAATAGTTACCGGGGAACCGGGCGATATGCCAACAGAATCATGGGCACCGATCCACACCGGGACACTTTGGGCTTATGTCCGGCAATTATCAGCGAGTGAGTTTTACAGATCCGCAGCAGTTCAGGCCGGGGAAGAAATGATATTTGTAATCAATTGGAGGGATGACATTAAGTCCACAACAAATATGATTAAGTATAAAGACCGGTACTATAATATCAAGCGGATTGATACCTTTGAGGGGTATAAGCAAGACTTGAAAGTGTATGCAGATTTTGGGACGGATGAGGCCCCGACAGTTTAGAGAGTGTGAAAGCACTCTTTTTTTTATTGGTTAATTGATTGTAAATGTTCTCATACAGGCGTATAATTATTTCAATAAATGTGAAAGAGGTGTAACAATGGATGATTTTGAACTGCAAGAAAGACTGGATTTAATTGAATTTAGAATGGACTTATTATTTTGTGGTGATCCAATATCAAGATTGCTATATGAGACAGAAATTACAAGAAATCAGGAACAATTTTTAGTTGATTTAATGAATAAGTATAGCGATATGATTGATGCGGGTGAAAAAGTTAGTTCCGCTCAGTATGAAGTAGAAGTATTCGAGATTGTCCCACAAATTAACCATGATTATCACTTTTGTGAAAGTTATGCAAAACTTTGTTATGATGATGGAAGATGGCAGGATGTGTTCGAAGCTCTTTACAAAGAAAGCCAGAAATTTCACCATTTATTTCAGTAGAAAAATAAATTTTTTAATTGGCACCTTCGGGTGTCTTCTTTTTTATTGGTGACAAGAAAAGGTGACAAGAGATTTTTTCTTGTCACGCTAAGAACCGCATAACAGAGCCGTTGTGACAAGGGTGACAAGGTGACAAGAGATTTCAGGGTTAGGCACGTTTTTTTAAAAAATAATAATAGATAGAAAAAAAGGATAGAAAACACTTCTACCCTTTACAGAATTTTTTACAATTTGGAATAATTTGGCAGGAATAGAAAGAATGGCTCTATTATGCGAAAAATCAATAATTGGTTAATAACCATTTTAAGCCATTTTTTAGGGAAACCATAATTCGAATCCCTCTCTCTCCGCCATTTAAAAAAACTACAAACGGCTTAGTATAGCCGCTTTTTTAATGCAAAAAAATGAAGATTACTCATTTGACATAGAAATTGACATATATGTGTTTTCTAACTTGTCAGCAGCACTTTGCAGCATTCCTGGGGTTGGTCGCTTAGTCGGTCCAACAAAACGTCCACTCCCCCAAGTTGTAAGTTGAAAATACAGAATGAATTTATACCAAATTTCAAGATGAAAATTTTATTTTAATAATCGGTTAAATCAAAAATTTGAATTCATAAAAATCCAGAGAATTAAAAATAAGGAGTGAATCCAACATCAAGCTATCAACGAAATTTTGATCAAGCTTAAAGAGACGGGGGACTAAACCATTAATGACAGTAACAAAATCCTGCACTGATAGCTTCAGATTTCCATTGAAGTATTGGATGAAAAATTCACGTCTCGCTCCAAAATTCATGTAAACATAGGTTTCAAACAATTCATCAGTAATGATAATATTGTTATCTTCAATGTACTGATGATAGATTTTATAGACATAGGTGTTTAATATCTCATAGTTTGAATTATGTTGCAAAACCTCATAATAGACACGTTTGTTATGTTCGTTATTTAAAATAATATCGTAATATATTCGTGAGCATACAGCATGTGATAAAATATGATTGGTGAAAATTTCCGGTTTGTACTGGTACAGAAAAAAATCGATGGCATTCAGAAAATCATAATAAATTGATCGAATAATGGTATTCTTTGTTTTAAAATAATAATGCACGGTACTCACTGGTACTTCGCTTTTTTCGGCAATTTTTTTCATCGTTGTATCTGTAAAACCGTCTTCATAAAAAAGTGCTTTGGCGGCTAAAAAAATCTGCTCTTTTTTATCCTGCTGTTTCATCATTACTAAAACCTAACCCCTCATGTTTTTATTTCTAGGTGCTTTGGAAACGCCACAACTCTCATAATAACATAATCCACCTTTTTGATCAATGCAATTACTTTTACAATAAAATGATGGTGAATTGCAATATAAAATGATTGAATGCTGAATTCGGATATGAAAAATATATTTATTAAACAGCGAATAGTGATTATTTATAAGCGGATTTTTAGTTGTGCAAATAAAAAAACTGAGTGGGCGAAAAAAGAAGACTGTTAGGCATAATGTCCAACAAAAAAGAGACGGAAAATTCAGATCCTCCTGTCTCTTTTATATTTGTTGTACTATTTGTTAGTGATGGTTAGATTTTTGAGCTTTTTAGCATTGTTTGGCTTTATTCATAATAAGGCCAAGCCATTGCTGATTTTTTTGGCTATTCAACAGCTTCTTTTTTATCATTGATCATAAACAGGAATATCAAGCCGATGATTGGTGCAGCTGCGAGTGTAATCCAGCATGCACGGAAGGCACCTGTAACATCAACACTCATTCCAATAACAACTGGCGCAATGATTGAAGCAAGTTGGAAAACACAATTTTGCACACCCATTACAGAACCTGAAAGGCGTTGTGGTGAATATTTTAATATTAGAGAATTTAAGTGTGCATTTGGTAAGTAAGATACAAAACCAAAGATAAATCCGACTATTGTTAAAGCGGTAAGATTTGTCTGGAATCCAAATAACAGTGTAACAATGCCAATCAAGATGAATACGCCAATCAAATAATTTCTAACACTCAGTTTGAACCACTTGACGATAAACCCAGTCAATAGAGATGCTAAAATGCCAGCAATACTGTAAATTGTCATAATCGAACCAGCAGTCACTTTGTCAAATCCGATCGTTGTCAGATATGAATTTGCCCATGTTGCTGTACCTAGACTCAAAAACATAAAGAAAAATCCAGCTAAACTTAGAGCCGTCAAATTTCTAGTTGTAAAGACAGTTCGAACCCCGTCTAACAAAGAGGCTTTTTCACCTGACGGTAAAGGGGCTGATTTAATATTTTTAACAAAGATGAATACTAAAATAGCAATAGCAATAGCGATGAAACCAGTAACTCGGAAAGCTGTTTGCCAATCGTAGGTAGTCAGCAAATAAACGCCTAGTTTGTTTGCAATCGTAAGACCAACTGTAGGGCCGCATAACAAAATACCAAATGCAATCCCTCTTTCTGATTGCTCAAAGTACTCGGCAATCGTTTTACTACAGCATGCCATGACGACACCAGCTCCCAGACCGGTTATAACTCTGATCACAAATCCGATAGAATATACGGTTACAAGTGACATGCCGATTGAGGCAAGACCAGTAATAAGTACACCCGCAGATAGAACGTATTTAGTACCGACTCTATCCGCCAGTATGCCCCCCGGTATCTGTGTAATTACGTAACCAATAAAGAATGCTGACATAAATGAGCCAACGGCGGTATTAGAAATGCCAAGAATAGGTGCAACTGTTGAACCTAACGGCGACCAGATAAAACGAGTCATAAAAGTTGCGGCGAACGATGCTAACATGAGTATTAGAATGATCCATCGCTTTGTTGAATTTGAAGTTCCCAAAATCGTTTCTCCTTTTTCTGAATTTGATTTTTCCATAATGTTTACTCCTCTGTTTGAAATTGACACATCCGTAAATTTCTGCTCCTTTCCAGTTTAATCATTTGCATTATATATATAAATGTTTTCATTGTCAACGATAAAAACTGATTATTGCTATTAATAGTCAGTTGTGAAAACGATAATAGCATAAAATATACCGAAATAAACTGATTTTAAAGTGATAAAATAGAAATTGAGTATTGACAAAATATTAGCGCAGAATTATAATGATCGTAAATAAAATCATTTCAATGAAAATAGGTAAATGGACCTAACAAAAAAAATAGTATCAATTAGCGTAAAACTTGATGATAGCAAGGCGTTTAGACATTTAACAAATCATTGAAAAATTAAATTTTAAGGAGAAAATATAAATGTTGACACCAAGACAGAATTTATTGGAAACGATTAAAGGCGGGAATCCAGACCGCTTTGTAAAGCAGTATGAAGCTTTCATGCCTCTTACAGGGGCACCTACTCAGGCTCCCAAGCCATCAATCGGAGGTGAGATTGTAAATGGCTGGGGTGTTACAACCAGATGGCCTGAAGGTCAAATCGGTGCTTTTCCGGTACATGATGATGAGCATATCGTATTGAAAGACATTACGGAATGGAAGAATATTGTTCGCTGGCCAAATCTTGATTATCCGGATGAAGCATGGGTTGAAATCCAGAAAAGGGCAGCAGCAATTGACCGCAATGAAGAATTTGTAACAGCTTTCGTTGCACCAGGTATATTTGAGCAGGTACATTACCTGATGAGCATGGAAGAAGCACTGATCGCTTTCTATGAAGAACCGGAAGCGATGCACGAACTGATTGATTTTATTGCTGATTATGAAATCAGACTCGCTGATGTGTTAATCGATAAAATTCATCCAGATGCAATGTTCCACCATGATGACTGGGGCAGTCAAATATCAACATTCCTGTCACCAAAGATGTTTGCTGAATTTTTTGTAGAACCTTATAAAAGAGTATACAAACATTGGAAAGAGAACGGCGTGGAACTGATCATTCACCACAGTGATTCTTTTGCAGCTACATTGATACCATCCATGATCGAAATAGGTATCGATATCTGGCAGGGTGTTATGACAACGAACAATACCCCGGAAATGGTTAAGAAATACGGTGGCCAAATTACATTTATGGGAGATATCAACAGCGGTGTTGTTGACTTCCCGGGATGGACAAAAGAAATAATTGATGAACATGTTGAAAGAGCCTGTAAGACAAACGGCAAGCTATACTTTATACCCGGAACAAGTCAGGGTGGTGCTAACAGTTCTTTTCCTGGTGTTTATGAAGCGACAGATGAAGCCATCGATAGAATGAGCAAGGAAATGTTCTAATACAACATTTGAGTTAATTCAAAAATAATCAAATAAAGTGATTAAAATATGATTAAATTAGGCAGATACGCGTTGAAAGTTATTCACTTGGAAAATTTTCTCGCGTGTTTGTTATATAAAAAACAGGTTTCTATCATTTTCAGCAGCATATATGTTGAATTAATGATTTGGTAAAACAAATTTATATCTGGGAGGAATTATGAAAGAAGAAATTAAAAAATATGTCTAGACAAAGGGGTCATTATACCGGTATCGCATCTTCGATTTTACATTGCAGACAAAGGGGGCCTTTTTTGTTTAGCCCCGTTTGTTTGGTCATGTGAAAACTGATCAATGTTTATTAAAATCCAAGCCACTGATTGATTTCTTCGATGGTTTTATCTTTTTCGGAAAGGCCTTCGCTCCATATTTTCATTGCTTCATATTTAGGATGACTTTTATCAGCCATAATGGCCATAAATTCTTCAAATCCCGGTTCGCATCCCCATATCTTCGGGAGGTCTTTTTCCGGCTCCAGATATTCCATTGCTTCCGGATCTCTTCCTTAATGCCTTCTTGTTGAAATGCTGTTCGGATTGCCTGCTTTATATTTTCCTTAAACTTCACCCAGTCTTTTGTTTTTGAACGATATAAAACAATCACATATTTGGTCAAATTTTTCAATCAACGCCAATTTCAAAGAATATACGAAAAAATCAGATCATGCAAAAATTAAGCTGATTTTGATATTATTAATGTATGACTAAAAAAAGAGGAAACAGATGACAAATACAAAAAAACAGCTTATCAATGCAGTTACAATTATGGGATTATTAGGATCAGCCTTTTTCATCATATATGGGATAAAAATGCAGATATTTACATCACAGACGGCGCTGGAACAGTTTATGAAATCGGCTGGTGTTTTTGCACCTTCTCTTTTTGTTACATTTCAAGCTGTGCAGGTTGTTATACCAATATTGCCTGGTGGTATTGGTTGCCTGGCAGGCGTCATTATATTTGGACCCGTCAAAGGCTTTATATATAATTATAGCGGTATTTGTATTGGTTCGGTTATAGCTTTTTTATTGGCGAAAAATTATGGCTCGGGATTTGTGAGAAGTGTGTTCAATGAAAAAACATATCAAAAGTATGCGTCGTGGCTGCAAAAAGGATCGAATTTTGATAAATGGTTTGCGCTGGCAATACTTTCGCCAGTAGCACCGGATGATTATTTATGTTATCTGGCAGGACTGACAGAAATGAGAGTTAAAAAATTCACTTTAATTATTTTGGCCTGTAAGCCGATTGGAATTGCAGCCTATTCATTTGGTATAAATTTAATCTATACTTCTTTATTGTCGATATTTCACTAGAAAAAACGGGCGATTTTAATGATAATATAGTATTTAAGGAAAAAGAAAAACGCCAATGACAATTATTCATTGACAAATAATTAATCGAAGAGTATACTGATTTTTATCAGGAGGTGCTTATGCGAATTTCAAAAGAACCAGAAGTAAGGAAACAGGAAATAATTGATACGGCAATGAAAGTTTTTGCAAGAAAAGGCTATGAAGCGACCTCCATGACAGATATTGCGAAGGAAATGAATGTGGTTTCAGGTCTGTGTTATCGATATTTCAAGTCGAAGCATGAGTTATATCAAACAGCAGTGGAAATGTATGCGAAGGAATGCAGTGTGCCGGTGGTTCAGATCCTGACTCAGGAAGGGTTGACTCTGGAAGGGTATATCGAACGACTGGAAAAGAATTTTATTACAACAGATGGCAAAGAGAAATATCATGATTTCTTTCATCAGGCTGAAAATGTGATGTTTCATCAGCAACTGGAGTTTGAGATGTTAAAAATTGTTATGCCACACATGATAAATTTTTTAGAGAACATGAAAAAACAAGGTGAAATTCAGATTGACGACACCGAAAGTGTAGCAAAGTTCATTCTGTATGGCCAAATGCCTATTATTAATGATGATACAATACCAACGGAAGAAAAGGTCAAAAAGATAGATAAAATTTTAAAAAAAATTCTATCTTAGAAGCGTGATATTCTTTAGTGAACGATCACTATAAATAACAACCCCGGCTGATATCAATCGGGGTTGTTATTTAAGCAACGAATGAATTAATGTCAATGATAAAGATTTAATGAAGGAGAAAATTAATGAAAAAAGAAAAGGCAAAACAAGTAACGAAAAAACATTTTGATGAGAGTGCAAAAGATTATAACAATAGTTATGATGGAAAATTTGTAAAATGCATGTATGACGAGATTGTTGAAAGAGTTCTGACGGCCAACCCCAAGTCAATTTTAGATTTAGGATGTGGCAATGGAAATGTTCTGGAAAAAATAAAGTTAAAATCAGACGCGGATTTATATGGACTTGATTTATCTGAAAACATGATCGAATTAGCAAAAGAGAAATTAGGAACAAGGGTAGAATTAAAAGTCGGAGATGCTGAACAATTACCATATGATGATAATCAATTTGATGTTATCATATGCAATGCCTCGTTTCACCATTACCCCAACCCGGATCAGGTATTGCGGGAGATCCGCAGGGTTTTAAAACCGAATGGAACATTGGTATTGGGTGATCCGACTGCACCTTTTGAATGGTATCTAAAATTTTTAAATTGGGGGTTGAAATGGAGCAATTCAGGAGATTATCGAATTTACGGAAAAAAAGAGATTCATGAATTGCTGTCGAAACATGGATTTAAAGTATTGGACTGGAAAAAAATTAATTACAGGGCTTTTGTTATTAATGCGTCTGGTATCTAAGTGTCTGATGAAAACCGATATCAGAGTAGAAACATATTTTGTGGGCTAGACCTTTCGAATCAACCTTTTGGTTGATTCTTTTTTTGTGTGAATCAAGTAAGATTTAGTCAAAGGAGATGATCAAATGACAAATTTAATTAATGTGCAAAATTTAGAAAAAAGCTACAAAAACAAAAAAGTCATTCATGACTTATCGTTTCAGGTGGAAAAAGGAGAAATATTGTGCTTCCTGGGACCAAATGGTGCGGGTAAAAGTACAACCATCAATATTCTGACGGGAGCATTGGGCTTTGATTCAGGAAAGGTTGATTATTGCGGACAGAGTATTCATAAAAATTTAGGAGGATTTAAGAGGAAGTTAGGGGTCGTCCCACAGGATTTAGCATTGTATGAGGACCTTTCAGGAAAACAGAATGTCGAATTCTTTGCTTCTCTTTATGGCTTGAAGGGGGATAAGCTGCGGAGGCAAAGTCATGAAGCGTTAGCTTTTACGGGGCTTTTGGAAAAATCGGAAGATAAGGTCGATACTTATTCCGGAGGGATGAAACGCCGATTGAATATTGCCTGTGCCATCGCCCACCAACCGGATCTTTTAATTATGGATGAGCCGACGGTGGGGATCGATCCCCAGTCCCGGAATCATATCCTCGGTTCAATAAAAAAACTGCGGGACCGAGGCATGACGATTCTTTATACAACTCACTATATGGAAGAGGTGGAGGAAATTTCCACACGCATTATTATTATGGATAAGGGTGAGCTTATTGCCAGTGGCACCAAAGAAAGCCTAAAAGAAAGTATTGAAAATGAAAAACAATATTGGATCGAAATTGAAAATCCGGAAAGAATCTCAGCGGATTTGTTCTATCAGATCGAAGGCGTGAAAGCAGTTGCAATTAAAGGAAAAAAGATTGGGGTCACCTCGGTAAAGGGAATAGAAAATCTTGATCGTATTATCAATGTACTGATTAAGATTGCCGCTAAAATTAAAGGAATATCCTGTGAATCAGCGAGTCTTGAAACCGTTTTTCTAGATTTAACAGGAAAATCCCTTAGGGATTAGGAGGATAAGATGTATCAATTCAATCGTATCTTTAAAATGGATTTAATCAATTTGGCAACGAATCCCATGTGGATTTTTTATAGCACCGGTTTTCCGTTACTGCTTATTTTAATTATCGGTTTTCTCACCAGCGGAAGTTATGGTACGGAAGTAACCGCTTATGATTATTACGGCATTACCATGATGATCTTTACGGTTCTGTATTCGGCAACCATTTCAGCAAACAGTTTTATGGAAGAACGGATTAAAAGCGGAAATATGCGGATTATTCATTCACCGGTGCCCCCTTTCTTTCTTTATTTTTCTAAAATCCTGGCGAGTTTTGTTTTCACAACCATCTGCTATACTTTTGCCGGGATCGTGCTTATGATGACGGTTCACGTCAATTTTGGCGGACCAAACACGGCTTTTGTATGGGGCTTGCTGGTTCTGTTGAATTTCTTTTCATGCACTTTGGGGGTGTTGCTGTGTTGTGCGTTAAAAAGTGAAAGTACAACCAATCAGCTTCTTTCAATGCTGATCACGCTGCTGGCAGTTTTAGGGGGATTGTTTTTTCCCCTTGACGGTTTGGGAAAAGCAATCGAAATGATTAGTTATCTTTCTCCCGTTAAATGGATTTCAACAGCGATCTTTCAGTTAATCTATGATCAGAAGGATGTCTTGCTGGCACCGACTGCAGTTATTTTAACAGGATTGTCGGCATTAATGATTCTGCTGTCGATGCGTTTATTCAAAAGGGAGGATTATCTATGATTACTATTTTGAAGAATGATTTAAATCGTTTGTTATGTAAAAAGTTTCGAATTGTTCTCACCCTTACATTGACAGCCTTGGCAATTATCGCCGCTATTTTCATCAATACCCATGCTCAGGGGATGGGGAATGTCGCTTTAGTGACCGAAAATGGAACGTATGATAAAGCGCTGTCGTCATCGATTAATATCACGATCATGAATGAAGCTCCGGCCTTTTCAGAACTGGTATCCGGGAAATATGATGCGATTATAAACGATACGAACGGCACCTTTTCGATTGAAACCATTAAAAATGATGATTACAGGACATCGCTTCAAGCGCTGCTTTCAGGACAAACGATCAATGAAAATGCAGTTTCCAATAATCGGGGGATTGGAACCCGGATTATTGGCTATTTGATGATGTTCATGCTGCTGGAAGGGGTCGTGCTGATGTATATGTTTGCCGATGACAAGGAAAAGAAACAGATCACCCGTGTTGCAGTGTCGCCGTTGTCCATGACAAAATATCTTTTTGCACACAGTGCTTTTACATTTTTGTTTATTTTCATTCCAACGTTGATGATTTTATACATCGTTAAATTTGTGATGGCAGCGGATATTGGCTTCAGCCTGACGGAATACATTCTTCTGTTAGGGATAATCAGTGCCTTTGCTACGGCCTTTTCATTATTTCTCAATGCGCTCGCTTCAAAGAGCGAAACGGCAAATATGATGGGATCTGCTATTGTTATCCTCACAACCATGCTTTCCGGCAGTTTCTATTCTTTTGAAAAAGGAAATGCGCTGCTTGAGAATATCATAGGCTTTCTGCCGCAAAAAGCCTATCTAACCTTTGTCGGTGGAATCGAGTCTGGGTTGGCCTTTCAAGTTATTTTCCCCAGCCTTATTTATCTTGCAAGTCTTGGGCTGATATTTTTCATCATAGCCATTGTAAAAACAAGAAAGGACTATGTCAACCATTGATCTTTATCAGAAATTGAATTACACTTAACAGAAAGAGCATTATATTATTTGGAGGAATCAATGGGAAATCATATTTTATCGACGCGAATGAAAATTCCTCAGCCGCGAAAAAATTATATTGTTCGGCAGCCGTTATTCAAGAAAATGGAAAAAATGAAAAGTTGCCATCTAACCGTGATAAAAGGGGGCGCAGGAAGTGGCAAAACCACCCTGCTGTCTTCGTTTATAAAAGAAAAATCACTGACGCAAATAAAATGGATTTCCCTTGACGAATCCTGTAATCACTTATTTTTATTCTGGAATTATATCATTGAAGCGCTGGTTGAGTTTATGGATTCCACGAGGGATGATTTCCTTGCTTTTTTTAACGCCAGCCTCAGTAAAGAGAGCCTTGACCAGATGCTGACATTAGTAATCAATAATCTTGATGAAAAAGAAGAAATTTATCTGGTGCTGGATGATTTCCATTTAATCAATGACGAGGCCATCTTAGCGAGTTTTGAGTTTTTTATTAACCATGCGCCGGAAAATCTTCATACTATTTTATTGACCCGGCAGGAACCGATGTTTTATCTGGCCGGATTGGGAATGGATGGAAACCTGCTCTTTATTGATGACCGCGATTTGTATATCTCTAAAGAAGAGGGGCTGTTGTTTCTTAAAAAAACAATGGCATTGACATTCGACGAGGAAACGCTAAAAGTGATGACTGGTTTTTCAGAAGGCTGGATCGGGGGACTGCAGCTAATCGCCGGAGCATCATTTGGAAAAAACGTGTCTGAAATTGGCAGTTTGAAATTAACAAATCGACTCATCAGTGAATATCTGACCCGTGAAATAATCGATCCAATGACGAAAGCAGAGCAGGAATTTCTGGTGTGTACGTCTCCATTTGCTTATTTTTCAAAAGAAATAGCAACGGAACTACTGGAAAATTGTGAGTTTGATAAAATTTTAGAAAGCCTTCAGGAAAAGAATCTCCTGATTTCGTGCATTGATGAAGAACATGGCTATTACCGTTATCATCATCTTTTACAGGAATATTTAAGAAATCGATTTAATCGCTTGCCACGGGAAAAAAGAAGAAAGATCAGGGAAACGAGCGCTGACGTTTTTAGAAAAATGGGAGATAACGAGGAATGTCTGAATCAGCTGCTCGAGTTAAAAAGCTATCAGAAAGCAATGGATTTGATTCTTCAAATGCCTCAGAATGCCGGTACTTTTTCTTATCTTAATCTGGTTCCGGTTTCTTCCGCCATCGAGAATTTTGATTTTGCCTATCAAAAATTGTTTTATCATTACGGAAATCTTGAGTATGAGAAGTGTCAGGAAATTTATACACTGGCCAGTCTCAAAATGTCCTCCGATCCGAATTTTGATGCCTTCAAGGGAATCGAAGTGCTTGTTTTTGATAATCGGATTGATTTAAAAATGAATTTGATGAATGAAGCCGAGATCGATCAGTTAAACCTTAATAGTACGACAAAAGCGTTGATTATGATCAAGAATGCGCAGTTCTTTTTTTATCAAAGCCAGTGTCAGGTTTCGCTGAAATTGATTGATAAAGCCGAATCCTATCCTCAGGTTGACAAAAATCTTTACATTAATCTTTTTGCTTTGTCGACAAGAGCTCAAATCTATGAAGAGCTGGGCTATATCAATGATGCTTTTTCTTTATACCGCCGTGAAAAGGAATTGCTGGATAACAATCGCGGGCTGAGCGCTCTGTATCCCAGCTATTTAATTGGTATTACCGGTGTTTATCTAAAACAGATGCGTTTGGAAAAAGGTTTTGAATGCTTAGCGAAAATGACCGGCATGCATATGGACGATGCGGGCTGGTACGATAGAGGTCGGGAATACAATCTGGCCGAGTATTATTTTCTCATGGGACAAGTGGATGAGGCGATGGCTCTGCTCGAGAAAATTCTAACCTTTGATATCTATTCCGACCGGCTGACGATTGCATCGCTGCTGAAATATGCACTGAAGTTTGGTCGACTGTCAGAAGGGGTGAAAAATGAATTTATGGATGCGTATCATACGTATCATAATACGGAGAATTGGAATCTCAACCTTGATTGTCGGCTTTTGTACACTCGACTTTTGAAAAAGCAGGGAGAAATGGCTTCAGGAATGACACTTTTGAATGAATTATTGGCTTATGCCCGTAAAGAAAAAAGCTATTTAAAAATTATCGAAGGTGATTTGCTGAAATTATCCATGTTAATTGAAATGGTTGGTGATGAACGCGAGATTGTTAACCTAATTAAAGAAGCTATTTATTATGCTCATCAGAATGAAATTTTACTGCCTTTTTTTTATGAAAAAGAAGTGATGACCCTATTGGATAAGAGGTATCATATCAAGATTTTGCCATTATTATCAAAGGCTGAACGCGCATTTTATTTGGCTATGCTAAAATCATGTGAAGAAAACAACGCCTGCCCCTTAAGCGAACGGGAGTTGGAGGTTTTACACGAACTGGCAAAAGGCTATTCCAACAAGGAAATCGCGGAACAGCTTTGTATTTCCATTTCCACCGTAAAAACACATATGATCAATATTTATGGGAAGCTTCAGGTAAATTCAAGGATTTCTGCGGTGGAATTCTCCCGAAAAAAAGGATTTATTTAAGAAAAGCCCCCCTTTTCATTTCTTGAAAAGGGGGGCTTTTGTATGACCGTTATGATTATAATGCTGACAGTTTAGCCTGCATTTCAGGACTCAATTGGACAACAAGTTCGGCGTTGTAGGAACGGTTTTCGGTTGGCAGTTTGAATATCTGTTCAGCGGCAAGGGCATAGGTCCGGGAGATATCGGCAAAGGAGCCTTCCTTGACGGCGGGATCAACATTTGTCGCAAAGATCGAAATGGTATTGTTGGTGTTTTTGACGACCTCAATGGTACGGAACTGCTGGGGGAATTCTCGGAGTGATGAGGTCTCGACTTCCCAGAAACCAAGCTCCGGCCGGCTGTCATCCGGGGATTTCAGGGCGGTTACCATATTGATATGGCGGTGTCCGGCAACGATCAGAATCAGGTTTGGATAGGTATGAAGTTTGGCAATGAGCTCCTTTTCAGTGACAACAGCGTATTGGCTGAAGGTCATTAAAGCATTCAGACCGCTGCTTTCCGGATTAGCACCGATGGGTATGTGCATTGCAATAACCATCAGTTTATCTTCAGCCTGACCTTTGTCCAGTTCGCTGATAAGCCATTCATAGCGTTTCGTATCAAGCGAGCCTTTGCCATTGCCGTAAGGGCCACTGGGGTCTTCATCTCGCTGGGTGTCATCAACGACGATGACCTTAATGGGCACATCGGATTTAGGTTCAAAGCTATAGCAGCCAAATCCACTGGCAGCGTGGGATTCATTGAAGCCGTGTCCTTTTGGTTCGGTGGTGGTATCGAAAAATTCACTGAACCACTCGTGCCTCAAAAGTGATCGGCGATTGGGATCGGCGGGTACTTTTGGTGCGCCATCCGGAAAATCGGAAACTGGACCAGCTCCGATAATGTCGCCGTATTGGGTCCGGCCATCGATTGAGCCCATGTAATAGCCTCGGCCGTTGATGCCGGCACCGGAGGTAAAGATATTATCCATGTTGATGATGGCGTCACCGATCAGCGTCTCTCTGATGTAGTCATCCGGCGGGAACATGCCCATCCAGAAATGATCGTGGTTTCCAAGGACCTGATACCAGGGGATCGATTTGTCAAGTCCGGCTGCCTGGTATTCGTCCTGGTAGTCATTGAGCGGTCCGGGAATGGGATCATCTTTCGCCCCGGAACAGGGATCGATAAGCTTGCCGTCAAGGACATCGATAAACCATCGGAGTTCGTTGTGTTGGGTGCAGTTGCAGTCATCACCCAGGGAAATTCCGAAATCAAATGACTTTTTCCGGTGAAGTGCATTGACAGTCTGGACGGCGGCATCAAGGACATGGGTGGTATACAGCATAATTCCGGAATAACCTGAAATAATGCCCCACTCATAGCCATAATAGGGAACCTGGGCAGGAGATTCTTTGTCAGTCAGGTGAATATCGGTCATGGTAAAGAAATTCAAAAGTCGTATCGATTCAGTAACTGCTGAATGGTCGTATGCAGCTGGCATGAGATCCAATCGCTTTTCATAATCAAGCCCTTCACCATATTGCCATACACCATAACCATACTGCGAATATTTTGCAAGCTCATGGATCGGAACTTTAGGGGCAGATGAAGGGATGGGAACAGGGACAATCGTTCTTTCGACCGTTGTAAATACTTCAGAATCGATTGGATAGCTTGCTGCTGGTGACCTGCTCGTTGAACCGCCAATTGCTTCAGAATTTATTTTTGTCATTTTCTGTCTCCTTTTAGATAAAGATAATTTGTAATAGCTCCGTGATATTTTTATAGTGCTAGTTTACCATATTTTAAATAAAAGGTGAATCTTATATAATTAAAAACTTAAGACTTTTCATGATTTAATAAATCGTTCATGATATACTGAAAAAACAAAATTATCTGTCAGTAAGCTTGGATAGAAATAATCATTTTGATTATTTCTGAATAACAAAGGGCAAGAAATACGGATTAAGTCTGGAGTTGATCGTGTTGATAAAAAAAAGTACTAAACCAAAAGATCTTTTTCATCTGGGTTTTGAACTGGGATTGATCCTAAAAGGTTTAAATGGTTTGTTGGAGATGATTGGCGGCATATTGTTTCTATTTTTAAACCCGGACAGACTGAATTATATCATTGTTTTAGTGACGCAAAAAGAATTGTCTCATGATCCAAATGACATGGTGGCAAATGTGTTAATCAATCTAAGTCACAGTTTTTCAGTCAGCACACAACATTTTGGGGCATTCTATTTGTTATCCCATGGTCTGATAAAATGCATTCTTGTTTTTCTGTTGTGGCGAAGAAAAAGTTGGGCCTATCCTCTTACGATAGGAGCATTAGCCTTATTTATACTCTATCAGTTATACCGATACATTATAAGTCCATCATGGTTTTTGATTGTTCTTTCTATTTTCGATGCGGTGATGATTGGTTTAACTTTGATTGAGTATCGAAAAATGAGAAGTCAGCCAGTTCAACTTGAAGAGTGAGGTCATCCTAGGGCAAGAGTGCTGTTTAGCTGATTAAAAATTAGATAAATGGCTATAATTAATTTGAGTGATGTCATTTCGGCAACTCTGATTGGAAATAATATAACAAAGAATAAAATTGGAGGATAATGATGAAAAAAGTAGTATTAGTCAATGGAAGCCCGCATAAAAAAGGGTGCGTTTTCACCGCCCTATCAGAAGTGGCTGGTGCTTTAGAAAAAAATGGGATTGAAACACAAATTTACCATATCGGGGTAAAAGCAGTACATGGCTGCATTGCCTGCGGGAAATGTGCTGAATTAGGAAAATGCGTATTTGAAGATGATTGTTGCAACGAACTGCTGGAATTGATGCAAAAAGCAGATGGTATTGTAATAGGATCGCCGGTATATTACGGGGGGCCAAATGGCGCTTTGTGTGCGCTGTTGGATCGTGCTTTTTTTGCTAATAAAGGCAGACTCTCTAATAAACCGGCGGCGGCTATTGTCAATTGCCGACGCGGCGGAGCGAGTGCCTCGTTTGACCGGCTGAATAAGTATTTTACAATAAGCAATATGCCGGTAGTTTCATCACAGTATTGGAATTCGACACATGGGTTTACACCAGACGATGTCAAGAAGGATTTAGAAGGACTGCAGACCATGAGAACACTTGGAAAGAACATGGCATATTTGATTAATAGTATTGAAAAGGCGAATCTTAAAATCCCTGAAGCAGAAGAATGGATACCAACTAATTTCATCAGATAAACAGAGAAGCATTGATTGAAAAAAGATAAACCAATTAGTTTAGGGTAGTAAGGCTTTAAAATATAAGGAGGAAAAAATGGCTAACATTATTAAAGTAGGAGAAAAGGCACCCGATTTTAAATTACAGGACCAAAGTGAAAAAGAAATATCGCTCAGTTTATTGAAAGGTAAGAAAGTTCTTTTATCATGGCACCCATTAGCATGGACAGCAGTGTGTACTGATCAGATGAGATCGTTGGAAAGAAATTTTAAAAAGTTTGAAGAAAAGAATACAGTGGTATTGGGTTTAAGTATTGATTCTCAGCCGAGTAAATCGGTATGGGCAAGAGTACTGAGTTTAAACAATATAAAGATCCTGGCAGACTTTTATCCGCTGGGAGAAGTCTCAAAAAAATATGGGATCTTCAGAGAAGATCATGGGTCATCAGAGCGAGCAAATATTCTCATCGACGAAAATGGCATTGTAATATGGGCAAAATTATATGAAATTCATACACTTCCTGATGTGGCGGAAATCTTGCAACAATTATAGGCGATATTTAGACAGAGACACAATAACAGGAGCTTGGAATGAAAATAATATTAACAGAATTAGAAGAAAAAGATTATCGAAAAATTTATCATTTAATGGAAGTGTCTTTTGAAAAAGAAGAAATCAGAACTTATGAAAACGGCCAGAAACAATTAAGCAAGGGCAATTACAGAATTTTAATTTCCAAAAATACCAATGATGGCATCAGCGGTTTTATTGCCGAGTGGGATCTTGGAACCTTTGTTTTTATTGAACATTTTGCTGTCGAGAAAAAACTCCGAGGACTTGGGATCGGTTCAAAAATGCTGGAAGCCTATCTAAAAAAAGCAACCAAACCTGTGATGATTGAAGTGGAAGACAATGAAACGGAAATTGGAAAACGGCGTATCAATTTTTATAAAAGAATGGATTTCTTTCTATCTGAATTTGGATATCATCAACCAATTTTAAGAGGAGACGGGGATAAAGAAATACTGCTTAGAATCATGAGCTTTCCCGAAAAACTCTCAGAGGAAAAGTTTCTTGAGTTTAAAAAAGAAGTTTTTGAAAAAATTTATAAAAGAAAAAATTAAAGTGGGTTAGGTACTCATTTAGTGACTGATTTTTGGCAAATTAGAACGGAAAGGGGAATTGTTAATGGAAAACAGGTATTCAAAACTATTCCAACCAACCAATATCGGAAAACTTAAGATTAAAAACAAAATATCCATGGCACCCATGGGGCCAATTGGTTTTGCGGATGATAACGGAGCATTTAATCAAAGAGGACAGGATTATTATGTCGAACGGGCAAAAGGCGGGGTCGGTCTCATTATTACTGGAATTTGCAGTGTTGATTTAGAGGTAGAGGATATGACAAAACCGGTTATTCCCTGTCCCATCATCAATCCATTTGCCTTCATTTATGCGGGAACGCAGATGAATGAGCGGATTCATGCATATGGAGCGAAGATTATTATGCAATTGACAGGTGGACTGGGGAGAAGTGCCATACCGGGATTTGTTGGTAAGCATATTGCACCGTCCAAGCAGGAAAACCGCTGGGACCCTTCAATTATTCACAGAGAGATGACTGTTGAAGAAATTCAGGAGGTTATTAAAAAATTTGCAATAGCTGCTTCAGTCGCAAAAGCTGCCGGGTTTGACGGTGTGGAAGTTCATGCGGTTCACGAAGGCTATCTGCTGGATCAATTCGCTATTTCCTTTTTCAATAAGAGAACCGATGATTATGGTGGGAGTTTAGAAAACCGGTTAAGATTTCCGACAGAGATTGTGAAAGCCATTAAAGGTGTTTGTGGAGCAGACTATCCGGTTACCCTGCGTTACAGTCTCAAGAGTTTTATGAAAGGTTTGCGGCAGGGAGCATTACCGGAAGAAAAATTTGATGAGGTCGGAAAAGACACTGCAGAAGGAATCGAGGCCGCCAAGCTATTGGCTGTGGCAGGATATGATGCCCTGAACGTCGATGCGGGAACCTACGACTCCTGGTATTGGAACCATCCCCCCATGTACTTTAAAGAAGGCGGCATGTATCGTGAGTTTGGAAGAATTTTAAAACAACATGTCACGGTGCCGATTATTTTAGCCGGTCGCATGGATGACCCGGATATGGCCTGTGAGGCTATTGGCGATTCATGCGATATTGTCAGCTATGGCCGGCCGCTTCTTTCAGATCCCTATTATCCGGAAAAGGTGAGACAGGGATGTTTAGACGAGATACGTCCGTGTTTGTCCTGTCATGAGGGCTGTCTTGGAAGAATATCCCACGGGCCACTGTGTTGTGCGGTTAATCCGGAAGTCGGGCGTGAAAAGATATATGGGATTGAACCGGCAAAGGAGAAGAAAAATATTCTTGTCATTGGCGGGGGACTGGCCGGAATGGAAGTCGCCCGGGGTTGTGCCATACGCGGGCATAATGTGTTGTGCCATACGCGGGCATAATGTGACACTCTGTGAAAAATCGGATAAGCTGGGAGGAAACTTAATACCCGGAAGCGTGCCGGATTTTAAAATAAATGATAAAAAGCTTTTGGCATGGTATGAAAGACAGCTCGAGCTTCTTCAGGTCATGGTTAAGAAAAACATAACGATGAATAAAGAGAAGATCGAAACCCAGGGGGATGAAATTGTTGTGGTGGCAACCGGGTCGCAACCAATTGCCGGTAATTTCGGGAATGAAAGAGAAATGATCACTGCCAGCGAGGCATTGCTTGGAATAAAGCCAGTGGGACAAAAAGTCCTGATTATCGGTGGCGGATTGGTTGGCTGTGAAACAGGGTTGTGGCTTGCCCAGCAAGGTAAGGACGTCACGATTGTTGAGATGGCCCCGGATATAGCCGGTGGCCCCCATGGTATGCCATTTATGAATTACGATATGTTAAAAG
>JGI24143J45723_1000112_pt1 | contig 41515 bp, 50 predicted proteins | sample BarGraIncu00432A_FD_45723 | JGI IMG/M metagenome (IMG submission 45723) | reverse complement strand
ATATCCAGAAAAAATTCTTGCTGGAATTGAAAAATTAAATAAATAATTATATTTAAAGGGAGAACCTAAAGTGAAATATTAGAAATTCATTTTAGGTTCTCATTTTAAAAAAGTATTTCTGGGAAAAAATAGTTTATGAGCTTATTTTTTAGAAATCTATAATAAAAGTGTTAAAAGAAAGAAGAATCCATGATATAATTATATATACTATTAACATACTATTCTAAAGATTTAAACATGGGGGTATAGCGCAGCTGGGAGCGCGCTTGGATGGCATTTCAGTGTTCAATTTATAAAAACGCCTTATAAAAATGGGCTTAAAGCCTTGAACTATAAGGGTTTAAAGTTACTTCGACTTTAGTAATATAGTAGCCAATATTCGGTGTCTAACCTTGTATTTCGGTGCCTTTTACTGCCTATATGGCGATATTGGCTACGGTTTGGCTACATGGATCTTATGAAAAAACGAGGCTTTAATCCATATAAATATAGTTAAATATGAAGCTGTGAAAATTAAGATGAAAAGTGGAATAGTCTACATGTTATGTGTTAAAACGCTTAAAACACTTGGAAACTATATTAAAATAAATTGCTCAATGAAGATAATACCTAAAATATATAGGAAAATCAAAAACCGTTGATGCTCTAAAAATGAGTGTCACGGTTTTTATTTTTACAATTAAGATATCTTCTACTATAATTAGTTAAAACAGGAAATAGTACCTGCTCGTAGAACTAGTTTAGTATAGATATATTTTTAAAAGAATGGAGGATGTACTAAATGGTTAATATTGAATTATCAAAAGAGTTAAAGAAAAAATACAGACATAGGATAAAGCACTGCTATAATAACGCTAAAAGTTTACTTAATAATAAGGAAACAGAATATATGGTAATAGGATATTTATATGATGATGAATGTAAGCTATATGTTAGGCATGCATGGGGAGTAAAAGATAATAAGATAATAGATACTAGTTTGAATGAATGGACAACAGAGAAAGTTGAGGTGCTAGTTTACCACCCACTATTTAAAATAAATAAGATAGCTGAGATTATAATTAAAACTTCAGGTCCGGCAGCTTTGGAGATGGATCCAGAAAAAGAATATACATTTTTGATGGAGAAGTTAAGGGACATTAACGAAGTCATGAAGTGTGCTATACAAAGTAAACACTATGTATTAGAAAATTATATATTATCTATTTAAACTATGCGAACTAACAAACACAACTTATTCAATTTTTACATGTAAGTTCAGATGAAATATTGAAATGTTTTTCTAACAACATAAATTTCTTTAATGTTTGGTAATTGTAGGGTAATTCAAAAACCGTTGATACTATAAAAATGAGTATCACGGTTTTTATTTTTACCTTCAACATGATACAAGAGATTTTTTTAGAATAAAGTAGGCATAAACTCTACTTTTAAGGTACTTTGATTCAAGGGATCACATCAATTAAATGGAAGATAAAATGGGATCTATTTGCATAGCATATTAATATAGTTTGATGTATAAACATATTTTGAAAATGGTTTTTGGTTATTATGCTGTTTATGCAATCTATCGCAAATATCAAAGAGCTTCCATTTAAGATTATTGTTGCCCTTATCATCAAATAATGGAAGAACATATTTATCAATACTTGCTGGAAGTAAATACTTATCACTACAATTATTGTTCGATTTTAAATGAATCCTCCCATCACCATAGACAGCGAAGTCTTCAATGAATTCAAAGCGTGTTATTAAGTAGAGCTTAGCTATTGATATGTCTCTATCTTCATTTTGGTATTGTATTATTAATACTCCATCAAACTTATTTGACATGAATTTATTTTCATTAAAAGCGCCCCAACAGCTTCCATCAGCAGAGATAGTCATAAAAATACTGTGTATGTTAAAAAATTCAGGTTTAGTATTTCTATAGTCACAAATTTCGAGTATATGCTTTGCTATCTTTTTATTTAGGGGATACTTTCCTGTAGAGAGATAGTGTTTTTTTTCATCATAATCTGGGTTCCAAGAAGAGAAGGTTTTTATTAAATTATAAAAATTACCAATGCTCTCCTGAACGAACCACAAATCATTCCATTTATCTTTATCACTCATTTTACACATATATTCATGCATGTTAATTGCTCCTTTTAATTATTTTTATAATTTTGTAAAATTATTGATACGATAATACTTGAAGTTCTAAATAAAAATTCCTTAATTAATTGTCATCACTATTAGTTTATGATAGCATATAGTTTTTTGACACAAAATTATTCTATTAATTTACAAGTTGACATTTCTTAAACATGTTTATTTAATTAAAATTAATAAACATATTGGCATATTGTAAACTTTTTTTAATATACTGTATAAGAATGATTAATTAGGAGATGTGTATTTTGGGAAAACATTTACAAGAAATTATTATCAGCTGTCACCAAGATGGTGAAAAACACAAAAGAGAGGACGTTATAAGGAGAATAGAGGTGGAATATTGCAACCATAGTTCTGGACAATACTCAGGCGATTTTAATGTGCTTGTAAAAAATAATAAGTTAAAACGTTTGGGAGAGGGCTTTTATCAAAAGACTCAAGAACATGATATTATAACTCCTGTAGCAGGGTTTATTAGTGCATTAATTAGTAATATTGATAAGTTTATAAAGCAGGTTGATATAATGACCCTTACTGAAGAAAATATCAAAGAGTTGAAGAGGATTAATTCAGTAAAAGGAGACCTAGCTAAGCTACACGATGATTTGTTTAAAAAATAAAAAACAATAAAACAAATAATAACAGAGCACTTGCAGAAATGTAGGTGCTTATTTTTATTTAAAAAATGGTTTTAATTAAAGTAAGTTAAATAATTTATTTGCATAATAGACTAGTTGAATTTAATCTTATTGTCCAAACTATGAGAATAGTATTAGAAAGTGGATGTAAAGCCTTATACCATAGGGGTTAAGATGTTTTTGTTATAAATAATATTGTAGCCAAAACTTGGTGTTTACCCTTATTTTTTGTCAAAATTTCAGGCTATTTAACAAGCACAAATACATAAAGGCAATAAGCATAATTACATTAACCCGGGTATAGGATGAGGTGGGTATATGTAGAACAACAAGGCGTATACGTAGGGCAAAGTAAAAATGCGGAGGCAACATGAAGATACGTAGAATAGCATGAGCATACATTCAAATTATAGGAAATAGAAAATTTAAAAATTAAGGAAACAACAACATAAAAGAGTTTACATCAATCATTGGGTAAATATAAACAGGCTTTAACAAATATAAGAATACCTTGGGTAGATATAAACAGACTTCAAACAAATGTAAAAATACAGTATTAAAGATGAATATACTGTGCTATTAAAATCATTATGTAAGGTAATCAACTATACGTGAAGATAAAATTATACATCAAGTTTAAGTGAGTTATTAATGTTAAATGAACAAATTGGTAATTTATGTAAATAATTTGATGAATAATTTATGGGTGGCGATAGTGTTGTATACAAAGATTAGTGTAAACAGACATAAGGTAAAAGTTATGTCAATGGAAAAAATGAATGTTGGATTAGGTAAGAAGAAAAAGAAATCTTCTAATGTGACAAGTGATGAGGAAAGAAAAGAGAATTACAGTAATAAGCAAAAAAGAAGTTGTGATAAGGTCATTGATGATATCAATATAAATTTCAAAGCATATTCTAGTTGCTTTGTAACGTTAACATTTGTGTGCGCAATAGATATTGAAGAAGCAAAAAAAAGATTTGCGAATTTCCTGAAAAATATGAGGAGGACTTATATTAATTTTAAGTATGTGGTAACTATTGAATTTCAAGACAGAGGAACAATACACTATCATTTTATTTGTAACATACCAGATTCATTAGATGCAACGGATTCAATTTGTAATTACTGGAATGGTGGAATAAATGTTAAAGAGGTATATTATGTAGATGGATTGGCAATATACATGACTAAGGAATTTATTAACCGAGATGAGACTAGCCCCCTGTTTGGGAAACATTGTTACATGTCATCACAATATTTGGACAAGCCATACATTGTAACATCATGGGGCATGCCACAAGAAGAATTTAAAAACATGAAAAGTTTACTAATAAAAGGCAATTCAAAAAAAAGAGTCATTATAAATAGTGAAAAAGCTGGGGTAATAGAATATAATACCTATAAGAGATTTGTTTGTACTGATAGTTTACTTGGTGATTATGTGTTGGCAAAAAGAAAAGGGATTCCTTTTTAATAGTACTATACGATTTACGACCAATTAGCAGTATCAAAATCTTAGAGTCGCCCCTTAAGGGCAGACCCTAAGATTTTTAGACTGTGGCAATAAGGCACAAAATACGAGGGGGATAATCAAATGCCTAGACCTAAAAAGATCACAACTAATAATGGTATTATGTTATCAAGTTTAGATGTTAGAAATATAGAAAATAATGATTGTTTGTCAATTGAAATACATATTTCGGACTTAGACGAGAGAATGGTGTATTTGATTCAAAATTTTTATAAATGTAAAGTTACAGAAGGAAGCTTTATTATAAAAACTTCTAATTCATGGAAAGGATTTATACATTTTCTGATATCTATAATATATTGTAAAGTTGGAGGCAAAATTGCAGGAATACAAGCTAGAAAAGTATTTAATGATTATATCACAGTAGGTAATGACTTTAAATCATTACAATTAATGAATAAACAAGCAAACGCAATAAGTGAACAATTATTGGCTCCTAAATCATTTAGACCTATTTATGTCCGTTCAAACTACGTAAAAAATAATAATATATCAGAAGCTATAATTAGAATATGTAAGGTACTTAAAATTGATACTGAGAAAAGTAAAGCAACTGTTACAATATCAAAAAATAAAATAAAACAATATTTAAGTAAACCAATTCAAAATGAAAAAGATATACAAAACTTAATTTGTGCAATAGACGGTTATTTAGATAGAAAAATAATTATTGAAGATAATAGTACACTATCAATAATAAAAGGATGTGGAATAACTATCTCTAGAGGATTAGATGTTGAAAAAAAAATGGAAAGATTTAATACAGGAGTAGCATTCATTTCTAAGGGTGATATGACATTATTAATGGACAAATACAGTATAATAATTGCTGATCCAATAAGAGATCCACAGCAAATGAAAAAATATAATCAAGATAAAACAAAGTGCACCCGTGATTATAAATTTTTAGCATATCCTATTTTGAAAGAGTATGAGGAGCAATTATTAAAACATTTTCCTTTATGCGAAAACAATATAAAAGAGCATGTTAAAAAGGCAGATAAATATAAGAATGTACTTTCTATGGAAAATAGATTACTTAAAATTGAGTGTAATTACATTATTACCGATTTTATATGTATGGGTAAATGGGGTTAGTATAAATCGATATGAAATAAATAAATGTATTTATTAAGTATAATATGCGGTATAATTCCTCAAAACGAGTAGAGGAGTTGTAAAATGTGCAGTTTACGCAAGGTGTTTTGGCAGGCATATATTTAGTAATAATGGTCATATGTACAATAGTTTTAGTAGAATTACTTGGGTCAGTGAAAATTTTGATTACATTAATTAAGGGCGAGTTAAAGAATGATGAGCATTAAGAGTCTTAGAGCAAAAATAATAGTGCAAAATCCTAAAAAAGAAAATGCATATATTAAAATTCACCATCAACATATAAATAAATAATATGGCAACTCCAAATACATATAGAGCAAAAATATATAGTTCCCGATAAATGAAAGAAGTAAAACTAAATGGAAACAGACAATATAATAAAATGGAAGCTGTACTTAAAAACTATAAGAAGATAATTGGTGATGATAAATGTAGTATGAATCAAGCTGATTTTAACATGTTAGAAAGGGTCACAGGGAAAATGAGTTATATAGATCAAATAGAATTTTTACTGACTATAATTGGACATGTTGAAAATAATGATATATATACTGAACTTTATAAGCAATCGTATGAGGAAATTAAAAATGAGAAGGACAAGCTAGTTGAAAAAGTAAAATCAATGGAGAGTTTAATAGGCACCTACAATAAATATTATTTACAACGTGGAAAAGTAAGGACTGGTGAGAATAAAATATCACATAGATTACCAATTACACTTGAAGATATTAATAAGATTGAACGAAAGAAACTGGAATATCAGATAAAAAAATTGGAAAGAAGTTAGGTTGCAGCAGAGATATAATAGCGAGGAGCCGTAAAGAGTCTTAATAGTTCATAACATAGCAGACCAACAGTAAAATGTGGTCTGTTATTTTTTATTTGCAGTTTATTAAGCATTATTATATATATGGATATTAGAAGGAATAAATCATTTAAATGTATCAATAAAAAGTTAAATATCAGTTTAAAAAATATACTTAAAAGTATACGTATTGATATATAAAGGTAAGGAGGTAAAAAAGCAGTAATAAAATAAATGGTAAATATTTAAATTAAAATGAAAAATTAAAAAAGTATACTGGCAAGGGCAAGAATCAAATATAAGAGTAACTGTATTAAATAAATAATAAAAATTAATGGAGAGATTAATATGCCAATATTAAAAATAAGCAAACTAATAAAATTTAAAGGAGCGGTTTAATATGCTTATGGAAAAAATTCAAGAGTTAAAAACAAACTATAATAAAAGCTTTATCACAATTAATAAGGATATACTTCAGGATATAATTAAACTAGGCTATATTAAGAAGGTAGGCAATGATCATAAAAATATTAATACATATTATGAGGTTGATAATAGTTTAATGATAGATGCTATATTAATTCATATAATAGAGAATAAATTTATAGTAACTGATAGGTATTTAAAATATTGTAATTGGAACAATTCTATTGATGCAGTTGAAATATTAAAATGTTATTCATTATGTGTTAAGAAATTAAAAGGAAGGCGAGAACGGGTAATTTGGAATGTACCTAAAAATCGTATACTCTACTTAGGAACGACAAAACTGCCAGTTGAGAGGATATTAGTTAGTTATGCTATTTTTGGAAGGCTAAAAAAGCTCGATAATCAACTAGTTATACATCATAACAGTTTAACTTGGGACAATAGATTGCAGCATTTATGGTATATTAGCAAGCTGGCTCACGTTGAGATTGGTAATAAAAGCAAATTAAAGGGTAGATATATTGACTCTGAGGAGGTAGCAAAAGATCTATTTAAGGAATTAAATAGGATGTAAAATCAGGTGTATAAAAATGTAAAAGGATGCAGTGAAAAAAATGTATTTTTTAAATTAGAAAATATAAAGGTGTTTAGTCAGTGTTTAAAAGATAGCTAGTTAATAATTTAAAAATAGGGGGATTAACAACAATGGAAATTACATTGAATGGTATAAATAAGAATCAGGTATCAACAAAGACACAGAGTGCTAAGAAAGAACTGATATCAACATTAAACAGCCATCTTAGTAGGATTAATTTGAAAATAGAAAAATTAGATACAAGAATACAAAAATTAGATACTGTAGTTGAAAATAGCAAATACAACGCTTTAATGCGAAAAAAAATAGTTGAACAGCAAAAATATAGTGTAGTGTACATAAAAGTTGCTAAAATTGAAAATAAAATGGAGAAAGGCATTTCATTGGAGGTGTGCATGGATCGCTTTGAAAATGTTACTATCTTAATGCGCAATAGAAAAGAAGATGGTTCTATGAGTTATGATATTTGGGAATATTTCAAGGAAATATATAATCAAATTCCTAAAGAGCATAGATTAAAAACATTGTTACTGGGAATATATACTAAATATCCGTATAGAGACGCTGAGTTCTTTCAATACCTTAAAGAGATATATGACGAGGAGACAGAAGAACAGTTCATGTTAAGAGTAAAGGAAAATAGAAAAGCATTAAAAAAATGTTTAGATAAAAATGGTCTGATTACTTTATACAGGGGAATTAATGAGGACAGTTTACAAGATGAGCTTGCTTTAAGTTATACAATTAATAAAACTGTTGCGGAATGGTTCAGTAACCGATTCAATAAATCAGGGAAAGAAGTAGTAGAGGAAGTATTTCATATAAATCAAGTAATAGTATATACAAATGATAGGCAAGAGCAAGAAGTAATAGTCATTCCGAGTTCTCTAGATGATTTTTATGAATATGCGGATATTTAGACTGAAAATATTATAAACACTATGATAGACCTACAGTTATAAAAATACTGGGGTCTATTATTTTTATACTTATTAAAAATTTTCTAACTCTTTTGTAGAAATTATAGGGAAAGTGTAACATATGGGAAGTCAGGTAGTGTGAATATGGACAATGAGAGAATACATCCAAAAACGAAATTCACTATGATTAATAATCCTTTATCAGCATTAGAAAGACTAATCATACAATTAGAGGAGCATTGCGATATCAGCATCTTAATAAAAAAGGTGAATGGGTTTGATTAATGGAGTGGTATTAAAAATTTAGACTTGCGGCTAGTGATAAATGTCTAGATACCTGAGGTTGATTAGTATGTTGACTTGTGGATATATGATATACAGCAAGGTAGACATTGCATGTTATACATATGGTATTAAAAATATGAGATTTTTAGAAGTAAGGTTATATGAAAAAAGGATGACTTGTAATGATTGTTTACTAAGTCACGAAAATTTTTAAAACTAAATATTGAATATAAATAAAAGGTACGGTACAATATTATCATAATATAATAAAATATGGAATTATAACTATAAATTTACAAGGGGAATGGAGGGATATCAACGTGCCAGAAATGAAAAAAAATAATAAACTAAAACAATTCATTCCGGTGATATTAGGCGTAGGCATTGTAGTGAGCCTTGGAATAAATGCATACTTGTATAATCAACTTACACATAATGATAAAGACATATTAGGAATACAAGCTAAACAGGCAAGTATAAAGAAGGAATATAACATATTATCACTGAAAATTGAGGATAGCCAGAAGAGTTTATCGGATATACAAGAAAAAAAATAGAGGTTGTATAAGAAAAATTAGAGACACGAACTAAAACAACACCAAGCAAATCAACTGATATGGTTACAAAGACGAAACCTAGTAATCCAATTACATCAACAGTTAAGCCAAATATAGATAGGAATGGTAACGGAATAAATGATTCAATGGAGAGTACTATGGTACATGGTGGTGGTACAGTTGAAGTGCCAAATGGCGAAATAGGGATTGAGGTGGTATCATATATGAAAAATAAAACTACCGTTATAAGAATTTCCATGACTATTATTATGGTATTAACTATAACAGGTAATTGGGTATTATTTAATCAGTTATATAATTCAAGAATAACAATTGAAAAATTACAGACTCAATTAAATAAAAGTAATAATCAGTTTACAAGTGATAAAACTAACTTGGTAGTACTACAAAAAAGCATAGAGAAAGCAGAAAAGTTAAAGTCAAAGTCAAAGTCAAATGTTCAGGTAGCTACATTAGTAAAAGGACCATCCAATCCAGCAAAAGTGTTAAGCAGTGGGCTAACATTATGGGAAGCTAAGTTATCAATAGAAAGTACAATAGCTAGCATGGCAAGTAGCGGAATTAACGTAGCAGATATAACAGATTTATTAGTAAGTGAGGCTACAGACATGGGAACAACGCTAGACGAAATAAAGCGTTTACCAGCTTCAGGAGTAGCAAAATCACCAGCAGTATCAAAACCATCAACAGCGACAGTATCAAAACCAAGTACAGGTAGTGGAAATAGTTCAAGTACAGTTAAAAAAGGTACAACAAACACTAAACCAAGTACAGGAAGCAAAGTAAATAATTTAGATAAGAACGGTAACGGAATAGAGGATTCATTTGAAAGCACCATGGTTACTGGTGATATAACTACAGTCAATGTACCAAACGATGAAATAGGACTTGAGGCAAACTAAGTAACAAAAAACTCCACGCTAAAAATGTGGGGTTTTTATTTTTACGACTGAATTAATAATAGAAAAAGGAGGATGTCATAAAAGTGATGCCCTATTTTTATAACATTTTATATACAGATACAAAAACACACTATAAGAATATGTGGGTAATTTACATATTAAGGATTGTAGAGAAAAAAATAGGTTTAATATTTGTATGATAGTAGAAGTAATAAAGGAAATGGGTTAAGAGGGGTTTAGAGGGTCACCACAGTAATATAGTATTATTAAGGTATAATGTTTGAGTGTATATAATAAGTTGTTTAAAACAAATTTTAAAGAGTTTAAAATTATATAGGGTAATATAAACATTTAAAACAAGAAGTTAAAATATTAATAGACAAATTAGACCTGAATAAATAGTACAGTAACCAATAGTAACAATGATAAGTGCAGATGACATTAATTAAATTAGTTGATAAGATATAAACAGATAAATGTGTATATTTTAGGCTAGTTAAGCATCAGGTGTTCAAATAATATGTACAAATAAAATAAATTTAAAAGTGTAATGTTATAAGTTGAGTTGCATTTAATAAATAAGGAAGAAAGCACTATGATTAGGTTTAAAAAGGCATTAATAACATTTATATGTACAGCTATAGTTTCAATGGTTGCAACTTCAGGTACTCGGTGCAGTAGGGGATAGTGGTAATGGCGGTGGTGGAGGCACTAGTAGTTCAGGCTCAGCGTACACATGGAGTAAAGGACAGTCTGGGTACAGAGTTACAATAGTGGATACAGATTTCAAGCCAGTAGCAACCACAGTACACCTAGTATTTGGTAGTCCAAGTTCCAACGGAATGGGTTGGGGAAGTGACTATTATAATAATAAACATATAGGGATTGGTGGTGGGCAATAAAAGGTATAAGAATGAGGAGGTAAATACTTATGAATGAAAAAGAAAAAATGACATGGCAAAAGATATTTTGGATTACTGGAGAACTGAAATTTGAAGGTTTTACCAAGTATCATGAAAATATAAAAGAATTGGTCCCATGTGGACAAGGTGTTTATTACTTTATTAATGGAAATAAGCATATGGAAGGATGCTTCGGAAATGGCTGGTTCATCGAGACAGGTACAGAATATTATGAGAATGGAAATATTAAATTTATTGGAGAATTTAATAAAGGACCAAGAATGTATTATGGACCAAGATTTTTTGTTTTTGGCAGATTGTTTAATGAATCTGGCACCCTTTGGTATGAAGGTACTTTCCACTTTAGAAGGACAGGTGTTGGCTATCCCATGTTTGAAAAAGAAAAATCATTTGTTGAAGGCATAGAATACAATTCAGACGGCTCAGTAAAAAAGATATACAATGTTGATAAAGCAATTGAAACGGAGAATGTAAAAACAAATATTGAGATAAAAGCAATGGAAAAGCAACGCAATAATGAGGTATCGCAGGAGCTTTTAAAAGAAGTTGTGGAAAAACTAGACAAAATGGATAAGGAAGCAATTGAATATGGTCAAGAGCGGCTACAGCAGAGAAGAAGCAGAAACTCAGGCAAATGCATTTTCATAGAGTTTAGACAGAGTAAATATTAAAAAGATGTATCTTCTTTATATTAACAGTTTTACTACTGTACTAATTTATTTTATAAGCATATAAAACAACATATTATTTATATAAGTATGTAAATCCGGTTAAGATTAAGAATATGGATATAACTTAACAACATACAATATTTTTTATGAGATTAGAAAAGGTTTATCAGCTACTGGTAAGCCTTTTCAATTTGTCTAATATGTTTTCATGTGTAAATTAAACAAATTATTTGTCTTGATATAACCAAATAGTGATTGTATAATACACCCCAAGTATTTTATGAAGGGGGTTGGAGAATGTTAGAATATAAGAAAGCAGTGGCTCCATCGATTGGAGCAAATGGCAATATCTTTAATCTTATGGCTATAGCAAAAAGAACATTGCAAGCCAATGGGAAGGATGAACAGGCTAAGCGTATGATATCTGATGTACAAGAATGTAAGAGCTATAATGAGGCATTAATTATCATTGGCAATTATGTGGAGTTTGGGGAGGTTGGCAGTAATGAATAGTAAAGAGTTTACTGAATTTCCTATCAATCTGAAAATTACCAATGAGGACATGGATGGTATTGTGGAAAAAGCTTTAGATGAAGGTAGCCTGCACTGGATATACGACTTTAAACCAATATATAATCAAAGCAAACCTGCCAAAAATGTTATTTCAAATGGGGGAAGGATTCTGCTATATAGTATGGACGGAAGTGTTTACGAGTTAAGCAAAGATAAAGTTATGCTAGGCTTGCAACAAGTTATTCCTTACCTAACACATTCAATCAATGGAGACCATTTGGACACAAGCTACATTGATTCAGATACAGCAGATCTAATAATACAACTGGCACTCTTCAATGAGCTGGTGTTTGATTAACAGGTTGAGGATTACCAAATCCCCAATTTAAGAAGCTAGTATTTAGAAGGACAACTTAATATCTGTAGGCGAAGAATGGCTTACATAAAACTATGTTGTAACCAGTAGTTGACACATAATAACAGTGGTAATTGAATGTATTCAATGATAAAAAACTAAGTACTGAAAAAATAAAGGTAATGTTTAATAGCACATAAAAAGCTGTGCTGCAAACAGTGTGATGATAAAATTGGCAAGATAGGGTTAATAGATCAGAGTTGGGTTTAAAGGAATCAATAACAAAAAACATAAACAATATAAATTTAAGCAGGCAATATAAATAAATTTAGACAGGATATAAAAACATCAAAGCAAGGCAGAGATTAATAGAACCAAACAAAGAGGACCATCATATTAAGTAATAGGAATGTTTTTTTAATATTATAATATAATATAATACATTAACCAATTAAACATCATAATTCATAATTGGAATATTCTTATGGAGATGTTGCACTATGTTAACAAAATATAATATTAAGTTTAAGCCTCTTTTACCTGTCATAATTGCAGTATTAATAGTAATTATTATTGAATATTTTAGGCATACATATAAAATTAGTTATTACGACCGGTCATTAAGAGATATTGAACATATAATTTCAGGAATAATAGTTCCTTATGGATTGTATACATTTGGATTAAAAAATCATAAAAAATTTAGTATTGCTCAAGCATGTATTGCTTATGTAGTTGCATGTTTTTTATTTGAGTTTTCTCAATTTTGTATGAGAGGATATCTTCAGTTCGACCAGTACCTATTTGATATGATAGGTATAGCAATTATTGGCACCTATCTTTTATATAGAAAGTGGAGGTGATAAGGGGACGTTGGGGTTTGTGCTTTGAACAGTACATAAAAATGCACAGATGTTATAAAAATTAGAATGAGATAATATAGTATATAAATGTGGGCATGGTAACATTATGAAATTAACAATCGGTGGAAGAAGTATGACTGAAGTAGTTAATAGGGTGCAAATGTACTCAAAATATATGCATTAACAAATACAATATGTGTGAGAGGTAGTAAGGTTTATCAGTGGATGATAAACCTTTTATTTTGTTTAAAATAACTTAATATATATTAAAGAAAGTGTTGGTCTGGAATTCTAACTGTATCTGATGTTTATTCACCACAAATAATTTAATGAAGGGTGTTGGAAGAGTTGAAATCAAACAAATATAATTTTATAAGGGATTTAAGCTTGTCTATTAACAACAAATTAGTTTGCTACTTGACTTTTATATATAATTTTGGTACAATAATTATATTAATTAATCATAGGAGGAAAAACACTTATGAATGACCTTGAGATTGAAATTGAAAATGAAAAACAGATAGAAGCAGAGCTAGGTATAGATGAAAAAAACATTAATGAAATTTTCAAATGTATTGTAAAGGGTTCTATTGAAGATGTGCGTGCGAAGCGTAATCTATTTCCATCACCTACATATAATGCTAGATATAATGACATATGGGATTCTATTAATGCAAAATGTGCTACATCATTTAATGAGGGATATACTGTTACGATGCACAAAAGAGGAATTTATGAATTTATCACTATTCTCAACATGTTATCATCTTGTCTATATATATTGATGAAGGATAATAATTTTAATAAGATTATTTCAGGTGGTTCTGTAGGTGTTACTCACTATATGAAGTGTTTAACACTAATCAACGACGACTTGGGAGCATATCCCCAGGTATATGGGCAACTAAGTCTCGATATACCACAATGTAACGAAATAAAAGATAAAAAAGAAACTATTAAGAATGCAATAATACAGAAGATAAACAGTTCTATTAATCGTTTCGTTGTAATAACTTTTGAACCAGATGCTAACATTGGTGTTAAGTCTATTTTTGTAAATGTTGTTGCAAGTGATACTTCTACTAAATATCGTAAGGATTGGACTTCTTCAATCAGATCAATTGAAGTTCCTGAATATGATGATTCTACATATGATAAGAGAAACTTAGATACCGATGTTGATAATGTATCCACTTTTGATGCTCCTTCTAAGGTTAAAATCAAAACGAAGATACATCATGCAGGGGCTAAGAAATAAATTAACTGAGGTGCTAGATTATGTCAATAGAAAATTTTAATGGAGAACGTTTAAAAGTAGCTCGAACCATAAGATGCCTTTCTAGCACTGAACTTGCTAAATTAATTGATGTCTCAAAGCAAGCTATTTGGCAGTTTGAGAGCAAAGGTAAAGTACAGCCTAAACCTGAAAATCTTTTTATGCTAGCTCAACAACTTAACTTTCCAACTAGCTTTTTTTTAGAGGACGACTGGCAAAAGATTTCTTCAGGAAGCTGTTTTTATCGTGCGGGGTCTTCTATTACTAAAAAGCAAAAGGAAGCTCAGAAAGAATTAAATATAATACGAGGGAAAATATACTCTTTTTTAGAGGAGCACATTGAATTTCCTTTACTAAACTTGTTTCAGCTCTCCAAGGAAGATAATTTAAATGACGATAGCATTGAAAAATTTGCAGAAGATGCGCGTAATTATTATGGAATGGAGGATTTACCAATAGGTAACATGATTAATTTTATGGAGAATAATGGTATTCTGCTCTCTCAGTTTCTACTACCTAATGTTAAATTTGATGCAGTTAGTCAATTAGTTGGTATAGGTGGGTCAACAAAAATTGCAATAACACCTTATAATGGTGCAATACCTTCTTTCGCTAGGGTACAATTTACTTTAGCACATGAATTGGGACATTGGCTTTTAGGTCATATGAATTCTGATGAAGACTCACTTTCAATGGAAGATTATAAAGACAATGAGCATGATGCTAATTTGTTTGCATCATCCTTTTTATTACCAAGAGATGCTTTTTTAAAAGATTTACCATCAAGTCCAAGTTTGTATGTTTTTGTTGATCTAAAGAAAAAATGGAGAGTATCAATACAAGCAATGATTTATAGAGCACATTTCTTAGGCGTAATTAATTATAATCAGTATCAGTATTTAATGAAACAAATTTCAAGGAATGGTTGGAGAACACATGAACCATTAGATGATGAATTTATTATTCCTAAACCTACCCTTCTCAGAAAGGCTATTGAAATGCTGATCGATCAGAATGTATTAACTAAAAAGGATTTATTGGATAGTTTAAAACTATATTGTGGTTCATTAAACATTGATATGTATGAAGAACTGGCAGGTTTGCCAAAAGGTTATTTAAACATAACAACAACTTCTGAACCCACAATACTATTAAAGAAATGACTACGAAGTTATCCTACGTAAATTAAAATTAAAAAATAGTTGTATATTTAATCCTTCGCTTAGATTTAAAGCGAAGGATTTTACTATTTAGAGAAAAAATCAGTTAGCATAATAACTTTATACTCACTAACGTTTTTTAGAAATTCAGCAATTTCAATGTTTATTGGGTAAATATTTATTATAATTTAAAGATTTTCACTCTTGTATTTTGGTAGAATATATGGCATCATCCTTCCATAAATTAAAATTTCAGTTTAAACATAAGGAAGGGGGGTGATGGGTAATAATGAAGGCTAAAAAATCAGAAAAAAGTAAAAATAATAATATACTAAAACATTTCACTATAGCTACTGTTGATGCAGTAGGGGATGCATTACTTAATATAACAACAGAAGATTTAATAAATAGTATATATTTAAAAAGTGACGATACAGATGTTCAATACTTAATAAGAGAGTATGAAAAGCAATTAATATTGTCTAAGATTGACCCTGATAGATTTGCAAAAGGACTTCATCAATTTTTCATGACTATGGCAGACTACATTAAAAGCAACAAGATATACAAGAAGTTTTTTAAACTAGACTACATTCAATACGTAGCTATGTGTAAACATAATACCAATGATAATATATTGGTGGGATACAAGGATATAATAGTTCAGCAGTATGCATATTTAGCAGGGACTACTAAGAAAGTCGTATGCGGATTAGATAAGAATGATAAGCTACTGACAGTAGACGAAGTAGGTAAATGGCTAACAGAAATTAATATAGATATATACAGCGTAGCAAAAGAAAGCAAAAGTTTAAAGGTACAACTAGGCGGAGACGCTATGGTAATTAAGATTTTTAAGAAGCATGGCTATAAGGTAAGAAGTTTAGAAGAGTGTTTAGATATAATAGCTAATGACCAAGTAACAACAAACATGCTTGATTTTATGGCATATTTTATAACAGAAAGAACAATGCAAATATTACCAAGGCCGTATAGAAAACCTACAGACTTGGTAAATGCAAATCCAGCATTTCTAAGAACTGACTATACACAAGATTTAATAAAAGAAAAACTTACACAAAGACAGATTATGCTACCACCTGAGGGGATTACAGCTAAGTTAAAGAATTGTGGCGAAGTCACAGAAATTTATCTTATAGAAGTTATTGAAGATGACACTGTAATTTTGTTATGGAAAATGAGGTTTTCTGACAATACATTCACATCTGGGTGCTACGACACAGAAAATGAAATATTCTACGATATGTATAAGGAAAGTTTGGCATCAGACTATACTCATATTCCAATAGAAAATATAATACTTCAGAATTATATGAACATTACATGCACTTTAACAAAGGATGAGCGACAAGAGCTAGTTTGGTTTAAGGAAGTTAAGGATATGGTCAAGTTAAATGAAAGTAATGGTTTAAAACCTATAGTTTATTATGAAATAAAAGAGCACAATGCAAAATTTAAAGGTGAGGTAGTAAATAGACATTTTGATAGGTCAAAGTACGTAGCCGAGCTGATGAACATACAGCCATATTTACGGCGACTCCCCATAGGGGCAAATGTTGGAGAAGAAGCTGCAAAGGTGGCTAAGAACCTTGGCATAAATTTACCTAAAGGTTATACATTGGTGAGAGGGTTCTCAAAGCAAGTTTATAAAAATGGGGTATATACACAATGATAATAAATAATATACAAGATTTTGTTACTATTGCTAAGGAAAAGGACATTTGTAAGGATTCCAAGAAGGCTTGTTATTAAAATTTAAAAAGTATAGGATTGCAAAAATTGCAGCCTATGCTTTTTATTTTTATACAAATTTAAGACCTTACAGTTTATTGGTATATCAATATTAACTTTAATGATGGCATATTAAAAATGTACTAGTAATCAATATAAAAATTAATCATCTTCTTTTAGAGCATATAAACGAATAGTATATATACCTTTAAGAATAAGGAGGTAAGAGTAGAGGATGTTGATACCTATTTCGAAGATAATTTCAAGTAATAATCGTACAGAAAGCTACAATTTATACGATGTTGAGACTGGCAAAGTTTCAAATTGGAAAGCTAGGGCAATTAAAAAAGCTTTGAAAGAGGGTTATGAGATCAAGGGTTTTATTGGATGCAATCTAAGATTAAGTTATTACTTTTCAAACATAGGAGTTGCAGGAGTAAGCATTGATGATAGGCAGTATTACACGGTAGTAAAACGCAGGATTTACAATAACAAAACAATGTTTACTATGGTAGACGTAGTTGGAAAAGATTATGAGTTTGAAAAAAAAGACATAATAAAATTTATTCAAGAGGGGGCTGTAATAGCGGGAGTCATATTTAAAACAACATTAAAAGTAAGTAGCTTAATTAAAACAGAGTTTAGCAAATAACGGATTTTCATAACAAGTGTGTTAATTTTGTTATCATATACAAGATAATTAGGAGGGTTGAATATGGATTTAAAAGAAGATTTAGAGTATTTTAAGAAAACTGAATTATCAATGATAATTATGAATGCAGTGATTGAAGAACAAAATGAAATATTAGATAGCAGAGCAAAATACTTTGAAGCAGAAAATAATAAAATGAATCATCATTTAGAAATAAATAGGAGCTACCATAGTAAGGAATTAAACAAATATCGTGATGACCATATAAGATTAATGAATCGGGATAGATAAGCATGGATGAAATATTGAAATTAAAAGAAAATATAGTAGAGTTATCAGCTAAGAATGAAGCACTAAAAAGGGAGATGGATATACTTCAACAAAGAATTTATTCATTGGAATACATAAACAGAAGGCTTATAAACAGCATCTTAGAAGAGAACGGAATTTATAGTGCAGAAGTTGATAAATACAATAAACTTTGTATGGTCGAATTACTAAGTAAAATATGATGTTTATATGTTTTAAAAATAAGTATTTAGTATTAAAAACAGTATATATTATGGATGTGCATTAACAGCATTATAGATAACTATACAAGTAGTATAGTCTAAAGATTTAATAGTGAATAAGCAACTAAGAAATAATTTAAGAGACATATTGCATAAAGATAAATGGGTAAGTTTTGAAGAAGTTATGCAATTAAAAAATATAGAAATTATTTGAAAGGGGCATTGTAAAATGGGTGTTAGAAAAGAAAAGCAAAATAATACAAAAATTATTAATAGCATAACAGATGAAGGATACAAAAAAGAAATATTAAATAACGGCTACTGTGTAGGATTACTTGTAGATGGTGTAGTAGAAGAAAGAATAGTAATAGATTTACACGGACCAAGAACGTTTAATATGTCATTTAGATTAAATGAGTCTTTAATATTGGACAGGCATACAAGGAAAAATAGATTAATACATCCTATGAAAGTTTTTGTATACATAGAGATAGCAACAAACAAAGCAGAGCTTATAACTATACGTGCTGTGAATAAAAAAAATAAAGGGATTCCAATAGGTATTAGCTTTAGATCTTTTGATGTGGAAATAGCTATAGGAGATATAGTTTGGTATAAGGCAGATAATAGTGATTGTAATGATAATAAATGGGAAGATGAGATTTGGTTCAGGCTTGACATGAAAAATAACATTGGAGAAATATATTGTGGAATACATCAAAATTTAAAAAGTATTCTTTATTTAGTATCCTAATCTAGGAATAAACCATCAATAAGTAAAAATAAATAATGTGTATGATTGATTATATACACAACTAATTTAAACATATTGTCTTATGAATAATGGGGACTAACAGGGTTTAAAAAGAGATGGAATCCAAATCGAAAATGGTGGGAACAGAGTTGGATTTTGAGTTTTAAAATTGATATAAATTTAAGTGTGTAAGATTAAGGTTTATTTAGCAATGAAAAAGGTACAGTGTAAATTTAGAATAAATAAGGGGGCCTTTAAAATGAATAGAGATCAATATATAGTATCTTCCTATGAGCAAGAGAGCCGTAGAACATTTGAATTATCAGAAGATGGATTTAATGAGAAAGCTAAAGTAGGATTTGAGGCAGAGTGGAACGAGTGTGCAGAGCGTCTTGAAGTGTTGGAGCAGCTAATTGAGGAAATTCCAATGGACTATATCTCCGAGAAGGATGATAAGGAAACAGGGAAGCTGAAGCAAGATTTCATTGGCATAATTGAAGGTGAACCAGCGATATACTTTGACTGTAAGAATTTCAATAATATATATTATTTCATCAATATGATAATCAAAAATTGTGGAGACGAATCATTTTACAAAGACATTAGGTTTTTAAGGATATCTCAAAAATTATGGAATGAGCAGTTTGCTAGCTCTAAATATAAAGTAGAAAAACAGGAAAGGATAGCAAATGGTCAATCAATGTATAATAAGGTAACAGTTATAGATGGTCAAATTCAGACTTTACTATGGGTATAACGCTATAATTTTTAAAGCTACCTTAAATAAATATTAGGTAACTTTTAGACTTGGAAATAAAGATTGAGAAGTGAGGTAAAGTGTTGAAATTGTTGAGTTTAAAGGTGGAAAATAAATTTTAATTTGCTATTGAATCTGATCTGTTAATGTATTATAATTGCCCCAGCTTTTACGAAAATATAATTTAAATATTGATAAAAAAAGGTGGGAGTAGAAATGGATAAAAAAGACAGATATGTAACGCGTGGCATTCAGGAAATGAATAAAAAGAATCCTTTGATTTATTTAAAGCTCTGGGATTTGTATGATGAAATGGACATTAGCGAAAAAGATTATCTACAGGTTTTTGAATTGAGAACAAAAATTAATATGAAAGGTATTGTACAAGAAATAGAACATACGCAGGAAGAACCACAATATAGTAAAACTTACAGCTACTTTACAGATAGACCTGTGGAGGCTAAAGTTTATATCATAGTAGAAGATGATTATAGTACAATGCTTTTGGATAATGAATATTAAAGTTTATAAGTTTCATAGTAGAAGAGAATGGAGGCTTTAAAATATGAAGTATCCACATTTGATAAAGGTCACACTAGCTGAAAAATACCCGAACATTGATATAACTAAATATATATGGCGGCAACTAATTGAACATCATGGCTATGCGGTGGGGTGGAATGAACTAATAATTGAATTAGTTAAAGAAATTGAAAAAATATATGAGAAGAATAAAAATGTTGATATTCATGATTTTTGTTTAAAAGGAACTAAAGAGAAGTACGGTGCATTAAGAGTTGATGCAAGATCGAGTCTAATGGAGGTTCACGAATTAATTAATGAGTACGAAAATAAATCAGAAAGTATCTGTGAGGAATGCGGGGAGAATGGGAGTTTGAGGGATGGAAATTGGGTGGAAACCCTTTGCGATGCATGTTACGGTAAAAATAAGGAAGTTGAAAAGAAATGAAGAGCACTAAAACTAAGAATAGTACCAAAGTTAGAAAAAGTAGAGCTAAAATAACCTTTAGAATTTATACAATAGACACAGCACTATCCAGAGATGAGATTCAAGATTCTATAGACTTAAACATAGATGAAGTTATACCTGAAATTTATATGTTATTACTTGAAAATAATGAAACAAGTAATTTGGATGAACTTTACGATAAATATGAAAAGGAGCTTTCAACTACAGATATTGTAGAGCTTCAAGATAAAGAAGGCGTAAGCAGTTTTTATTTTTTAGGTTTATTTGGTTTTGAAGAAATTGAATTTGATACGAGTATTATAAATAAAAAATAGGATTCTAAATTAAATGGTCTAGTCGTTTATAAGCAGCTAGACTTTTTAATTTACAATTTAACATAGAAATAATGATTAAAGGCGGTGAGACCATGGCAGTAACAGGATTTAATGTAGGATCAACACTAAGTTTAAAGGATATGAGCATAGCTATAGACTTTTTAATAGATAAGGATTCATTTCAGCCTGATTTAGAATACATAAAAGAAAAGATAAAAGCTAAGGAAAAAAGGGAAATAGAGAAAATAAGATAAATGAAGAGGTGAGTTAAGTGTGCTAATGGATAATGACATGGATGTAACTAGCTATGTAAAATCAATATTTGGGGAGCAATTAGTGGAATCAGCCTACATTTCAGATAAATACAAAAAGCATATTGATAGTGATTACAAAGAACTGGTTAATTTTAGTGACAGTGAGATAAATGTAACTGACAGTGTCATTTTAGTAGTGAAGTTTATAAGTGGCAAGATGGTCCATATATGGGCGGCAGAGTGGGGAGGCATACGTAAAGCAGAAGAAATATTTATAGATTAACCAAAAGTAAAAGAGGGGTAATGATATATGGATGAATTTTTCAAAGCAGTTAACTGCAAAAGATGCGGTAAGACTTTAACAATAAAAACTATGTCGCGAATGAATGCTGATGTACTTTGTATAGAATGTAGTGAAGAAGAAAAAAAACACCCTAATTATAAAGAAGCGTGTGAAAAAGAAGTTGAAGAAGTTAACAAGGGAAACTTGAATTATGCAGGCTTATTTTCAGGACAAACATATCCTTTCAATAAATAGACAAGAGTAATGAATTAAATAGCAAAATAAGAGTATCTTCAATTGAGTTAGAAGATGCTTTTTTATTGTAAAAAAATAATTAAAATTATGTTGCAAGGGTTTTAAAGCAGCGTTACAATTCCACGCAATAATGTAAAAACAAGATAATAATTAAAGAAAGAAGGAGAATGATTAAATGAAAATTGTGGCATGTATGATAAAGCTTGGGAGGACACGTACAGCTGGTTATACATTGTACGAAGAGGCTAATCACGAATTTCAAGAGACAACGCCTATGGTAACTAAAGACTTGATTAGTCGTGGACAGGTAAAAGGACTAAAACTAGTACAAGGGACAATCGAATTGGACGAAGAATTTAATATGCATAATTTAATGATTAAATCAGGTGTAGGTAGATATACTCCACTATATCCAACTACCAGCATTATAAGTTGTACTTATGTGGTAGTTAAAGAGATTAAAACAGATAAGGAAACGCTATACATTCTAATATCTAACAAGTGTGCTAGGTTTAAATTAAAGGAAGAGCAGTTAAAAGGACTTATAAAAATAGGTGGTTACATTGGAGGAGTTCGGATTATTGAAAATGAAATAGTGCTATGCAAAGGGGTGAGCATCTTGGACCTAAGAACTAAGGAAGATACTGAGGTTAAGGAGCTTTTGAATGCTGAAAGTACAATAATTGATTCTATTTCGCCTAAAGTGGACGAGGTCAATTTGCAGAAGGAACAAGGTTTAACTGAAATAGGTAATGAATCAGAAAAAATAGACAGTTTAGACACTACATTTGATACTCTTGATGCTACTAAATTAACTGCTGAATTTGTTGCAACATCTGCTGAAAAATCTTCAAACACTGATAACATAGCAGAATGCAAGGATGATAGACTACCCGAAGAACATACAGAGAAAAAGAAAAAGATGAGTGTCAGAAAAACTAAACTAAAACTATAACTATAACTATAACTATAACTCTGTGATTAAAAGGACTGTTGCAAGTAATTTGCGACAGTCCTTTTCTTTTGTTCTGGGAAATTGTATAGAGTAACTAATAATATAATCAGCATAGAAAACATATTTAATATTGAAAAATATAGGAAGATAGTCTAATAAAGTATATAATATAAATATATTATTTAAGTATATATAGCTATAATACATGGGGGTTATAACATAATGGCAGAAAATACAACAACAGTAGGATTTGAAAACAAACTATGGATTGCAGCAGACAAGCTAAGAGGAAGTATGGATGCATCTGAATATAAGCATGTAGTACTAGGTTTAATATTTTTAAAGTATGTATCAGATTCTTTTTCTGAAAAGTATGACCAGTTAATAGAAGAAAATGAAGGATTTGAAGAAGACAAAGATGAATATACTGCTGATAATATATTCTGGGTGCCTTTAGAGGCCCGTTGGAGTGAAATAATATCCTATGCTACTTCTGTAGATATAGGTAAAAAGATAGATACAGCTATGGAATTAATAGAAAAGGAAAACCCATCTTTAAAAGGTGTATTAAACAAGAATTATTCAAGACCAGAACTTGATAAAACTAGACTTGGTGAGCTTGTAACTTTATTTACAAACCTTGAAATTGGTAGTGATAAAGCTAAAGAAAGAGATATGTTAGGACGAGTTTATGAATACTTCTTAAGTAAATTTGCTAGTGCTGAAGGTAAATTAGGTGGTGAGTTCTATACGCCATCATGCATTGTACGTACTTTAGTAGAAATACTAGAGCCATACTCGGGAAGAGTATATGACCCTTGCTGTGGTTCTGGTGGTATGTTCTGCCAATCTGCAAAGTTTGTAAAAGAGCATCAAGGCAATATTAACAATATATCTGTTTACGGGCAAGAAAGTAATCCTACAACATGGAAACTAGCTAGGATGAACTTAGCACTTAGACAAATAGAAGCAGATATGGGAACTCATAACGCTGATTCATTTCATGAAGACCTACATAAAACATTGAAGGCAAATTATATACTAGCTAATCCTCCATTCAATGTGTCTGACTGGGGTGGAGACAGGATACAAGAGGATATTAGATGGAAGTACGGTGTTCCACCAACAGGTAATGCAAACTATGCTTGGTTACAACATATGTTACATCATCTGGCACCTAACGGAGTAATGGGTTCAGTACTTGCAAATGGTTCATTAAGTTCAAATACATCTAATGAAGGTGTAATAAGAGCAGAAATGGTAAAGGATGATATGGTAGATTGTATCATTGCAATGCCAGGACAACTATTTTATTCTACAGCTATACCAGTATCACTATGGATACTACGTAAAAATAAAAACGAGAACACTACAGGTAAAGTATTGTTTATTGATGCCAGAAATTTAGGGTATATGGTAGACAGAAGAGTAAAAGAGTTAGCTACAGAAGATATTAAGAAAATAGCTGATACTTATCATAATTGGAAGAATAATACTGGATATGAAGATATACAGGGTTTCTGCAAGTCAACAATTAAAGAAGAAATAGCTGAACATGGCTACGTATTAACTCCTGGAAGATACGTAGGAATACAAGAGATAGAGGATGACGGAATATCATTTGAAGAAAAGATGGAATGTTTAACGGGTGAGTTAACTAATCAGTTTAAAGAATCCAAGAAACTAGAGGATAAGATTAGGAAGGCTCTTGGAGGAATTGGGTATGAAGTTTAAGTTAAAAGAGGTGTTGACAGTAAAGGGATATATAAGAGGACCTTTTGGGTCAGCATTAAAAAGAGGAGACATGAAAGATAGTGGTATCCCTGTGTACGAACAACAGAATGCCATTTATAACAATAGGAATTTTAGATATTTTATAGATGAAGAAAAATTAAAAGGTTTAAAAAGATTCATAGTTCAAGAAAACGACTTAATAATAAGTTGTTCTGGTACAGTAGGTAGCGTTTCGATAATAAGAAAAAATGACCCTATAGGAATTATTAGTCAAGCATTACTTACATTAAGACCAAATACAAAACTTATAATACCAGAATTTCTATACTATTTCTTTAAATCTAATAAGGGATATAAGTCTATAATAAGTAGATCATCAGGAAGCGTACAGGTCAACATAGGGAAAAGAGACATTATAGAAAACATAGATATATATGTACCTACATTAGAAGTTCAAAAACAAACTGTTTTAATTCTATCTAATATTGATAAGAAAATTGAAATCAACAATAAAATTAATAATAACCTACAATACCTGTCCCATCTGTTATTTAAACAGTGGTTTGTAGATTTTGAATTTGAAAACGAAGAAGGATTATCTTATAAATCTTCTGGTGGACAGATGGTTGATAGTGATTTAGGGATGATTCCTAAGGGTTGGAAAGTGGCATCACTCGGAGATATTGTATGTTTGAATTATGGGAAGGCTTTAACGTCAAAAGACAGAGTTGCAGGGGATGTTAAGGTTTATAGTTCAGCGGGACATACTGGATTCCACAATAGGGCGTTAGTAGAGTCAGATGGAATTATAGTTGGTAGAAAAGGAAATATTGGGACTGTCTATTATGCTAGGGATAGATTCTACTGTATTGATACATCTTACTATATTACACAAAAAGATTGTAAATTTGATTTAGTATGGGTTTTTGAATTATTAAAACAATTAAAACTTAAAGAACTAAACGAGGATAGTGTAGTTCCTGGACTGAATAGAAATACTGTATATTTTCAAAAAATAGTGGTGCCTACAAATGAAGTAGTTGGAAGTCTAAGTAATATTTTGAGTTCAATTATTAAAAGTATGTTTCACTATAGCGATGAAAATGAAACACTATCAAATCTAAGAGACACACTATTAACCAAATTAATGAATGGGGAAATAGACCTAAGTAACCTAGAAATAGATTTTTAAAAGAGGGGCGATAATACATGCCATTTACTGAAGATACCTTAGAAAAAGCAATTTTAGAGCATTTTCAATCATTAGAATATGAGTATTCATATGGACCTAATATTGAACGTGATTATAGTGAAGTTATTCTTAAAGACTATTTTTTTGATTGTATTGCAGGTGTTAATAAGGGAATAACACAAGATATATTAGAGCAAGCGTATAAGCAGATAAAAAACTTGGGGTTTATTAAGCTGGCAGAAGTAAATCAAGCATTTCATAAGTTACTAGTTGAGGGTGTTTTAGTACCTTATAAAAATGGTGATGAACAAAAGACCTTCCAAGTTAAGCTTATAGATTTTGATAATGTTTATGTGAATGATTTTAGAGTAGTTAATCAATATACAATCATAGAATATAAGACAAAAAGACCAGACATAATCATATATGTTAATGGTATACCTTTGGTTGTGTTTGAACTTAAGAATGCGATAAATGATGATACTACAATAGAAAATGCGTATAATCAAATAAAGAATTATCAGCTAGATATACCTTCACTATTTTACTATAATGCTTTTAATGTACTGTCAGATGGAGTAACTGCAAGCATGGGAACTATTACATCTGATTTTACTAGATATATGGTATGGAAGTCTAGGGATGGAGAAGCTCCTAAAGGTGACTTTAATCCTATTGATGTTTTAATTGACGGTGTGTTTAGAAAAGATAGATTACTAGATATCATTAGAAACTATGTTTTATACCAAGATATTAAAGGAAGTACTGTAAAGATTGTGGCAGGTTATCATCAATACTTTGCTGTTACTAAGGCAGTTAAAAGAACAAAGGAAGCCTTAGCTAATAATGATAAAAAAGTTGGTGTTGTTTGGCATACACAAGGTAGTGGAAAGAGTTTTTCTATGGTATTTTATACAGGAATAATTGTAACAGACCCAAAACTAAATAATCCTACAGTGGTATTATTGACAGACAGGAATGATTTAGATAATCAATTATTTGCTACATTTGCAGCGTGCTCAAAGTTGATACTTAGGCAAGAACCTAAACAAGCCAAGGATAGAGAACATCTTAAAGAGCTACTTAGGGTAAATGCAGGTGGAATTATATTTACTACCATTCAGAAGTTTGAGGAGAATCCTGATGTTTTGTCACCAAGAAGTAACATAATATTTATAGCAGATGAGGCTCATCGTTCTCAATATGGGCTAGAGGCTAAGTTTGATAGGACTACGGGTGAATGGAAGTATGGATATGCTAAAAATATGCGTGATGCTCTTCCTAATGCTACGTTTATTGGATTTACGGGGACACCTATTGATTTTAATGACAAGTCTACGATTGATATATTTGGGGAATACATTGACGTTTATGATATGACTCAGGCTGTAGAAGATGGTGCAACTGTTCCTATTTACTATGAAAATAGAACGGCTAAACTAAAACTTGATGAAGTAGTGCTAAAACAAATAGATACTGAGTACTCTAAAATAGCAGAGGAAACAACTCAGTACATTATAGATAAATCCATGCAAGACCTATCTAAACTAGAAACTATAATAGGGTCTAAGCAAAGAATTGAAATGTTGGCTAGTGATATAATAAAACACTATGAAGACCGTCAATATGTACTTGCAGGAAAAGCTATGATAGTATGTATGACTAGAAATATAGCAATAAACCTATATAATGAAATATTAGCTCAAAGACCAAGTTGGACTAATAAAATAAAGGTAGTCGTTACAGAAAATAATCAAGACAATGAGAATTGGCATGATATCATAGGTAATAAGGAATATAGAAAGAACTTGGCTATTGAATTTAAGGATGAAAAAAGTGATATGAAGATAGCTGTAGTAGTTGATATGTGGTTAACGGGCTTTGATGTTCCCTCTATGGCTACTATGTATATAGATAAACCTATGAAGGGGCATAACTTAATGCAGGCAATTGCTAGAGTAAATAGGGTTTATAAGGATAAAGAGGCAGGGCTTGTAGTTGACTATATAGGTATGGCGGCAGAACTAAAGAGTGCATTAAATCAATATACTAATAGAGATAAAGACAAAGTTCCAGATTTAAGTGTGGCATTAAGCATAGCATTAGAAAAATTAGAAATAATGAAAGACTTCTTCTATGGTTTTGATTACAGTGATTTCTTTGGAGAATCATTGAAAAAAAGATTGGATGCATTGTTAAAAGGAATCAATTATGCATTAGGCTTTGATGAAGAAGATTCTAAGTTGTTTATAAGAGAAGCGACAGCATTAAGTCAAGCTGAAACACTATGTAAATCATTATTAGATGAAGAGCAAAAGAAAGAGATAGAATATTTCAAAGGCATAAAAGCTGGTTTATGTAAGGTAGCTAATAAAGGCAAGCTTACTGCTAACGAAGTGAATGCAAGGATAGGAGTAATTATTGAACAAGCTATACAACAAGAAGGCGTGTTCAATATATTTGAAGCTACTAATCAAGCTAATCCAGAAATATCAATACTATCTGAGGAGTACATGAATAGTATCAAGAACATGAAGCATAAGAACATAGCTGCTGAGATGTTAAGAAAACTACTTGCTGATAACATAAAAGTATTTCAAAGAAGCAATATAGTTAAATCAGAGATGTTCTCTAAAAAATTAACAGACCTGATGAAAAAATATAACAATAGAATGATTACAAGTGCAGAAGTAATTCAAGAATTACTTAACCTTTCTAAAGAAATAGTAACAGCAGTAAAAGAGGGGGAAGAAAAGGGACTTTCAGTAGAAGAGTATGCTTTTTATGAGGCTTTGGTGGCTGACCCTAAAGTGCTAGAAGAGATGCAAGATTCTACTTTAATAGCAATGGCTCATGATTTAACTGACATGGTAAGAAAGAATAAGACTATAGATTGGGATAAGAAGGAATCAGCAAGAGCTGCTATGAGAAGAATGGTTAAGAGGTTACTAAGAAAATATAAGTATCCTCCTGAAAAAGCAGATGGTGCTGTAAATATAGTAATTAAGCAAGCTGAGCTGATGAGTGCAGCGATATAAAAATCATTCAGGCGGACTGTTACAAGCATTTTGTAATAGTCCCTTTTTTATTTAATTAGATTTATATTGTAAAATAAGAAACATAGACTTTGTTTAGGAACATTTAAACAAATATTTAATACAATGATGTTGAAAAATATGGAAATTTGGAATAATAGAGAGTATACTTTAATTATATTGGTATAAATTAGTTTAATTGGTAACGTGTTAGGAATTTATTAAGAAATATTATTTTGAAAAGTTTTGGGGGTGATGAGTTTAATGCCATTAATGTATTTAGCAAAAGTTAATCTTAATTCTAGGATATTTGAAGTTTATGAAGATAAACTCGATATTAATACTGTGTTAGATGATGTGTACACTAAATTGAATGCAGATAAAATTTATTCTGATAGTAAAAAAGTGGAGTACGATGATAGTTTAGGAAATAAGAAAAGTTATACGAAGGTATCAAATTATCAGTTTAATGACTTACAAAAACAACCAGAGGATCAAGTTATTAGCGGGAAAATTATGCGAAGCTTCCAAAGGCCATCTGAAGAGCTAGATAAGATAACTGGTAAGCTAATAGATACATATATAGAGGAGAAAGTAAGCATTTATTTTTATTTTGACGTTAAAAAAGAGTTAATAACCTTTAGCACGAGACAGTCTTTTGGATATATTCAATTTACAAATTCGTTCAATAATTTATTGAATATGACAATTGATAGTTATGGATTTGAAGTCTTTTTACAAAAGGACGAGGATGTACTATCTGAAAAAATAAAATCTTTTAAAAGAATAAGTAAAGTAATGGCAACATTGATTCCGCCAAATGCAAATGAAGAGGACTTGACTGAATTTAGACAAAGCTTAGGTTACATTGGAGAATGCCAGGAGTCAAATGCTAAAAAATTCAAACTAGAATTAATTGATTCAGAACAAGAACCTGGTCTTAATATGGAAGCGAAAATTATGGTTGATACAATTAAAGCCGTTGGAAGAGGATATGGTGATATGACTACATATGGAATTAGTCATAGTGATAGAGCACAAGTTATGAAATCAAATCAAGATGCAGCTTTGACATGTGTAGTTAATGAAAATATAACTGAAGAAGAATATAAAACTGAATCTGGGGGATTTATAGCTAGATTCTTAGCAAATTTAATAGTTAAGCGAGCAAAAGGAGCTTAGTAGATGATTAAGGATTCATCTTTTAAAGACATAGTAAAATATAAAAAATATAAAGATATTTATAATTTTGGGTCAATAGAGACAATGGTTTCATTAATAGGCTCAATAATAATAACTATAACAATTGTTTTTGTTATATCTCAAACTGGTATTGATGACATAAATAATTTAATAAGGGCACTTACAAAAGATATTGGAATTGCTATGATTGGGCTACTAGGATTTGTTGTAACAGGACTAGCAATATTAACATCAGCTATATCAAATAAAATTATGAATATAGTGATGAAAAAAAATAAGTTAGAAATAATAGCTAAAATTTTACTTAGCTTTTATCTGTTAAGTTTTATTATAGCAAGTGTAGTACTTTTGAGTTTATTCTCATATATAATTTCATTTATTAACAAAGATATTAACTTTATATTATTAATAATTATGACATTGGTACTATCATACTTAATAATATTCACTTTATTTTATGCAGTTGCATTGGTAGGAAACTGTATTCAAATATTTAAGATAATAAATATGATAGATGAAACACAAGATAATAGTCTGTCTCCTGAGGAAAAAAATATATACAATTCTTTTAGGGTTACAGCGTTAGAGCGAGTCATGTTTTTAAATAACCAGCTTACACAAATGGAGAAAATTAAAGAGTATAGAAAATTGATTAGTGTATTAATTGATGCAGAATGCAAAGATGAATTACAAAAACAACGTATAAAAAAATATGAAAAAATACACTTCGGAGATAGATGAGAACAATAAATAAGCTATAAGCATGAAAAGAGTACTTCTAATTTAATTAGAGGTATTTTTTTATGTTGCTTAAAGCAAATAAGAAGGAACTAATTATGCTGAAATTTAAACTAAGAGAAGGTTGAGTACACAAACAGCAGAGGAATCAGAAGTTGTATACTAATGAGATTGGTTGGGGTTATTTATGGTTGTAAGGGCAGATTTAACAAATAGAGTTTTGCTAGTTTAACTGTAATTGGAGATTGGAGAAGAGGCTTTCAATTAGGTTGAGGGTGCTATTTTGGTTTGTAAAAATATAAGGGTTTGTTGGGTGATATAAATTTGGGGTTGATTGAGGAATGAGTAGATTTTAATGATTAAAACAATCAAAATGAGCCAGGTTGAGTTTGTTTAAGTTTTTGGAATATTAGTATGGGTTAAGTTTAAATGTGTTTAAAATTGATTGTGATGAGTTTGGTTTTGAAGGTTTAAAAGTGTTGAATTTCAAAGGGTTAAGGACTTTTTATGACTTGTTAATTAGAGCGCTGGCATATATTAAAATAATAATACTAAAAATTAAAAGGGACATGAATATAAAGTTTAAACAGAAATTAATTAGTTAATAGAAGGTAAGTTTCAGTAAGGCTGCAAAGTGCTGAATGTAAGTTAGATACTTAATAAAATTATATAAATAGCATTAGTAGAGGTAATGAAAAGTAAGTTTCATATATACAAAAATTAATGATTAGTAAGTTTGAGGTATACATCAAATAGGTAAAAGTAAGTTAGAGCATTGAGAAATAATTGTTGGTATTTGATAATTTTAAGATTTGTAAAATAAATATACTTTATATTAGGAATATGCTTATTCAATGTAATTAAGCATATTCTCTTATTTTTTGAAAATTTATATTTTAATATATAAGTATAATTTTGCAGACTTTAGAATTACTAGCTTGTAAATATGGACATTAAAACTACAATCATTATTTTTGAAATATTGATTGGAATTAAAATACTTTAATTGAGCTAGCTGTTAGTTTTGGTACTTTCAGTTAATAATTTAGTTTCAATTATTTCAATGGGAAAATTAAGCTCAATATTGACTAGTGTTATAAAAAAAGTATTTTGAAATAGATTGTATTTGAAGAAAATAAGTATGTTTCATATTCAGTATTTTGGCTAGTGATAAGAAAATATTTTTATTATATAAAAGTTCTGCATGGAAGATATATTAGTCTAAGTAATAAAGAAATGGCCATTTCATAATTGTAGAATAATTGTTTATGAGGTTAAATACCTAATAATATTGAAGGTGTATTCATTAAAGATAATAATTAGATTTGAAATAAATACTTAAGTGAATTTTATATTTTAGCTTTAGTTTATTTTGATTGAAGTACCATTTAGAAGAAGTTTAAATTCTTAAAAAAGATCATAAAAGTTAGTTAAATATAAGTAAATGAAAAATTACTTAAAGTACAGTTTCTTGAATTTAGGTTTTTAGGTAGGAGTTTTTTGAAATTTGAGTAGAGGATGAGGGGGTTTGAAAAAAATAAAATATTTAGGGAAACTGGTGAAAAGTAATTCAGGTAAAAAGTATTAAAAATTAGATGAAAAAATTTAAAAAGGCATTTAATAAATTAAGCGAAGGGTGGAATCAATTATGAAATACCTATTAAGGATGACGAGAGAAGTTTATAGTTGTTTTGTGGAAGCTAATGGTAAGATACTTGAGAGACCCGTTGGTAATATAGCAAAGAGAAATTTAGATAAGAAACGAGAGGACTTTCTAAAAAGATATATAGATTTAGTTTTGAATACAAAGATAGTTTCTGATACAACTAAAATCTATATTAGAAGCAGTCTTCCATCAGTTGCAGCTGTGATAACTAATTATAATGATATGGTGGGTAAATCAGAATCAATTAATATAAAAACTGCACAATCGCAAATTGATTACGACACTCGTAAACTGGCTAGATACTTTATCGAGGATACAATGATAAATAAAATATTAACTAGTTCTTCTTGTGATTTAACTGTTTATGAAAAACAATTTAACTTAGCCTATTCCGATTATTCAAAGAAAAATAAGATGCTAACTGATAATTTAGTTTTGAAGATACCTAGAGTTGATATCAAGGACACTTGTTCTGATGAGCAGTTCAGTGAAATACTGAGTGTAATAGCACCCTACTTCAAAAAAAACATACACTATGTGGAAAGCAACCTTCCAAAGTCAGTAGGGTACTTACTTTACCTAATGACTTCTCTAATTTCAAGTTTAACATTTGAGGATAAAGCGAGGTATAAGATAATTAAGAATATGATTGAATAGTTTGAGACAGTTTGAAAACTAGTTAATAATTGCAGTTGCTTGTAAAAGAGTGATTGCAATTTTTTTATTTTTATTTGAGTAGGTAGTTTGTTAGTCTGTTTTATGGCTAGTTGTAATTATAGTTATATGGAGTTTATAAAGGTATATCTTTAGAATCTACTAAACCATACCTTTTTTATTTATACACGAAAAAAAGAATGTATACACGAAAAAAAAAGTGTAATTTTTTTAGTATACTTACATATTAATAGTATATAACAATAAAAGGGGTAGGCGAACAATCAATGACCAGAGAAGAATTAAGAAATGCGTATTCAGTAATGTCACTTCAAGATAGAAAAGATTTAGCAGAAGAAACAAAATACTCTATGAGTCTACAATATCAGTATTTTCTACGCCCAACGTCAGACTCAATTGGTAAAACAAGGATGGAAAAATTATTGAAATTTAGACCATTAAGTTACTGGAATAGTTTAGCGAAACTCGGAGCGAATAAGCGACCTAAACCAATTGAATTAAAGCTTAATTTTATTGGTATTTTACAATTTCCTGATATAGTAATCATCAATGGGAAAAAATACTTGCCAGAGTAAGACACAATTACAATAATAAAAATGCAATTGCTTAAGTACAGTTAATAAAAGGTACGCCTTTTTTACGAAACACTAACTAATTATATAAAGTGGCTATTTATAGCGGTTTATATAATTGTAAAATATGCCCTATAGTGCAGACAATTTTAAAAAAAGTCTATTCTATAGGGTGTTTTTGACTTTTCTACGTTTAGTTGTATTGTCAATTAAATCATTTGATTTCATAAACAGATGGCGGAGTAGAAAGCTAATGGAAAATGCAGCTAAATTGTTTGAATTTAATGTAAATAGTGTGCATGAAATTTGAATATGTTTATATGCGAATGAAAATGAGCTCCTAAAACTATAAATAGCCAGTTTGTATAATATGTATAAACTGGCTATAATTATATTTAAAGGTTGATACTTCTTTCAAGCTGATATAAACTACTATTGAGCAACTAATTTTAAGCATATAACAGTATCAATTAGAGGAGTTCACTATGCTAGGCTAGGATGTTTTAATATTGTGATGGAGGATAAAAAAGATGATTAATAGAGAAGATTTAGGCAACAAAAAACTAATCAACAGTATAAAAGATGAAGATTATAAAAAACTAGTTATACGTAATGGGTTTTGTGTAGGGTTACTTGATTTCAGCGAAATAGGCACAAAAGATAAATTTAGAGACAGGACGTCAGCGGTTATACATATGACTAGGACAATTAAAATAACTGAATATTTAGGGTTATATAAACATACTTGGAGTGGTGACTCAGATGAAGTTATTTATGATGAACATAAACGAGAACCGAGTGATATTGATTTTGAAATTGACCTTAATAAATCTTTAAAATTAGATAAACATACATTGGATGGCAAAGCAATAAAAGGTATGTCTACTTGGTTAGAAAATACCTCTAAAGATAAAAGCTTACTATATATAGAAATAAATACTAGTAATAATAAACTTAAGATGATTGAACCATTAGAAGGAATTAAGCTAGAATATAATAACATAACTAGAAAATTTGAAACCATGACTTGGCATAGGTTTAATCGAAAAGAAAATGATGGATATCCTACTGAGTTTTGGCTAAGGCGGGATTTGCAAAATCGTGGGGAAGTATATTTAGACGTTAGTCCTAAAATCAGATTTATATTTAGTTTGATGCAAGCATAAATAGAAATCATTTCATGGTTGATTTTATTTTTGTAGGACTTATATTTAGTTTTAAATTTATGTTTAGAATTTGAAACAGTTTCATTACTAGTGCTTAAAAAGGTATAGCTTTAGAGACTTATAAAAATAGAGTGTATTTGTGTTTGTAAAGGTTAATAGAATAATTTATAAATGTTTGTAAATTATTCTTGACCATTAGAAACAATTCTGGTAATATCACCCCAATAAATTAAGTGTTGGAGGTTTTTAAATGAGAGAATACGCATATGGAAGGGTAAGTAGTAAGGAGCAGAAACTTGATAGACAGCTAGTTGAGCTAGAAAAATATGTTGATGCAAGATACATTTTTACAGATAAATTAAGCGGTAAGGATATGGATAGACCACAGTATCAATTACTTAAGAAGGTTGCACAACAGGGGGATTCTATATACATTAAGTCACTGGATAGACTTGGGAGAAATAAGATACAGATAAAACAAGAACTTGAATACTATAAAACAGAAGGTGTAAGAGTAAAAATATTAGATATACCTACAACTATGCTGGAGATACAAAAAGGTCAAGGGTGGCTGATTGATATGATTAACAATTTATTATTGGAAGTATTAAGCACCATGGCAGAGCAGGAAAGGATAAATATTAGAACGAGGCAAGCCGAAGGAATTGCAATTCTAAAAGCAAAGAACGGTGGTAATGGAGTTGGAAGACCTAAAGCAGAATATCCAAAGGATTTTGGAAAGATATTTCAACAATGGAAAGCAGAAGAAATAACTGCGGTAAAGTCAATGGAGATATTAAGATTAAAGAAAAATACATTCTATAAGCTAGCTAAAAAATATGAAGAAGGTAAATAGCGATTGTATTTATTAGGTTTATTACCGTTATAGCCTTAATTTAAAAAGGAATACTTTTTATTATGTTTAATTAATATATATGAACTATATGAATTATTAAAAAGAGAGGAATGAGTAAATGAGCAGTATTATTACATCACAGATTCAAGGCTTTGAAATTAAGTTTGATTCTATTCCATCGGGGTTTAATCTTGAAACAACTACAAAGATGATTATACATATAGTTAAATCCTTCAAGGAAATATACAATATTTTATACGATGAAGGATATTATTTTCTGGATGATATTAACGATGATGGACGAAAATTAAAAATAGCAGTAGGTGAACGCTATAAGTTTATTAGTAATTTGCCGGAAAGCGAAACCCAATTTTATGGAGAGCTTGATCTAGAAGAGAGTAATTTATACAAACTACTTAAATTGGACGTTGGAGAAGCAACAAAAATAATGGTAGATTACATTGATAATAACGATAACTCTGAGGATTATAGCATTGAGTTACACATTAATCGTCTTAGGGTAGTGTTAGATATTATCGAAGGTGGAACCTGTTGTAGAACAAGATTCTATTATGAAAATGAAGAGTATTCAGATATTTATGTGATTATAAAATTACTTGAACAAGTGGTAAAAAAATTTTTTATAATTGGGAGCATAAGCAAATATGTTAGATTAAAAGAGGAAACTGCACCTATAAATATTTTTTACAATAAACTCAGAGATACAGTGGAAATCAGTAAATATACTAATAAGAACCATGATGGAGAGAAAGATATAATTAATATAATAAAACAATATTGGGATTCTGAACGTGAGAATGATTCAGGACCATATGGTGTCGAAGAAAGGTTTGATTCAGAAGATTTTTACTAAACCTAAAATTATTTTGAATAGGTGGGTATATATACCTACATTTTTGTATTAAAAATTTTTGCATTATTAAAATTAGTTATTATTAAGAAACTTTAAAATGACTAGTTGATTGTGATGGCAGAGCTTATAAGCGCGTACGAGAAGTCTAAGATATCAGAATATAGAAAAATAATTGCTTTACAGTTTGTAAAAATGCAAGGAATAGCAAGAGCAACTTTATATAAATATTTATGTAGGTAGATAAACAAATAAAAAGATACAATCAATAACATTAATTTTTTGTTATTGATTGTATCTTTTTATTTGTTTACTAGGTCTAATTCTACCTTGAAATGGCTAGTAAAAGTATCAAATAAGACAGTTATTTTAAATAAATGGGATTATAAGTAAAATAATAGGCGTTGTTAATTAATATGACATACATTTCAATCAACCGAAGAGTTGAGAAAGTAGTGATAGTGATTTAAAAAAAGTTAAACAACGTAGGAGAAAAAAGCTTTATACATTGGCAGTTTTGAGCTTAATCTAAGTAAAACAACGTTGCTTGTATAGCATAGTAAGAATCTAAATCAAAGGAGTTTTTACTATGGAAATATCTAACAAATATGGGCTATTCAAGGGCGAAGGTCAAAGAAATAGAAACAGCAAGGAGACTAAACAAAAAGATGTTGATATTGAAAAGTTGATACAGATGCAAACCGAGATATTAATGAATAAATACAATGTTTCCTGTTTGGACGTAAAACAGTTACAGGAAGTATTAAATGTTGGGGAATCCAATATTTATGAGATGCTGAAAAAAAAAGAATTACCTTTCAGAGAAATAGGAAGGCGAAAAGTGATTCCCGCTATAGCATTAGCTACTTATTTAGTACTTGGAAGAAATATTGAAAAAATTAGTTAGCTCTTGACGAATTGGATATATCAGCGTTCTAATCATATCAAAATTTATTTAAAAGGGGATGTATTAAAATGGCAAAGAACAAGAAAAAAATAGAAAGAAGATCATATGGGGGAGGTACTATTTTCAAAAGAAAAGATGGACGCTACGGTGCAGCTGCCAGTCTTGGGAATGATGAAAATGGTAAAAGGATTAGACTGAATGTTACTGGTAAAACTGAAGAAGAAGTACAGAAAAAGATGAAAGATTTGTTACAGAAGATGGAGATTATAGATGTGGTAGAAACTACTACAACTACTATTGATAGTAAAACATTGGTAGAAGACTTCATAAAGGAATTTAAGTTAAAAAGTCTTTTTGGGAAAAAAAGTATTTCTACCAGAACCTATGAAAATTATGAATATAGCCTTAATCATTTTGAAGAATATTTTAAAGGCAAATCAATTGGTTCAATTGATACATCGAAGATTAATAAATTTTTCAAATATATGCAAGATGCTACTATTGGTAAAAATAAATTTAAGTATTCACAGGTAAGTCTTAATCGAGTTAAATACACTGTTGAAAGGATGTTTAAAAGAGGTTTAAAAAAGAAATATATTTTAGAAAATCCTTTTGATGATGAGGATGACTTTAAAGAGCCAGAGTCAAAACAAGATAAAAAGGAAATACTTGCACTCACAAAAGAAGAATTAATAGTAATTTTAAATATTTTAAAAAATAATCAGCTTGTTTATCCTGTCATTATGTTAATGCTAAATACGGCTATGAGAACTCAAGAAGTACTTGGACTAAAATGGAAAAATATTGATTTAGCTAATGGGATAATTCAGGTAAGAAAAGCAATTACTCTTCAAGTAAATTACGATATTGATGGTAAGAAGATTAATAGGGAAACTAAGTTAAGCACTACGAAAAAGGGCTCTGGCGATAGAGATATTAGTATTACAGAAGGAATGGTTAGTATATTGATAAAATGGAAAAAGGAAGCACTTGAAATAAGCAAAACAGGCGTTAAAGATGATGATTATGTATTTGGAAATTCTCAAAATACACATTGGACATATAGTGGCTTTAGAGTAAATGTAAATAGATATATCAAACGTAATACTAAGGATATAAATGGACTTTGTTTACATCGGATAAGGCATACGGTGGCGACGATACTAGCTGAGGATGGAGCAACTTTGTTTGAAATTATGCAATTATTGGGACATACTCAGGGAAAAACGACAATGAAGTACGTAGATAGAGCATCTAAAAAGATTGCTGAAAGTAACAAAGACCGATTAAGAGAAGGTTTAATTATAAGACTCGGGTTAGACTAAAAGATTTAATTGGCTACGGAATTGGCTACAAAAGTGGCTGCAAGATACAAAAATATGTAGTATAAAATAGTATTATAGAGAGTTACATCATTAACTTAAAATATTAATATAAAGGCGTTGAAGCCTTATGCTTCAAGGCTTTTGTGTAGAAAAAAGATATTGATTATTTACTTTTTTTAGTATATAATACATTGTACATGGGGGTATAGCGCAGCTGGGAGCGCGCTTGGATGGCATTCAAGAGGCCGGGGGTTCGAGCCCCCCTATCTCCACCATATTTTATTAAAAAGCATTAATCTACTAAACAAAACAATAGAATGATTAAGAATATAAAATTGATTTGTAAAAATCAGAAGATTGGCAGGCGAGAGTTATGAAAAAAGTATTTGCACCGGGGTGTGCCTTAAAGATATACAAACCAGAGTTAGCAAAAAAAGTGTTAGATTTTTTAAACAATGATTTGGGAGATATAGATGAATATCTAATTTGCTGTAGACATAAACCAAATTTAGATAAGGGGACACAAATAATAAATGTCTGTGCTGGTTGTGATAAACGTTATAGGGAACTCTATGAAGGAATAACAACAATTTCACTTTGGGAAGTATTAGCTGAAAGTAAAATATTTTCATTCCCAGATTATAAGGGGAAAGAGATGACTATACTTGATGCATGTCCTACCAGAGATCAAGAAAGAATACATAATGCAGTAAGAGTGTTATTGAAAAAAATGAACATAAATTTGATAGAACCAGAAAAAACGAGAACAAAGGGAACTTGTTGTGGAGATAGCTTATATGGTGTGCTTCCTGTGGCACAAGTTAAGGAAAATATGAAAAAACGTGCTAATGAGATGCCTGCTAGTGATGTTGTTGTTTATTGTGTTTCTTGCTCTAAATCAATGTATATAGGTGGTAAAAAACCAAGATACTTAGTAGACCTTTTATTTGGAGAGGATACGAGTATAGGAACATTCGAACCTGACGATTGGCATGGTCAACTTAATAATTTCATAAATGAACATTAAAAAGTCTACAATCCTTATTGAAGAAGGAATGTAGACATTTTTAATGTTTTGATTAATATTTACTTATAATTACTCCAAAGGATGAAGCTTTAATGGCAGGGTTTCCTATTAATACTTTAAGTTCTGATTTTGTGCCATATACTATAGCTCCGAGTACTGGCACATCACTATAGTCTTTATATACTTTATAGTCCTTAAAACCATTAGCCATCATGTCCTTGTACATAACTTTGTATCTTTCTAATTTAGTGTTTTTAAGTAGTTCCATTAATTCAGTATATCCTGTTTGGAAGTGCTGAGGGTTAACATTTATTCCTATGGCATTATACTCAGGTATATAAGCGCAATTAACATCTGATATTTTTGCCAATTGTCTGTGAGCTTTCATATCTTCATTAGTAAAAGCATCTAACCAGTACCAGGATATATTCACCTTATCACCTAGAAAGGATTGTATCTCATAATCTTTGTATGGTTTATTAAAAGATATAGCTAATTCAATTAGCATATCATCTGAAATTTTATCTAAATTACTTAAGTCATCTCTATACCCTTTATAGCTAATTTCAGGGTGAAAGAACATCATGCTTCTATAACCATTTTCAGAATAATTAACAGACCACCCATCTTGCATATTGGGTCCAGAATATCCACCAGCACCTCTAGTTAAAGGGAAGTTAGGAGAATATCCTAAAAATTTCAATATAGGGCTACTGAGAGAATAGCCAAATATAGACTGCCTTTCTGCTACTACTACAGACTTATAACCTACAGTTTTAGATACCCTATAAGTGCCTTTACCGCCTAAAAAACAAATATTGTCTGTGGATTGACTTATATAACCATTTGGTACAGTTAATTTAATAAATTCCTGATTATCTTTGAACTCTTGTTCACTCATTTTTATGCTTATTTTAGTATTAAAATAAGAACCAATAGTTATTACGATGATTGTAACAACTAAAGATATTATAACAGTCCTTATTGTTGATTTTAGTTTACCTTTTTTAATCGCTTTATTTAAATTCTTCTCATTAAATAGTTCATCTAAATCATCATTCATTTTTTAACCACTCCTTTTCAAATTCTTTTCTAGCTCTATATAGGTAAGTTTTAATTACCGTTTCTTTAAAACCTAAAAGTAATCCTATCTCCTTATAAGAAAGCTCCATTTCGTATTTTAAGATTAGCAGATCCTTATTTCCGTCTTTAAGTTTATTAAGACAGTTTTTAACTTCATACCGTCTTTCATTTGACAATAGGTCTTCTGTGAAGTCATCTTCTTGTAAAAGATTATTAAAAAATTCTAATTCATCAATACTAGTCAGATATATTTTTTTGTGCTT
>JGI24143J45723_1000110_pt1 | contig 42633 bp, 34 predicted proteins | sample BarGraIncu00432A_FD_45723 | JGI IMG/M metagenome (IMG submission 45723) | reverse complement strand
GTATTTGCTGGGGAGCAAAGCCATTTTAATACAAATTGCGACGCTATTCTATTTATAAATACAGTATGTTACACATTTTTTCCAACTGCGAAAGTTGAGTAATTAATTATTTTCTAGTCAAGAGAGGTTCAGGATAGGGATATTCATTGATGCGTTTTAGGGAGTCCTTTAGTAAATCATCAGACATTTAAATGTTGTGAGCCGCTTATGTTGTTAATTTAATTTGAACCACATTTTTTTAAAGTGTGCTACTGCTTTATTTGAACTCATTTTAATCGAACCGTTACGTTGTTGATATAAGGAGATTCGATGCGATTTATTTATTTAGTTTCGATTCAAATTGTAATGGTTTCAAGTTTATGCTTCGTAAGCACGAAGGGAGCTTTTGCTGCCAATATTTTAAACACTCGATTTGGCCCCATTGAAATCTTCCCACCGGATAACCCGTGGAACCAAGATGTATCCAAATTTCCAGTGCATCCCAATTCCACGGCTTTTATCAATTCGATTGGTGCCGGTAAGTCCCTCCACCCTGATTTTGGTTCGATTTGGGACGGGGCTCCTATGGGGTTCCCCGCGTGTGCCATCGTAACTGGGAATCAAAAGAAAGTGCCGGTCCACTTTGAGTATCCTGCGGAAAGTGATTCGGGACCCTATCCCATACCGCCAGATGCTCTTACTGAGGGAGGCCCAGATGCAAATGGGGATAGACATGTGATAGTTATTGACCAGCAAAATAGGAAGCTATACGAACTTTTCGATGCCCATAAGGCTGGAGACGGTTGGAAAGCTGGCTCAGGAGCAGTCTTTGATCTAACTACCAATGCGCTTCGTCCTGCTGGCTGGACTTCAGCTGATGCAGCAGGATTGCCTATTTTCCCCGGACTCGTGCGCTATGATGAGGTGGTGACTCAAAAGGAAATCCACCACGCGTTGCGATTCACCACGAGTAGGACTCAGCAAGCCTATATCGAGCCGGCACGACATTTTGCCAGCAAAAATAAGGACAAAAAGCTGCCCCCAATGGGGTTAAGGGTTCGGCTTAAAGCGGATTTTGATATATCAGGTTACCCGGCAAAAGTGCAAGTAATATTGAAGGCCCTGAAGACGTACGGCATGATTTTGGCTGACAACGGAGGAGATTTGTTCATTTCCGGTGTGCATGACATGCGTTGGAACAATGACGAACTCGGTGCCCTGAAACGGGTTCAGGGACGTGACTTCGAGGCTGTCTTTACCGGTGAACGCGAAATGTAGTAATGAACAGGTGGAGGAAAATTGATCAAAGTTCCAAAATGTAAGTGGTTTATTGCGCTCATTGGTACCCTGAGCCTTCTTTCTCTATTTGTATGGTTTGGCTGTAAGGACGTGAACATTCCGCCCATTCACGGCCAATCTGATGTGATTATCTTGCTGGCTGGGGGGTATGCGGAAAAGGTCGACGTTACGGCTCAACTATTTCATAATGGCGTGGCCGGTAAGATTCTTCTTACCAACGATGGTGTAAAGAGCCGCTGGTCCCGTTTATACCAACGAAATCTCTATAACATTGAGTGGACAGAGGAAGCCTTGATCGCCAAAGGCGTGCCGAGATCCGCCATTGTGCAACTGGATTTTAAAAAAAGCGGTACAATGTTCGACGCCCTTGCAGTCCGCGATTATATGGTAACTCATTGCATAAAGAGTATAACCCTGGTAACTTGCGATTTTCACACTAGTCGCGCTTACTGGGCATTTAATAAGGTTTTACATACGTCTGGAACGGAAATACAGGTCCACTCTATAGCGACTCATAATAGAGGCGTTCTTACCAGATTTTCAGAGACAATGAAGCAGGCGTGGTACCTGCTTCGCTACGGCCTTATGGTGCCCAGGGCCCCTTACGCTGCAAGTAAGGTCGTTGCTGAAACTGCGGAACCGTTAAGCGCACCGTCCTTACTAACGACCCCTTATGGCCCATTGGAACTATTCCCGAAAGACAACCCGTGGAACCGGGATATATCCAATTATCCTGTTCATCCTAATTCAAAATCGTTTATCAATGCTATTGGAACTGACAAGCCAATCCATCCAGATTTCGGTACCGTATGGGAGGGGATGGCAGTTGGAATTCCTTATGTTGTTGTCAACAGCGACCAAAAGAAGGTGCCAGTACACTTTCAATATGCGTCAGAGAGTGATCCTGGCCCTTATCCCATTCCCCAGGATGCACCGGTTGAGGGTGGAGATAATGCCAAGGGTGACCGTCATGTAATTGTTATCGATTATCATGATAAAAAGTTGTATGAGCTCTTTGATGCACATAAGGATGGTGTTGGTTGGCAAGCAGGATCAGGCGCTATATTTGATTTAACTTCGAATAAATTGCGTCCCGCAGGGTGGACCTCTGCAGATGCCGCTGGCTTGCCGATTTTTCCTGGTCTGGTGCGATACGATGAAGTAGTGCAGCAAAAGGAAATCCGTCACGCCTTGAGATTCTCAGTCGTGAAGACCCAGCGGGCCTATATTGAACCGGCCCGTCATTCAGCCAGCAAAAACACCGATAAGAATCTACCCCCGATGGGCTTACGATTAAGGTTGAGAGCCAATTTCGACATCTCTGGCTACCCAATTAATATGCATGTAATATTGCGGGGAATGAAACGGTATGGAATGATTCTGGCTGACAACGGCGGGGATTTTTTCATCTCTGGAGTGCATGACATGCATTGGAACGACGAAGAACTTGGTACCCTGAAACGCGTTAAAGGAAGCGATCTTGAGGTCGTTTATACTGGAGAGAAAGAGATGTAGTTAGTTCGGGGTTCCAAGTCTCTAATGCCTTTACGTTGCTGCTGATACCTATCTTACAGGTTTGTATAAGTATATTGAGACGGACTCTCCATCCTGCTGCGAGCACTGAATTCCCAGATTATGTAAAGGTGGAGATTATGACTTTTGCACAAAGTTGTCGCGTGTATCGTTGGTATTTAGTCGGGGTAGTATCGCTCCTTGGAACTCTGTACTGGAATGTTTTACCCGCGATGGTACAGCAGTGGTCTCAGGATGAAAATTACTCCCATGGCTTTATTGTTCCGCTGATATCCGGTTATTTTCTGTTTACCCGTTGGGACGAACTGAAGAACGCCACTGTTACTCGATGTAACGCAGGCATCGTTGTCATTCTGTATGGCCTTTTACAACTTATGGTAGGTTGGCTAGGAACTGAATATTTCAGCATGCGCTCTTCTTTGATAGTTCTTCTCGCTGGGCTGGTCCTGTACCTTTTCGGCAGTTCCGTGCTCAGGACCGCCTTTTTTGCCATTGTCTACCTTTTCTTTATGATTCCGATTCCCTACATCATCTATGATGCCGCGGCTTTCCCGCTCAAGATCTTTGTGACAAGGGTGTCGGTGGCAACTTTGAGGGCTGTCGGGATTGTCGTGATGCGTGAAGGCAACATTATCATGTTCCCCGACCTGACGCTTGAGGTGGCGGACGCCTGCAGCGGCATTCGGTCTCTGATCTCCCTGCTGGCGTTGGCTGTCGCTTTTGCGTTTTATATACGCATTTCACCAATTAAGCGGTTATTGTTGATTTGCGCAGCTGTTCCGATAGCCATCTTTACCAATTCCATTCGTGTCATTGTGACCGGAGTACTGGCACAGTACTGGGGCGCCAAGGCAGCAGAGGGTTTTTTTCACGAATTTGCCGGGTTAGTGGTATTTGCCTTGGCAATGGTGATGCTGGTCTCACTTGGTGCTCTTTTGAAAAAAGGAGAAAAAGAGGAGTCTATCTCAGAAAAACAAAAGACAGAAGCCGAGCCTTTGGCTTCCGGTTTTCCCAAGAAGGCTGAACCAAATGGCAACAAGTCATTGCAGGACCAATTTGTTTCCGTCTTTGTCTTGCTGTCAGTTGCTGCCCTGTACTTGAATTTTCATAAGGACCTTCAGGTTCCGATGAACAGACCTTTGGACCAATTCCCAAGGGCCTTGTCCGGTTGGCGCATGACTCACGAATTTCCCCTGTCTGATGAAGTCCAGAAGGTTCTGATGGCCACCGATACACTTTCTCGAAGTTATGAATCCGCCGAGGGGAAAATGGTGGATCTCTATATCGGCTATCATGGCGGGGGCAAGGAAAGCGGCGAAATTCATTCGCCTAAGCATTGTCTTCCGGGTAGTGGTTGGCTCGAGGTTTCTTCACAAACGAGGCTTTTGGATGTTTCAGGTAAGAAGATTAATCTAGTGCAGGCTGTCTATCAAAAGGGAGACAGTAAGCAATTGTTCCTTTACTGGTTTCAAGTTCAGGCAAAGACCATCAGCAATGAATATACGCTCAAAATAGCTGAAATAGTTAATTCGATCATTAACCGTCGTCGGGACGCGTCTTTCATCCGAATATCCCTTCCATTCGGAACCGATGAGCAGGAAGCCGTAGCCATTGGTGAACGTTTCACCCGGGAGTTCATGCCGGCCATTCGTGAGTTTTTACCTGAATAAACTCGCCGCTCAAGTTTCAATCTGCTGCTGTTTTCACTGGAACAGGTAAGTATGGCGAAGGGGCCAATTATGCCGTCTGATCGAATTGTTTCTGTAGTCGGACTCGGCTACGTAGGGTTGCCGGTGGCGGTGGCTTTTGGCAAGGTGCATAAGACCATCGGATTCGATATAAACCGCCTGAGGATAGCCGAACTCAGGTCTGGTCACGACCGGACCGGCGAGGTTGCTACCGAGGACCTGCAAAGTGCTAATATCCTTTTTACCGAAAAGACGGAGGAACTTGCACTGGCGAATTTTCACATCGTCGCAGTACCGACTCCGGTGGACGTCGCACACCAGCCGGATCTAACACTACTATTCAGAGCTTCCGAGACGGTGGCCAAAGCCCTCAAAAAGGGGGATATTGTTGTCTATGAATCGACTGTCTATCCCGGAGCAACAGAGGACGAATGCGTGCCGGTGCTGGAGCGGGTCTCGGGGCTCACCTGCGGGACGGACTTCACCGTCGGCTACTCTCCGGAGCGCATCAACCCCGGTGACAAGGAGCATACCTTTACCCGGATTAAGAAGGTAGTCTCGGGGCAGGATGCCGCTACTCTTGAAATTGTCGCCCGGGTCTATGAATCGGTCGTGACCGCCGGGGTGCACCGAGCGGCGTCCATCAAGGTCGCCGAAGCGGCCAAGGTCATCGAGAACACCCAGCGCGACCTTAATATCGCGCTGATGAACGAACTCGCGCTGATCTTCGACCGCTTGGGGATCGATACCAACGAGGTGCTTGAGGCGGCCGGCACCAAGTGGAACTTTCTCAAGTTCAAGCCGGGGCTGGTGGGGGGCCACTGCATCGGCGTCGATCCCTACTATCTGACCCACAAGGCGGAAAAGATCGGCTATATCCCCCAGGTGATCCTGGCCGGACGGCGCATCAATGACGGCATGGGCAAATTCATCGCCCAGCGCACGGTCAAGGAGATGGTCCGTGCCGGCCACAATATCCGTAGATGCCGGGTGACTGTGCTCGGCCTCACCTTCAAGGAGGATTGCCCCGACCTGCGCAACTCGCGGGTGATCGACATCATCCGCGAACTGGAGGATTACGGCGTCGAGGTTCAGGTGTGCGATCCCTACGCCGACCCCGCTGAAGCTGTTCACGAGTACGGGGTGACGCTGCATCCCGTCGAAAGGCTTGCACCGGCTGCAGCGGTGGTGGCTGCAGTTTCCCACCAGCAGTTCCGGTCCTGGGGCGCTGCGGAGTTGACCCGGTTGATGGGTGAAAATCCTCTGCTGATCGACGTGAAAGGCGTTTACAATCGGCAGGAGCTTAAGGCCGCTGGCATCAGGGTCTGGCGGCTTTAATCGCCGGCTCACCTGCACTATGTAACAGGGCTACTCGTTTTTTAGCTACCAATAATCATAGGGGGAGCGGTGAAACCAGAATTGGTTCTTAATAATCAATACAACATAGCTCACGGCTGCACCCGCCAGCAGTGCGACTTGGGCAGGGGCGAAAAGGTTGCCATGCGCTGGATCCCGGCCCAGGGTGAGCGCAGGGATTACAGCTTCGCAGATCTGGATGCAGAAAGCAGCCGTTTTGCCAATGCACTGGCGGCGCTCGGCTTTGGGAGCGGTGATGTGCTCTTCACCTTCCTCCCGAAGCTTCCGGAACAGTTCTTTGCCGTGCTCGGTTCACTTAAAATGCAGATGATTACCGGCACCCTGTTCGCAAACTTCGGGGAGGAGGCTCTGCTCGACCGCCTGGGTGATGCCAGTGCCAAGGTACTCGTAACCAAAAAAAGCTTTCTCAAGAAGGTCGGTCGCATCAGGGAACGGCTGCCTAACCTGCGCTGCCTGATTGTTGTTGATATTGACGAGCATCTGTCCGGGGATATCCTGAGCTATTCAAGGCTTACCCGGGAGGCCTCCCCGGAATTCGCTACCCCGCTGACCGGTGCGGACGTACCTTCGCTGCTGCATTATACTTCCGGCTCTACCGGCAAGCCCAAGGGGGTACTGCACCGGCATAATAGCCTCCTGCATCTGCACGCGTCGGCTGCGGAGGTGTTCGGCCTGGTCGAGGACGACATCTTCTGGTGTACTGCTGACCAGGGCTGGGTGACCGGGACATCCTACGGGATCTTCGGTCCTTGGATCCATGGCGTTACCCAGGTTCACTACGGTGGCGCTTACGACGCCGAGGCATGGTTCACCCTCCTGGAACAGGAAAAGGTCACGGTCTGGTATACCGCCCCAACGGCACTTCGGATGCTGTTGCGTGAGGACCCGTCATTATTCGAGCGCTTTGACCTGGGGAGCCTGCGTACAATTTGCAGTGTTGGCGAACCGCTTAATCCTGAAGTGATCCATTGGTCCCGTCGAACGCTGGGCAAGGAGATTTACGATACCTGGTTCCAAACCGAAACCGGCGGGATCATGATCGCCAATCGGCCAGGGCTTGATGTCCGCCCGGGTTCCATGGGGAAGCCGCTCGACGGCATTGTACCTGCGATACTTGCCGATGACGGGACGCCGGTTGCCGATGGAGAGCAGGGCAACCTTTGTCTGAAGGCCGGTTGGCCCTCCATGTTCGTTACCTACCTGAACAATGAATCGGCCTACCATTCCAAATTTCGCAACGGTTGGTATTTCACCGGGGATACCGCCTGTCGGGATGCCGAGGGATATTTCTGGTTCATGGGACGTAGCGATGACGTCATCAATACTGCGGGGCACCTGATTAGTCCGTTTGAGGTGGAGAGTGCACTTCTTGAGATAAAGGAAATCGCCGAATCTGGTGTCGTCGGGGTGCCCGATGCGCTACTCTACGAAAAAGTCGTCGCGTTCGTAGCCCTGCACCAGGGGTTCGAATTTACCCGCGAACTGGAACTGAAAATCAGGCTGCATGTGGCCAATAAAGCTTCCACCCTGGCCACCCCGCAGGAAATCATTCTGGTAGATTCAATACCTAAAAACAAGAGTGGCAAGATTATGAGGCGAGTGCTGAAGGCCCGCTACCTTGGTCACGACGCTGGCGATATCTCAACTCTTGACGATTTGAAGTAAGAACGTAGAACGTATAGCAGGTATTTTATTCACAAAAAGAGGTTTTATGACTACCATGGAAAAATTGAATGCAATCTTCTGCGAAGTTTTTGATGACGAAGATTTGTCCATTACCCCTCAAATGACGGCTAACGATGTTGACGGCTGGGATTCTCTTTCCCATGTGAACCTGATTGTTGCTATTGAAGGCCGCTTCAATATCCGTTTCAGCCAGAAAGAGCTGCTCTCCTTCAAATGCGTGGGCGAGATGCTGAATTGCATTGAGAAAAAGATTGCGCCATGATGCACATTCCAGCCTGAATAAAGCCGGTTTCGTTGGTCATGAGGGCTAGCTTTGCAGCAAAGAGAAGGGGTTCGGTATGGGACGTTATGAAGAGGTGTTGCATCAGTTGCCGGTGCAGCCGAAGACTTGGCTGGTCACCGGTTGTGCCGGTTTTATCGGTTCAAACCTACTGGAAAAACTGCTGCGCCTCGATCAAACGGTGCTGGGGCTGGACAATTTCTCAACAGGCAAGCGCAGCAATCTGCTGGAGGTCCAGCGGGTGGTCTCCGCGGAGCAGTGGTCCCGCTTCAGCTTTGTCGAGGGCGATATACGCAACCTCGACACCTGTCACGAGCTCTGCCAGGGGGTCGATTTCATTCTGCACCAGGCGGCCCTCGGCTCGGTTCCGCGCTCCCTTGCCGACCCGATCGCGAATAACGACAGCAACGTCAGCGGTTTTCTAAACCTGCTGGTGGCGGCCCGGGATGCCAAGGTGAAGCGTTTCATGTACGCGGCGAGCAGTTCGACCTACGGCGACCATCCGGGTCTTCCCAAGGTGGAGGACTGTATCGGGAAGCCGCTTTCCCCCTACGCCGTCACCAAGTACGTCAACGAACTGTATGCCCAGGTCTTCGCCTCCAGCTACGGCATGGAAACCATCGGCCTGCGCTATTTCAACGTGTTCGGGCCCCGGCAGGACCCGGAAGGGGCCTATGCCGCGGTCATTCCCTGCTGGCTCAGGGCTCTGATTACGGGGGAAACCATCTATATCAACGGCAGCGGCGAGACCAGCCGGGACTTTTGTTACATCGAGAACGTGGTCCAGATGAACCTGCTGGCCGCGACCAGTACGGAGCCGGGTGCGGTCAACCAGGTCTACAACACGGCATTGAACGCCCGCACCAACCTGAACGAGCTTTTTGAAAAGCTGCGTGTCCGCCTGCTCCCGCATTATGCGCACCTGCAGGGTTGCACTGCCGTCCACCGTGACTTCAGGGCAGGGGATGTGCTGCACTCCCAGGCAGATATCACCAAGGCCTCGGAACTGCTGGGATACCGGCCGAGCCACACCATCGATCAGGGGCTGGATGCGGCACTTGCCTGGTACATGGCGCATCTTTAGGCAGAGCGGTCGGACTCTAGCTGGCGTTGCTAAGGAGCGAGAATTTGAAAATACTGTCTGTGTTCGGTACCCGGCCTGAAGCCATCAAGATGGCCCCGGTCATCAAGGAACTGGAAAAATACCCCGAAAGGTTTCAAAGCGTCGTCTGCGTAACGGCCCAGCACCGGCAGATGCTGGATCAGGTGCTGGAACTCTTCGAAATCAGGCCGGCCTACGATCTGGATATCATGAAACCGGGTCAGGACCTTTTCGACGTTACCTGCAATGTGTTGCAGGGGCTTAAGCCGGTGCTCGAAAAGGAAAGGCCTGATATCGTGCTGGTGCACGGCGACACCACCACGACCATGGCGGCATCGCTGGCGGCTTTTTATAGCCGCATCAGGGTAGGGCATGTGGAGGCGGGGCTTAGGACCGGGAACAAACTGGCCCCCTTTCCGGAAGAGGTAAACCGCCGCGTCGCCGGGGTGCTGGCTGACCTTCACTTTGCTCCGACCCCAAGGGCAAAGGAGAATCTGCTGGCCGAAGGAGTCGCCGAAAGGTTTGTCACTGTCACCGGAAATACGGTGATCGACGCGCTGCTCTCTGTCGCCGACCGGGTCCATCACGATGCGGCATTGCGCAGCCGTTTTGAGGCGCAATTCTCCTTTCTCGACCCTGCCAGGCGTTTGATTCTTGTTACCGGACACCGGCGCGAGAACTTCGGGGACGGGTTCGAGCAGATCTGCTGCGCTCTTGCCGAAATTGCTGATGCGGTCCCTGATGTAGAAATCCTTTACCCCGTCCACCTGAACCCCAATGTGCAGGAGCCGGTGCGCAGGATACTGGGGCACTCGCGGCGCATCCATCTGATCGAACCGCTTGATTACCTCCCCTTTGTCTATCTGATGGAGCGCTCCTTCCTGATCATTACCGATTCCGGGGGAGTCCAGGAAGAGGCCCCCTCGCTCGGGAAGCCGGTGCTGGTCATGCGTGACACCACGGAGCGGCCCGAGGCGGTGGAGGCCGGGACCGTGAAACTGGTCGGGGCCGATCGCGGCAGGATCGTTTCGCAAGCGCTGCTGCTGTTGCAGGACCAGGTCGCTTACCAGGCGATGCGCAGGGCCCACAACCCCTATGGGGACGGCAGGGCGGCCGCCAGGATCGTGGAGGTCCTGGGGGCGCAGGGCTGATCGCAAACCGGCCCCCGGCGCGCCGCGCCACGAAACCGGATGCGCCGCCTAACGAGGAGCATCAGACGAGTACCTATGAAAGAGCATTAGCCCGGAAAATATGACTGCCATCGTGATCACCCTATTCGCCGCTGCCGCCTTGCTGGGGCTGGCCGGATTTTCCCTCTACCGGGAACGCTCCAGATCGGGCGTCTACCTTTGCGCCGCTTTGACCGCGACCGCCTTGCTGGAGTTGTGCGACCTGAGCGCTCTTTCTCTGCCCGGCGAGGCGCTCTTCTTCAAGAAGTGCGCAGTCGTTGCCGAGTCGCTTCTGCCGGGGCTGTGGATCCTCTGCAGCCTGACCTTCGCACGCCAATCCGGCCCCGGCAAGACCGGTCGCGGGTCGCAGGCCTTTCTGGGGCTCGCCTTTCTCACCGTGGCGCTGCCGATGGTGGTGCCTCTCGAAGCGATCTGCTACGCCCCCGATTTCCCCGCCGAGCGCATGCTCTTTCTCAATCCCGTTGGTTTCTACTACTACTTCTGGATCATGACCTGCCTGGTGTTCGCGCTGGTGCAGTTCGAGAAAACCTACGTCTCCGCCTCGCCGGGCGCCCGGTTCACCATCAAGTTCGACACCCTGGGGCTCGGGACCATCCTGGCGGTATTGATCTTTTACTACAGCCAGGCGCTGCTCTACCGCACCCTCAACCTGGACTACCTGCCGGTGCGCTCCGTCATGTACCTGGTGGCGACGGGCCTTACCGCGTACTCTTTGTTGCACCGGCGCATTAAGGTCCGGATCGGGATCTCGCGCCAGGCGGCCATGAAGTCGGTGGTGCTGCTCGCGGTCGGCGCCTATCTGCTGCTGATCGGGCTCCTGGGCGAGGGGATGCAGCATTTCGGATTTTCCTTTCCCCGCACGGTGACGGTTTCCCTCGCCTTTTTGCTCGGCCTCGCCCTTTTGGCCGGCCTCATGTCGGTGCGGGTCCGGCGTGAAGTAAAGGTCATACTGCACAAGAATTTTTACCAGAATAAGTACGACTACCGCACCCAGTGGCTCAACTTCACTATGCAGCTTGCCACCTCGCGCTCCAGCGGGGAGCTGCAGCAGCGCATCCTCGCGGCCTATTGCGAAGTTTTCGGGATGACCGGGGCGGCCCTCTTCCTGTACCACGACAGCTGCGGCGGCTTCACCATGACGGCCGGGCATCAGATGGTGCCGATAGACGAGGTGATTCAGCCCGGCAATTCGCTGATCCACTTCATGAAAGAGCGGGCCTGGGTCGTCTGCGTGAAGGATCACAACCCGGAAATAACGCCGGAAAACGAGAGTTTCTTCCAGGCTAACCGGATGTCGTTCATCGTTCCGATTTTCGACGGCCCCAACATAGAGGGATTCATCGCCCTGGGGCCGCTCGTCAAGGAGGATGAGGTCTACATCTACGAAGATTACGACCTGATGAAAACCATTGCCCGCCAGGCCTCCCTGGCCTTTCTCTACCAAAAGATGTCGGAGCAGATCACCGAGGCCCGCGAAATTGAGGCGATCGGCAACGTTGCCACCTTCGTGGCCCACGACCTGAAAAACCAGGTGTCCAACCTTTCGCTGATTCTGGAAAACGCCCCCCGTCACATCTCCAACCCGGAATTCCAGCAGGACATGCTGGTGTCGCTGGGGAACACGGTGCAGAAGATGCAGCGGCTGATCGCCAGCCTGAAGAACCTCGGGGACCGCGAGCTCTACTCCCCGCAGCCCGTCAGTCTGCTCGATCTGGTGGAGGGGACGGCCGCCCAGTTCGCCGGCAGCATCCTCGTTGTCACCGGCAGGGACCTGACCGTCAACGTCGACGCCGGGGAGATCCAGAAGGTCGTCATGAATCTTATCGTGAATGCCATCGAGGCCTCCGTCCCGGGTGTGCCGGTCGGCATTGAGGTCGGCGCCGCCTGCGGGGTGCCCTACATCACCGTGACGGACCGGGGCTGCGGCATGACCTCCAGCTTCATTCGCACCGAACTGTACAAGCCGTTTCGGACCTCGAAGAGTCAGGGGCTCGGGATCGGCTTATACCAGAGCCGGAAGATTCTCGAAGCGCACGGCGGCAGGTTCGAGGTCTCCAGCACCCCGGGAAGCGGGACGGTCTTCACCATGTGGCTGGGCGATTGCGCGGTTACCGAGGAGACAGGGCCGACCGATTCGGGCAAGACCTGTCCCTGGCCCAGGGACAATTATTCCCTGCCGGCCTAGCCCGGCAGAAAAGAGGTACCTGGCTTGCCCGGAAGCCGCCAGGACAGGCAGGCGCGCTGGAAAAGAATGCTGAACTTATGAGAAAAAAAGAGTAATATCTAACATCCCTTACGAGGGGCTTATTCGGGATCCATCTCTGGGCGCCCCGGCGTCTCGATGTTGAAGTCTTGATATGCGTGCAGAACTGCAAATCGAACCGGACGGACGGGGGCTTCCCTGGCTTTTCGAACCATAATTGCTTGGAATCCGGTTTTTTGCCAAGGAGGAGGTCATGGAAAAACTACTGATTGTTGACGATAATTCTGACATCCGCCAGCAGCTCAAGTGGGGGCTGGGGGACGAGTATGCCGTGCATCTGGCCGGCGATATCAACTCCGCGCTCTCCCTTTTCAAGAAGGTTCAGCCGGGGGTCGTGCTGCTCGATCTGGGACTTCCTCCCCATGAGCACACCTCTGATGAGGGGTTCCGGGGGCTGGCCGAGATGCTGGTACTGAACCCTCACGCCAAAATCATCATGCTGACCGGCAACAGCGAGCGGGAAAATGCCCTGAAGGCGATCCAACTCGGTGCCTACGATTTCTACCCCAAGCCGCCGGTTTTAAGCGATCTCAAGGTCATCATCGGCCGTGCCTTTCATCTGGCCAACATCGAGGATCAAAACCGCACCCTGCAAAAGTCCATCGAGATGAAGTCCGCCAATTGCGGCGGCATCATCGGGCAATGTGCGGCGATGCAGTCAGTCTTCGCCACCATCAAGAAGGTCGCCTCGTCCGATGCCGCAATTCTGGTGACGGGAGAGAGCGGCACCGGAAAAGAGCTGGTGGCCCAGGCGATCCACGAAGCGGGGTGCCGCAAGGGTGGGGCGCTTATCGCGATCAACTGCGGGGCTATTCCGGACAACCTGCTGGAATCCGAGCTCTTTGGTTACGAGAAAGGGTCCTTTACCGGCGCCCACGCGACGGTGCAGGGGAAGCTGCAGTACGCCCATCGCGGGACGCTCTTTTTGGACGAGATCGGTGAGCTTCCCTTGAACCTGCAGGTGAAGCTGCTCCGCTTCCTGCAGGAGGGGGTCTTGCAGCGGGTCGGCGGGCGGGAGGACATCACGGTTGACACGCGTACGGTCTGCGCCACCAACGTGGACATCGCCAAGGCGATAGCAGACGGGCTCTTTCGCGAGGATCTCTATTACCGCATCGGCGTGATTACTATTAACCTCCCGCCGCTTCGGGAGCGTGGCGAGGATATTCTGCTCTTGGCAAACTATTTCCTGCGCAAGTTCAACGATGAGCACAGGAAAAAGGTGCGCCGCTTCTCCGCGGTCTCGGTCAACTACCTCAGGAATTACAATTGGCCCGGCAACGTGCGGGAACTGCAGAACCGGGTGCAGCGTGCCATCATCATGAGCGAGGATACCGTCATCGAACCGGAAGATTTGGGGTTCACCGCGGAAATATCGGCGGCGCCCGTGCTGGAACTGCCGGCGACCCTTCGCGAGGTCAGGGACAAGGTGGAGCGGGAGCTGATAGCTGTCGCCATCGACCGCCAGCACGGCAACATCATGAAGGCTGCCGACGAATTGGGCGTGAGCCGACCGACACTCTACGACCTGATGAAGAAACACAACCTGACTCCATTAGGCTAAAACGCGTTTTTGGGGCGTGATTGACGCCGACAGCCTTAAGCTTTCTCTCTTTTTGTGATGATTTCTTGTCATGTCAGAAAATTTTACAGTTCTGGTCTTGATTGCTTTTTATAGGTAACAGAAAAAAGAGAGAGTTTATTAGTGAAAATGCTTGATTAGTAACTTCTTTTTAGCCGTTTTACGCCCCTATACCTGTTCTGCACAGCTCTTGCTGAATTTGGGGCTGAGCATTTCATGAAATGCCTACCGGATTCCAGGTGGGCATTTTTTTTGTGTCTGGTAATCGTAGCTTGTGGACGCCTGGAGCCGTGGGGATCTAAAATGATTGGGGGCGGGGGGGAGGTTGCTGTCGGTAATGTTTACACAGCTTCTTTCGAACCATAAACCGATTTAAAACTTCTTGATAATATTTTCTTTAGTTGCTCCTTCCTCTCATCATCTTCTCGTGTACCCATTAATCATAAAAACCCCATCCAAAAGCAATTCGGTATCTTGGCGCAGTTCTCTAGCGCCATATTAACACGCCAGTACGACTGGAGCCTTGAAGTCGAGGGTGATTTCGGTACGGTTGCGGGCATCCCGGATACGAACTCCCCTCGCTGATAACGGGCATATTCTGGCAGATGCAGTTTTTACGGCGATAGTGTAAAGTTTTTCCGTAAATAGCGGCCCAAAACCGTCGCATTTCTTTACAGTCTGGTCGGTGGGGCGGATGGTGAAGTTGAAATACTCCATAAAACTGGCTACTTGTTCGATTGGCACGTCGATTGCTATGTGGAAGGTAACTGATTAAGCCTTAATGATGATAAATAATTCGGTAAAAGGAGAATGAAATGAAAAAAACAAAGATTTTATTGGTGGGGGCCGCCTTACTTGCTGCTTCAGCAGTCCAGGCTAACGCATTTACACTCGCAAATACCGCTGATGGTACCTTCAACAACGTCGCGTCGATCACTTTTGATCCGGGCAGCGCGTTGTCTGTTGGTGCCAATCCTTTCGCCAACGGAGGCGCTACTGGCCCCTTTGAATTGCTTTACCAGGCAAATGGTTCCGGCCTTATTGATGCACTGGGCGTGAAAATCAACAAGATGGTAGGCTATGAGATCACTGCCGTGGCGCGTGCCTGGGAAACCGCGACTGGTCTTGGAACCACTGGCGCGACCTTCCAGTTGGCCCCGGGTACCAGCACGAAGCCGAATATTGTAGATTTTTATTACACCACGACAGTTGGTGGCAATGTGGCCAGCGGAGCAGACTTCAATACCGGCACCTTGATCATGTCCGCAGCCATTACCAAATTGTCGGGCGTCTTTAATCAGCAGGACACCAACCTTAACGGCATCCTTGACAATCAGGATGCTGGACAGGGGTCCACTCAGATATCCGGAACGGTCACCTCCGTTAACTCCCTTTATCTGCCGGACACCAACATTGGCCAGACCATGGTGTTCTTCGAAGCCTTTACCAACACCCCTCCGACCGGCGTGGCAACGACCAAAATGTGGGATGGGACTGTCCCTAACTACTATACCGGTGCGCCTTCCAGCAGCCCGTTCACCACTCCTGATATCCTGCTGGCGGCAGGAGGAAGGGCCTCTGAGCCTGTCCCCGAGCCTGGCACACTGCTTCTGCTGGGAGCCGGCCTGACTGGCCTGGCAATCGTCAGAAAAAGAAAAGGCAACGCTTAATTTCCAGTTGTATGGTATAGAAAGGGCGGGGATTATGATCCCCGCCCTTTTTCCTGTCTAAAATCTGAATTACCTCGCCTTCAGCGCGCTAGGGCCTGCCTAAATGAAGATTCTTGTCCTGCCATACTCTCACACCCTTTCCCACATCAGCCGTCCCCTTGCCGTTGCCCAGGAACTGCGCCGCAGGGGGCACGAACTCATTTTTGCCGGAGAGAGCGCTAAGACTAGTTTCATCAAAGAACAGGGTTTTCAGGTGGTCCCGCTCTTTGAAATAAATCCGGAACTCTTGTACGGCAATATAAGGGCGGGGAAACTCCGTTTCGCCAGCGATGCCGATATCGATCGGATGATAGCGGCTGATCTCGCGCTTTTCGAGCAGGTGCGGCCGGATGTTGTTCTCAGCGACGGACGTTTTACCGCCCCGATTTCCTGCCATATCGCAGGCATCCGACACGCGGCGATAGTTAACGTATCCTCCACCGAGTATCGCGCGCTTCCCTATGTCCCTTTTTTTGACTGGATTCCTGAGACTGTGCTGTCTCCTGACAGCCATGTAAAGAAAATGCTCGACTGTCTTAACCTCTCTATCGAAATGTGCGTGTTTGATAGAGCTTCCAACTATTTCTCAACCTTGAGCCGAAAGCACGGCTTGAAAAAGCTGGTCACGGCCACCAATTGCCTAGTCGGAAAGGATCTAACCCTTCTGTCTGACGTTCCCGAACATTTCCCGACTCGCAATCTTCCCCCTGATTACCACTATATCGGACCAATCACCCTGCGCCAGAATCTCCGTCCTCCTGCCTGGTGGCCTCCCAAAGTTACCGGCAAGCCCTTGCTTGTTTATATTACGATGGGGACTACGGGAGTTGGCAACTTTTTCGAGATTGTCCGGGATCTGTTCAAGTCCTCCGACATGACGGCTATCATTACTACAGCCGGACAATCACAGCAACTGTTGACCGTGGAAGGGCATGTCTATGTAGAGGAGATAATGGACGGAGATATGGTGATGGAGGCATGCGACCTTGTGGTCTGCCATGGTGGAAATGGAACAATTTATCAGGCGTTGCTGCACGGCAAGCCGATCATCGGCATTCCGACCATTCCTGACCAGTGCTTCAACATGCGCCGGGTGGAGGCCCAGGGAGTAGGGTGTACGCTGACCTGGCAGGAGTTCGTCGACAGACCAGCTTCACTTTTGGAGCTTATCCGTCGTGTCAATGAAAACAGCAGTTTTTCTGGGCATGCCGAAAGAATGAAAGCCATTCTTAATTGCTACGATGCTCCCAGGACCGCGGCAGACCTCATTGAGGGAATGCTCGTTTAAGCGATGTCCTGCGTCCTCGCCGCCAGCCTTAGTGATCTGGCGCTTGGGGGGGAGGCCTTCCCGATCCTGAATAAGAGTGCTACGGGATATTCTGCACCCGAAATCTCCGTCAATAGTGCATCGGCCTTTTTCAGTAATGAGATGTTATCGGCTTCAAGCCCCTCCGTAGCTGCGTCCCGAACCCTGCGAATTAGAAGGGTGATACCTGTCATTAGGTGAAAGGCCAATCCCTGCCTGTTTGTTTCCAGCCACGCCCTTTCCAGCATTCGTCCTGCCTCCACCCAACTTCGTGGAGAACTGTCTGCAATAGTGATGACACCGCCTGCCGAGGCCGACAGCATCAGTTTCCTAGCGTTTGCGGCAATCATTCTGGTCGCGCCAAATTTGCTGACGAATTTAACCAGTTTGAAGTACTTAAGTAGTGGAAACAGTAATCGATCCGGAGGCGCCAGTTCGAGAGTGCGGATATCCAGTCCGTCTCCAGTGCGCACGGCCTGTTCTGGAGACCATCGAATCTGGCGGAAAAGAAAACGGTGCAGAAGGGGATTCTCAAACACCAGCCGATCGCTCAAGGCAACAACGTCGGCGAGTGCAGCTTTTTTGACTCCATGCAACAGTTGAAGAGAGCAATTTTTAACCCCGCCGCTGGTCGCGGCCTGCCTGATACTGCCGGCATCCTGCGCCGAAAGTTCGCCGCCTTTAAAGGGTTTCCGATTGATCCCCCTCGTGGAGATTCCCGGGAAAAGCGGGTCTTCCGTGATTGCGGTCTCCACGAGGCGCAGGCTGGCTACATGATTTTCGCTGCCGGGAGTGGGAAAGTAGCAAAGCTTCGCTCGGTAGCCATAGGACGGTGCCGCGATTAGCATGTTTTCAATGCAGGCTCCAAGTGCAACCAGAGACGCGCGCTGTTGGTAGTTGTAAAGTGAAGTGTCGCATTCCGGGAGATTGTAGATATCAATCCTGTCGTCCGCCGTCTCAAATCTCCACGGTTGGCAATTGTCACCGGATGGTGCGGTTATTCCGGCTGAAATGATGCATTTGATGCGCTCGTTCATGTCAGATCCCTTAAGACTCCCGTTCGTTTTCCCGCTGACTGCGTCGGTCGTGACGCTGCAGGTTTTCGTTCAAAAGCGAGATGATCTCCGTTGCCGCATTGATGATATGCCCGCGTCCCAAGCCTGCCCGGGACATCTCTTTGTAAAAGGTCTTGGCCAGCACCTTGACCAGTTCGGTCGGATCGTGCTGCTGGGCGGAGAGGGTACCGCCGACGGCGGCACTGGCCTCCTGTGCCAGGGCAATCTGGGTGAAGCGGGATTTGAGGATGTTTTGCAGCTGGACCACCTGAATGGATTTCCCGATCAGCAGCGCGACAAAGGTGGCCAGGTTGAGATCCTGGCCGTCCAGTTTGCGCTGGTCGGTGGGATTACTGGTATTAAGGACGCCCGCAACCTTGCTGTTGATGAAAATGGGGACGGAGATGAAGCATTTGCTGGCGGAGTCCGGGCAGCGGGCCAGCGCCAGATAATCCGAAGTCCCGATATCCTGCACCAGCAGAGGCTGTCCGGTGGCGGCAACCTGGCCGGCTATCCCCTGGTTCACCTTGGCGGCTTCCTTGAAGGCGGTTTTGGGGAGCTGACCGAAGGAAGCGAAGACCCTGAGCCGAAACTCCCCGGGCGCATCGTCGGGGTCAAGGAGCATGACCGAGCAGTTGCCGGCAGTCATAATCCCGGCCGCCAAAGCCGTAAGCTTTTCGAGATTCTCATCAAGATTGCCCTGCTGCTCCAGGAAACTGGAGAGGTCGAGCAGGCTCACAAATTGGTCGGAGTCCTTTGGGCGTTGAGAGGTCATCACCATGGGTGCTCTCCTTTATCCTTGAGATTGGTCGGCCAGCGCTTTTTTGAGGATCATCTTGCGCATCAGGATTTGCAGCGGGTTTTTCCCGCCAAAAAGGAGGTAGCCGCTTTTGAACTTGTTGCGCAGCATGTCGAACTGCAGGTAATGCGGGACCGGGCGGACCACCCCCTTGCCGGTGACGATCTTTACCGTTTCGGTGGCAATGAGGGAGGAAGCGAGGGTGCAGGCCGGAGAAACGGCAGGGCCGGTCTTGCGGGCCATGCTGACCCGCGACAGGTCCAGATAGGAGATGTGATAGGGGCGCGGAGCCAGTCCGGCCGCGAAGGCGGCGATCTTCTCCATGTAGGAGAGCCGGTCGCTGATGCCGAAGTAGGCGTCGAAAGTCATGCCGTGGGGGGCGAAGACCTGCAGCGTGGCGCCAAAGCCAAGCGGAGCGGCGGTCAAGGCATAGATTCCCCGTTCCCGGCAGCGCTTGAAGATCGCCCGGCGGATTTCGATCTCGAAAAAGTCTATGCCGTCAACGTACACTTGCACGCCGTCCAGAAAGGCGTCCAAGTTTTCCAGTGTCACCCCGTGCGGAAAAACCTCCACCTCGGCGTAAGGGTTGATGTCGCGGGCCATGGCGGCTATCACCTCGCCCTTGTGCTTGCCGATGGTGCTGGCCATGGCGCCGAACTGCCGGTTGATGTTGACCGCATCAAAGGTGTCGAAGTCAGCCACCTTGAAACGACCGACTCCCAGACGGGCGAGGGTGATCAGGTGCAGGCCGCCCACGCCGCCGGCGCCAGCGACTGCCACGCAGGCGCAGGCGAGACGCTGCTGCTCCTCCTCATTGATTAACCCGAGGTTCCGGGAAAAAGCTGCTTTGAGAAACTGCTCACGGTCCATGGGCCACCTTTACGAGATATTCCTTCACTCCAAAATCGGCGGCCGCACGGAGCGCTGTCTCTTTGTCACTGAACGGGCCGGCCAGGACTTTGAACATTCCTGCTTCCTTGACGATGGCGGGTCTCGGGGCACCCTCAACCTTTCCATCCAACGATTGTATCACCCGTTTTGCATGGACGTAGGACTTAAACGCACCAAGCTGGACCAGATAGGCCCTTGAATCTCCTTCCTGCCGCGGGTTGAATGCCCTGGTCCCGGGAATCGACGCCGCTGCCGGGAGGACTTGCTTCATTGGTGCTGTGACTGGAGTCGGTGACGCTGCCGCAGGGGCAGGGGCAGGAGCCGGTGTCGCCGCTAGGGGCGGTGCAACCGGAACAATGGATACTGGCCTCGCTGCAGGATCCGGCAGCGCTGCAACAGCTTCCGGTGCAGGCCCGGTCGAAACCTTCGGCGCTGGCGAGGCGGGAGCCTCGGGCGGGTGTGTTTTGGGAAGGGTCGACTGGTTGATCCGCCCGGCAATGGCGGAAAAGTCGGGCTGGTGCAGCGGCGCGAACTCCAGCCAGGGCTCCAGCGCGACGCCGGTGGCCCGCTGCAGGCCGGCCAGGGTCGCACTGAGATCGGCTGCGCTTCGGACATAGGCGGCATCGGCTTCCCACAAGGCGGCTTCCGCCAAAAGGACGTCGACACGTTTGAGGTACCCCTCCTGAAAGCGGTCCAGAACCTTTTCCAGGGTGAACTCCCGGGTCAGCAGCTGGGTCTCGGCAGCCCGCAACTGCGCCTCACCATCTTTCATGCCGCGCCAGTATTGTTCGATTTCCAACTGGGCGTTCTTTCCTGCCTCTTCCTGCCGGAACTGGTCCTGCGCTGCCCAGGCGGTGGCCCGGCGCACCTCGGCCGAGGTGCGGCCCCACTCGAAGAGGCTCCATTCCGCTTGGGCTCCGATGGTCCAGACGTCGGCCCGCGTGATGGCGGTTTCCTGCTGGCGCAGATAGCTTCCCACCAGCGACAGCTGCGGATAAAAGGCGCTGCGGGCAATCCCTATTCCGGCCGAGTCCTGCTGGACTCTGGCGGCAAGCGCCTTGAGGTCGTCGCGCTGCTGCAGCCCGAGGCTTAAGATTTCGCTCAGGGGGGCCGTGAGATGGACTTTGCTCAGGGGGCCGACCGGTTCCAGCGACTCTTCAGGTGCTGCGCTGATGAGCTTTCTCAGGGTGGACAGGGCCATTTCGGACTGGTCCTCCCCCCGGGCCCAGGCTGCTTCGGCTCGGGAAATCTCCAGTTGGGCCGCGAGCAGTTCTTCGCGGTCGGCATGTCCCTCATGCAGACGTTCCTGGACCACGCGGGCCTGTTCCCTGGTGCCTGCCAGTCCCCTGGAAAGCGCCTGGACCTGAAGAGCCGAGGCCAAGGCCTCGGAGAAGGCCTTTTTCACCTGCTGCGCGGTTTGTGAGCGTTGGTAGGCCGTTTCGCTCCGGGCCGCCTGGGCCTGGAATTCGGCGCGGCGCCGGGTCTGGGTCAACGCGCCGCCGGTATAAAGGGGCTGCTGCAGGTAAAGCCCGAGGCTGTAGACGTTGTGGTCGCCGGTGGTGAGCGAGACATCCTCGGGCGGCACGCCGGGTGCGAAGGCGTTGCCGTTGATGATGAGGCGCTGCGGCCTGTCATAGAGCGTGTACGCCGCCTTCAGTTTCAGCGTGGGGTAGAACGAGGTGCGACTGATGGTCAAGGACTCGTTGGCCGCCTGAGCCGCCATTTCGAAGGACTTGACGGCGGAGCTTTTCTGATCCGCCCGCTGCAGGCAGTTCTCCAGCGTGATGGGCGCAGCCAGGGCACCGGCGGACCAGAAAAGCAGGGAGCAGGCTATGAAGAGGTTAGCTTTCATGGGTGCTCACTTGAAGCGGACCGTGACGGTCATGCCGTTTCTGAAGGCGGTAAAGTCGCCCAGTGCGATGTGGATTTCCTGGGTGTTGATGTCGAAGGAGGCCGCAGGATCAAAGTTCTTCTGGGTCTTTTTCTTGACGGTCGGCAGCACCTCGGTAACGCTCCCGGTGAAAATTTTGCCCGGGTAGGCGTCGGAAGTCACCTCGACCTGCTGCCCTTGAGTTACCTTCCCCATTTCGGTCTCGTCTAACTCGGCGCGGATGCGCGTCAGTTTCGGGTCAATGAGTTTGAGAAGCGGTGTGTTGACGTCGGTGGACTCACCCGCATCGTGCAGTCGCTCGGTCACCAGGCCGGAAAAAGGCGCCACGACCCGGTAATCCTTCAGCACCCCGGCGGCGTAGCGCTGGTCGGCCGCGGCCCGGTCCCGCTCGGCACGCGCCTGATCCACCTGTTCCCTGCGCTCGCCCTTCTGGTGCTTCTGGAAATTCGCCTCGCCTTCCTGTAGTTGGGACTCGGCCACCTTCAGCTTTTCCTCGGCGCGGGAGACCTCGATGCGGGTGGTGGCATTCTTGTCCAGCAGGCGGCGCTGCCGGTCCAGTTCGTCCTTGGCTTCGCGGTACACCGCGTCGGCCCGAAGCTGGCCGCTCTTTGCCACGGTGATGTCCTCGCTGCGGTAGCCGGAGGAGAGCTCCCGCAAGCGGGACTCGGCCGCGCTCAACGCGGCGCTGGCCTGCTGCAGCTGAGCCTTCGCCTTTTCGTCGTCGAACTCCAAGAGCAACTGCCCGCGGTTGACGTGGGCTCCGGCGCTGACCAGCATGCGGCGAATCTGCCCTTTCACCTGGCTGCTCAGCACAACCTCGCTGCTGCTTTCCACCAGCCCCCTGGCGGTGATGCCGTTTTTTGGGGAGGGGAGGGGAGCGCGGACAGCTTCCTGGCTCTCCGATTTCTTTTCCACCAGGTGCGGGCCTACCAGGGCCAGAGTGACTATAATCAAAGCCAGCACGACCAAAACCGTCTTGCCGAAACGGCTTATTTTCATGAGGAACTCCGTTTGATCCGGGAAATCACCCCGTCTTCCATGTAAATGGTCCGGTCGAAGATGTCTTCAATGCGGTTGTCGTGGGTGGCGACAACTACGCAGCGCTTCTGCTCGGTAGCGAGCTGCTTCAAAAGCTCCATAACCTTGCGCCCATTGATATGGTCGAGATTCCCGGTCGGCTCGTCGGCCAGAATGATGGGCGAGTCGGCTGACAGGGCCCGGGCCACGGCGACCCGCTGGCGCTGCCCCCCGCTCATGTCGCGGGGCAAAAAGTGCATGCGGTCGGCCAGGCCGACCTCGGCGAGCATATCCGAGGTGCGCTGTTCCGCCTTTTTCCCGGTCATCCCTTTCATGCGCAGCCCCAGTAGCACGTTTTCATAGGCGGTCAGGGCGGGAAACAGGTTGAAACCCTGGAAGATGAAGGAGATGTATTTTTTACGTATTGAGGGCAGCACGCTCTCGTCCAGCCCGCTCACCTCGTTGCCGTAGATGCTCAGCATGCCGGCGCTCGGTCGCAGGATGCAGCCGAGAATTGACAGTAGCGTGGTCTTGCCGGAGCCGGACGGGCCGAAAAGGCCGACCACCTCTCCCTCCTTAAGTACGAGGTCGGCCGGTTGCACGGCGGTGACCTCAATGCGTCCTTCCCGGTACACTTTACTGAGACCCTTGGTCTCGATGGGATATGCCACGCCTAGCCCCTGAACAGTATGGCCGGATCGAGCTTCTTGATCCGGCGGATCGACACGAATGCCGCGGTTGAACACATAACCAGGGTCAGCGCCAGCACCAGCAGGTTGACCCAGGTCCGGACCACCAGCACCATGCCGATCGCGTCATAAAGCCCGACCGTCGCCATGGTGATGATCAGGCTCACCGCGTAACCGAGCAGGGCGTTGATCATCGCCTGGGAGAATATGATCTTGTAGATTTCGAAATTGCTGGCGCCGATCGCCTTCAGGGTGCCGAACTCCTTGATGTGCTCCATGGTCGAGTTGTAGATGGTCTGACCGACAATCAGCATCCCGACCAGGAAGCTTATGATGATGGTGAGCATGAAGGAGAATCCCACGCCGGTCTCGACTGCCCAGTAACGACGGGTCTTGTAGCTGAACTCGGACTTGGTGAAGACGTCGACTCCCTTCAGTTCCCGCTTCAGGCTTGCCGCCGTGGTTGCGACCGAGGCGCCTGTCTTGACTTTCGCGATGACGAACACCGTGTTGTCGGGGCCGATGTAGCCGACCAGGCTCTGCGCGAGCTTATAGGTGGTAAAGACAATGGGTGCGGTGGTGAACGACTTGACCCCGCTGGACATCCCGATAATGCGCAGTCTGCGCCACATCACGTCCCGGTAGTCGCCGACCTGGATGTTCCCCAAGCGCTTCTGGGCCGACTCGTCGATGATGGCGAAATTGCCATTGGTCAACTGTCTGGTGTCGCCGACCTTCATCTCCCAGGGGCCGCCGACCCCCCGGTCGGGGTCGAAACCGACAATCTCTATCTGTTCAGTACCACCCTCTTTCTGCTTGATCAGTGCCCAGGCAACAATGAGCTTCTCGGCAGATGCGACACCCGGGTCGGAAAGGACACTGTTATACAGATACTCGGGGAAAGGCTGGGAGAAATCGAAGTTCTTGCTGTTTTTTGAGGTTATCCAGATATCGCCGGGCGTGTGGTCGATAATGACGGATGAGGTCTCCATCAGGCCGAGAAAAGTACCAAGCTGATTGAAAATGAGTCCGACAGCAAATACGACTCCCATAAGCGTGATTATGGAGCGAATCTTGTCATACAGTAATATGCGTAGGGCAACGTAAAACATGCGAGATTATACCATAGCCTTGGGTGCAATAAAACCGAATTGTGTTTGATCAAAGGTAAATGTCTTTGTCACAGGGCTTAAAGAGTTGTTGCTGGGGGCTTTTGGGCTTTGATGAAAGGCGAGCCGGGAAAATAGTGTAAAAAAATCCGACAACGACTGTGCGGATTCCCGGCTCGCCACAAATGACACTGTTACGGAGCGGCTTCGACCTGGTTAATTGGCATGACGCAGCGGGGGGATCGCGTCGCCTGCCTGCCGCTGCAGTCTTCCGTGATCGGTTATGATCTCCCAGACGTCGATTCTTTCCTTGCGTACCCTGTTGAGGAGCGTTTCCACGTTGGCGTGGCAGGGCTGGCGCAGGCCGTGGTAATCGACCATCGGTCCGATGGGGGAAAAGTAAATGCCGAAGCGGCCCAAAAGCCTGAGCAGCGTCGGTTCCATGACGGCGAACCACTCCTCGATGCCGTGCTCGGCGCTCATCTCTACTACCCCGTTGAGGAGTCCCAGCGTAATGTGCGGCACGGAAATCCGCTTGGGGCTGACGAAATCGCGGGGCCGCAGATGCGGGTGAGTGTCCGCGGACCTGCGGCTCAGCTCCTTCGAGACGGAAAAACGCGATATCTCGGCGCAGCGAGGTGCCAGGGCAAGATTTTGGCTCAGCAGCATCGGGTGGTTGCATACCTTCTGGATGGGAAAGCTGGTGCCCAGCGCCTGCGGGTTGGCCAGGATGATCCGGACGGTTCCGGTCATGATCTGGCTGGGACGATCCAGCACGACGCTGTGGACGGAACGTGCATCATATTCGTCTATTTCCAGCCCGTTGGCGTGTTCCAGCGGATTCTCATAAGGGTTTTCCACGCAGTAGACCTGGTAGCGCAAGCGGTAGGCCTGCTCCTGCAGGGCGTAGGTGTCTGCGGTGAGCACGGCGAACATGTGATGATTATTGTCAATGAGCTCCGGATTGGTTACGACCGGCCGTCTGCGCTCCGCTGTCAAATCGGTGTTGTGCATCTTCCACCTCCTGGATGTTGTGCCAAATAAAATCACAAATGCAGGCGTCTTGGCATTCCATTGCAAACTCAGCATAAAGAAAAGCCGGGCACCGCATATCCTTGCTAGATATTTCGGCAACCCGGCTGTCTCAGTAAGACCCTGTAGGCTTTCCGTCTCATCCTCGCGGATGATTTAGTATTATCGTCTGTCTAAGTCGTATTTTAATAATCTATTCGAGGTTTTTATGTCATGTTTTGCTTTCCCCCATTGAATCGCTACTCTGTGACAAGATTGTCCGCAGTCGGGGAGGGAGAGTCGGCCAACACGGGAATGATCAATTTCCCTTCGATGAAACAGCGGTAGAGATCGTTGTTGGTTCGGGAAAATTCCTCCAGCATCGCCAGGATGCACCCGGTGTAAGGTGTCCGTATGCCGTGGTATTCAATGCCCGGTCCTGCCAGAGTAAAGGTGATGCCGATTCTTTTCAAAAGGAGATAGAGTCCCTTTGCCATGACCGCATAGAGATGTGTCAGACCCCGCTCCAGGCTTTCCCGGTAAATGCAGCGGTATAAACCGATAACTATCTGGTTTTCGTTTTTGCGTCGCTCCTTGTAAGGGTTATCCAAGTCATGGGGCAGGGGATCCTCATCCCGGTAAATGGAATCGTCACCGGATCTTTTTCTGAATTCCTTGGAAACGGCCAAACGGGAAATCTCACCCCAGTGGGTCTTGTCGATCTTCAATACCTCGTCGACAATCTGGCAATGCGCTTCGATGGGGAAGCCGAGTCCCGAGCGTAAAATGATGCGGGTCGTGCCGACCAACTGCCGGTCGGCTTTTCTGATGGCGACAAAATGAACCGAATGCGCATCGAACTCATCCCGTTCGATTCCGCCCGGGTGATCTTCCGGGCGCTCGAATCCCCATTCGTCGCAATAGACCTTGTAGCGCAGCTTGAAGATCTCCGTGAGGAGCGGGTCGTCCTGGGGTACCTTTTTGAATTCAAACATGGGTGCTCCCATTAAGTGTAAAAGCGCATTATATTGAAAACGCACTGTAAAAGCTATCACGCTGTCCATAATAATGCCACATTTTTTGTTGTTAATGTTACGGGCTGGACAAAAAAGTTTTCTAATCAAATCGCCGAGACAGCACGGCGTCACCAGTGCGGTGGCTGTATCTCTCAGGGGGTCACCAGAATTGCCAGTTGCCCGTGGATACCACGTAGATTGCCAGAGCCAGATTGGTAACGGCATGGGCCAGCACGCACTGTGTCAGATTGCGGGTTTTGTAAAGAATCAGGTTATAGACCACGCCGGCCATGATCCCTGCATAGATGTAATTATGCTCGGCACCAAAGAGTGCCACCGTGAACAGAAACGATGCCCAAGTGAAGGTGCCGATGGGAACCTTGAGAAAATCGTTGTTGATCATATAGCGAATCAGAAAGGAGCGCCAGAAAAGCTCCTCCATGAGCGGCACCACCAGCACGGCCCCGGCAATCCTGAAACTCGTCATAACCAGGCGCAGCGCCGGGTCGGGCAGCAGCGCCGGGTTGAACCCGGCAGGCGCCGAGGAAGCATCGAGCGTCCAGTCCATCTGGATCCAGAGCAGGAATACCAGAACCCCCAGGAAGAAAACCACCAGGGTTGTCGGTATTTTGCAAAGTTCCTTAACTCTCAGTTCCTCGTAGTCTTTCCGGTAGCGGAACAGCAGGTAGCCCACGACGACTGTCTTTAAGGGGTAAAGGTAGTAGAGCGTCGTCGCATCAAGCCGGAGTAACCCATGCTTGGCTAGTGTCTGCAGCAACTCATTCAGGCCGATGAACGCCATGAATACTGCGAAGGGGAGGTAGCGGGGCAGCGCTTTATTCATGGCAGTTCAGTGACCTTCGCCTTTTGGAGTCCCAGCGGACGCCATCATTGTAGTAGCTGGTTGCAAAATCGTGAAGCTGAAGCTCCAAAGTTAACGCTGCAAAGTCAAAAGGAAAATCTATCTCGGATGGACAAGGAGAGCAAGCAATAAAAGCGCCACTGGACATATGTCAGTAATTACGCCGATTTTGGCGCTTGCGGGGCTGGCTGTAGCTGAGGTGTAAATAATCCCGACAGGCCGCTTCGCTCCCGCGGCCTGGTTTGGAGCTCGAGGTTTTCGCCGTATCAATCAGCGGGCAGCTGGTGCTCGCGGAAGCTTTGGATGAGCTTTTCTACTTCTTCCACATCGGAAGGGGTGGGCTCGCACTGAATATCTGCTCCTGCTATCTGCTGGTACATCCTGAACCTGTTGCAATTTTCAAAATTACCGTAGCAGAGCTTAGCTTTGATGTACTCTGCGGCAAGGGGCATGGTTTTCATGTTGTCATTAAAAAAGTGGAGTATTCAATTAGTTCGCAAGCCATTTTCACACCTCTGCTGTTTTAGAATGTGTCATGCTCAATAACAAATGCATTCAGTTAAACGATTTAAGAGGGCTGGCTGCCAGAATTTCGCCGGTTACCGGTCCTGCTCCCCGGTGACAAATTCGGGGGGGAGTTCGCACTCCGCAGGAATCTGGAAAGGTATCGGGTAGCGGATGCCGGCCTTGTGGGTTGCCGCCAGCCCCTGGGCGGTGCGCTCCAACCACTGGAAAGGTATGCCAACGATCATTTCGTGATCCTGGGCCATGGCGAAGCGCCGGTCGCCCATACAGGGGATCTCGACGGTCGGTTCGCCAGTCAGCGTTACCTGGGCGACGGCCCGTGAGCAGACTCCTGCGTCCCCTGAGGACTTCATGATGAACTCGCCGCCCTGGTGGTACAGGAAGGCCTGCACAAAGCGCATCGCCTGTGCCGAATTGACATAAATAACGACCGTGTCGGGATTGAGTCCGGCAAAGGAGCGCGCCAGCGGGTAGGTGAGGACGCCCGCCACACCCGGCTCGACCCGTGGCATCAGCCTTTGCATGGCCGCGGCCGCTTCCTGGGTTTCCTGGTACACCCCATTATTGACCGTGCCGTCGATTACCCGCCGGGGCGGGAGGATCATCCCCGTGCTGGCGGCCCCGAGAGCACAGTGGGCGGTGCCGGCATCGGTCCAGGTCGACCAGGAATACATCCGGCTGTAAGCGATTTGCTGGCAGATTGCCAACCGCTTGCCGCGCACCTTGATCTTCAGCCCTTCAACCAGTGAGGCGTCACGCACCAGATTGACTCCTACAGGCTGAGTGGCGGGGTTGACGGTCTCTCTTACTGTTGCCAGAAATTTTTCCATGTAATCTCCGTCATACTGGTTTTCGTATTATTGGCATAGGGCGGCAGCTAGAAGATTGATGTGAGTGTCTGCCTATAAAGTACATTCAAATAACTGAATGTCAACAATAGATTGATGCAGGATGGTGAAAATTTTATAAGACACCTGCGACGGCAGGTAGGTTGCCGCTGAAAGGGTTCACTGTGAAACGCGACAGTGCCGTTCCGTTGAAAACCGCAACGCGACCTGCGAGGTAGGTTGCCGGTAAACAGGTTCACTGTGAAACGCAACAGTGCCGTTCCGTTGAAAACCGCATCGCGACCTACAAGGTGGGTTGCCGTTGCAGGGCGCCGCTTGTTAACTTTTGTAATGTCTTTGACTTTGTCTTTTGCTTGTTTTAATCTGCTCGCTCAGAGAAAGACTCACATTGAGCGGCACCATCAGCTCTATCCTGAGGCGCCTGACTTCTGACTACACGCATCAGTCCTCCAACAATCGCTCCCACAGGCAAACATGGCTCCTATCAAATTACTGATAATTGACGACGAAGTGGATTTCCGGGAAAGTATCGCCCTCTATTTTCTGGATGCCGGCTTTACTGTTCTCGAAGCGTCCGACGGCCGGGAGGGGCTCGAGCTGTTCGCCCGGGAGCGCCCGGACATCGTTTTCACCGACCTGCGTATGCCGGTCATGGACGGTTTCGAGGTCATTGCGGCGCTGACTGTCTCCAGCCCCGAGACCCCGATTATCGTCATCTCGGGAATTGGCCTTGTCAAAGAGGTCATTCACGCCATGCGCCTGGGCGCCCGGGATTACCTGGTAAAGCCGATTCTCGACATGGACGCCTTGAAGCTGGTCCTGGTGCGGGCTTTGCGGGAAAATTCACTCTTAAAGGAAATCGACTCTCTCAAGGAAAAACTTCTCAGAGGGGACCTGAGCCACCAGGAGGCTTTTGCTGCGATAAAGACCCAAAACCCTGCCATGATCGCTCTCATGCAGTACCTCGAGGCCATCGCACTTTCTTACGAGCCGGTTCTTATCACCGGCGAGACCGGAACGGGCAAGGAACTGCTGGCACAAGCGGTACACAAGATAAGCCAGCGCAGGGGGAGTTTCGTCCCGGTCAATGTCTCCGGGCTCGATGACCAGATGTTCACCGACACCCTGTTCGGGCATGTCAAGGGCGCCTTCTCCGGTGCGGACCAGCGCCGCGGAGGCCTGCTGACCCAGGCCGACGGCGGCACCATCTTTCTCGACGAGATAGGCGACCTCTGCGAAACCTCGCAGATCAAGCTGCTGCGCCTGCTGCAGGAGCGTGAGTTCTATCCGCTTGGCTCGGATACCCCCCGCAGGACGGACGCCCGGATTGTGGCAGCAACCAACCGCGACCTGCGCGGTATGGTGCAAAAGGGGGAGTTCAGGCAGGACCTCTACTACCGCCTTTTTGCCCACCAGATTATGATTCCGCCTCTCAGGGAGCGCGACGGCGACCTGGCGCTGCTGCTTGACTGTTTCCTGCAGGACGCGGCCAAGACTTTCGCCAAGAAAAAACCGACCTGTCCACCCGAACTCTGTTCCTATCTTGCTGCCTATGACTTTCCGGGCAACGTCCGTGAGCTGCGGGCGATGGTCTTTGACGCGGTGGCAAGGCACAGCCACGGTGTGCTTTCCATTGACAGCTTCCGCAAGGTGATCGGCTCTGAACTTCATGGCAAGGCGCTGCCGGTTGATCCTGGCAAGCGCTCCGTCATACTGCGCTTCCTCGATGAGGAGCGCATGCCGACCCTGGATGAGGCCGAAACGGTACTGATTGAACAGGCGCTCGATCTGGCTCACGGCAATCAGGGTGTTGCCGCCACCTATCTCGGCATCTCCCGCAACGCCCTGAATAAGAAAATCATTCGCGCCCGGGAGCCCAGGCCGTCCTGAATCTTTTGATTGTTTAGGCAGGCTTTTTATCTTACTATGGGCGGAAATTAGCAAAAAGCTGTCGCGGTAGAGCGTCACCGAAGTATTGGGCGCCAAGCCCTCCTTTTGGCCTTTGTAAGGTGCCACCATTGAATTTCGATCCCCACCTGATACGCCGCTACTCCCTTTCCCTGGGTACTGTTCTCCTTGCCTTCCTGCTGTATAGGGCGCTTGACGGGCTGGTTGTGGGGGAACTCCCTCCCTATATCACCTTTTACCCCGCGGTAATGATCGTGGCCCTGCTGGCCGGCATAGGTCCGGGGCTCGCAGCGACCGCGTTGGCGGCTCTCTGCGCCGGCTACTGGATCCTGGTGCCGGTTGGAGACTTCGGCATCGCCTCTCCGCGCGATGCCGTCACACTCGCGCTTTTCACGGGGATGGGCGTGTTCATGACCGTGGCCGCGGAAATGTACCGGCGCGCCCGTCCGCAGCAGGGTGCCCAGGCATCTGCCGAGGAGGGTTCCCGGCGCAGCCCGGCGCGTCCCCGCTACCTGTCCGAGCGACTGGTGTTCAGTGCCGGGCTGGTTGCCTCGCTGGCGGTTTCGCTGACGGTCTACTTGCTGGTGCACAATCACCTGGGCGACGAAAACGAGGCCGACTCGTCGGTTTTCCACTCGCAGGAAGTCATCGGGAACCTGGAGCACTTTCTCTCGGAACTTAAGGACGCTGAAACCGGGCAGCGCGGCTACCTGATCACCGGTACCGCCACGTACCTGGAACCGTACCATGCCGCGGTACAAGGCGTGGACGGTAGTTACCAGCTACTTTTAAAAAAGACCGGCGATAGTCCGGTCCAGCAGCAGCATATGATCCGACTTGCCGCCCTGACCCGGGATAAGCTGGACGAGCTCAAGAAGACCATCGAGCTGCGCCGTACCCGAGGCTTCCAGGCGGCCCAGGCCGAGGTGGCAACCGGCCGGGGCAAGTTCCTGATGGACGAGATTCGCTCTGAAGCCGCCAAAGCCCAGGCCGAGGAGCGGCGTCTGCTGCAGCAGCGCATCGCCGAGACGGCTTCCCGGCGCAGCGGCACCGAGCAGGCGCTCATGGGGGGAGGGGTCTTGAGCCTGATGCTGCTCGGGACGGTCTTCCTGTTCCTTACCCAGGAAAACCGGCGGCGCCGCGAGGCGGAGTTGGGGCTGCTCGACTACCAGGACCATCTGCAGGAGCTGGTGGCAATCCGCACCGAGGAACTGGCGCAGGCCAACGGGGAATTGGAGCAGGAGCTTGTCGGACACCAGCAAGCGCGCGAGGAGTTGAAACGGTCCTACGAGGATTTGGAACAGCGCGTGACCGAGCGCACGGCGGAACTGGTGCACCGTAATGCGCAGCTGCTGGTCGAGGTGTCCGAGCGCGAGAAGGCGGAGGTGGCGCTTTCCCAGGGCGAACTGCGCTACCGCGCGGTGGTGGAGGCCCAGACCGAGCTTATCGCCCGCTTCCGCCCCGACTGGAGCTACTCCTTCGTCAATGAAGCGTTCTGCCGCTTCTTCGGAAGCCGGCACGACGAGATCATCGGAAGAAACTGGCAGCCCGAGGTGGTCGCCGACGATATCCCGATGGTCGTGGAAAAGCTGCAGCTAATCTGCGCCGGTCACCCCATCGTGGTGACAGAACACCGCGTGGTTGCCGCCAACGGTGATGTGCGCTGGATCCAGTTCGTGAACCGCGGTTTTTTCGACGCCCAGGGGAGCCTGGTGGAAACCCAGGCTGTCGGTCGCGACGTCACCGAGCGCAAGCAGCTGGAAATCGCCCTGCAGCGCTACGCCCAGCGCCTCATCGAAGTGGAGGAGGAGCTGAGGAAAAGCATCGCCCGGGAACTCCACGACGATATCGGGCAGGCGCTGACCGCGCTCGGCTTCAACCTGGCGCACATTAACCATCACCTGCCGGAGCAGTCCGGCGAGAAGCTGCGGGAAACCCTGGAGGATTCGCGGCTGCTGACGCGGGAAATAAGCCGCAGCGTGCGCAATCTGATGGTTGACATGCGCCCCTCCCAACTAGATGAGTACGGCCTGGCGGCAGCCATACGGTCCTACGCGGGGCAGTACGGGAAGCGCACCGGGATCGTCATCGCGCTCCAGCTCGATCCCGAACTGGAACGGCTGCCGCTAAAGCAGGAACTGGCCCTGTTTCGCATAACCCAGGAAGCGCTCAACAACGTCGCCAAGTATGCGACGGCCGCGCAGGTCTCGGTTTCTCTCGGAAGCGGCGGCGGCGCGACCCTTCTTTCGATCTGCGATGACGGCAAGGGTTTCGTGCCCGACACCGCCGTGCCCCTGTCGTCCGGTTCCGGGTGGGGGCTTACCATCATGCGCGAGAGGGCTGAATTGGCCGGCGGCAGATTCCGCCTCGACAGCGTTCCCGGAGCCGGGACCTCGATTGTCATAGAAATACCGGAGGAGAGCCCAAAAAATGCCTATTAGCATACTGATTGTGGACGATCATGCCCTGGTGCGTAACGGCCTGCGCCGCCACCTGGAAGCGCAGGCGGATTTCTCCGTGGTGGGTGAAGCCGTCAACGGGCGGGAGGGGGTCGTCATGGCCCGTGAACTGCTTCCCGATGTGGTCATCATGGACGTCTCCATGCCGGAAATGGACGGTATCGAGGCGACGCGGATCGTCTGCGGGCAGTTCCCGCAGCTGAAGGTCGTCATGCTCTCCATCTACGACTCCACCGACAACTGCATTCGCGCACTGCAGGGGGGGGCGCTGGGATATGTCCTTAAAGAGTCGGCGTCTGACGAGATCGTGACAGCTGTCCGCACCATCGTTGCCGGGGAGCGCTTCTTTGGCGCCGAGGTGACTAATCCTATGGAAACTAAGATCTGATAGTGGTTCCCACGGCGCTGGACAGGGGGAGGATTTGCCGCGAAAGCCGACGCATTGCCTGCGTCTCAGCGCTGCCGCTCTCTAGTTGATCAAGTGTGAATCGCGTGAAGGAGACGCATGCCATGCGTCTCTACCTGATGACAGAGGAGTCACGGTGTTGTGAATAAACGTCGTCAAACCTTAGCCGTGCCCTTTCCTGCGGATCCGAACCCCTTTTAAAACCCCTGGTACAAATGTACCAGTAACGCCAATCGTACCAGCCTTGAAAAACCCCGCAAATCCCCACTTTCAGCATCTTCTCACTACTAACCCTGCTCCATTTGTCCCATGGGTACTACCTTGCGGATTCCGCCATCCCTGCAGAAAATAACAGAAATATCTTTGGCACTGTCGTTGCTCTAGTAATGCTCATTAGCCAGTTCTGCGCAGGCCTTTGATGACTGTTTGATTTGTTGCAGAGAGAGTCGGGACCAGAAACCCGAAAGGAGCGGTACTATGAAGAGATTGCTGAAGAGTATCCTGTTTGTGGCGGTAGCCTGTTTGCCATTGTTGTCGACCCATACGGCCCGGGCTGACGAAGCGTTGGGACATGCGCCCAAGGTGGCGACCGAGCCGGAGTCGGTGCGTACCCTGGAGGGGTATGTGGAGCAGGAGAAGGAATTCTATGACTTCCTGCGCAAAAACCACCCGATCTTCAAGTACGAGAAGGCAGGCAGGATGGTTGGCAAGTACCAGATCTCCGACCGCGAGGAGGAGTTCGTCGAGTTCGGCGGCGGCAAGGATTACGCCAAGCAGGTCAACATGCAGACCGCGATGACCTATCGCCTCGGCATGGAGTCGATCCTGGACCTCCCCAACAAGTTCGTGGGCGCCAAGAAATGCGGCGAATGCCACCCGGCCCAGTACGAAAAGTGGAGCCGTTCACGCCACGCCCTGGTGGTGCGCTTCCCCGACGAAATGGTGGAACTGCCCAATAAGGACCTCAAGGCGCCGCTCTACGGCAGTAAGGAGATGTCCATCCTGCCCAAAGGGATCACGCCGGACATGGTGTATGCGATCATCGGCACCCCGCGCACCAAGTACGGATATCTGGACGCCTGGCTGGTGCGCGGTACCTACCACATCGAGGACGGCCTGCTGCGCGACCTGACCGGCACCCTGGTCGCCGGCGGCAACCAGCATTCCCGCCACTGGGGCGAAACCCTCACCCCGGAGATGGCCAGGAAAATCGCAACGTTCGTCCCCGGTTTTCCCACCAAGCTGGAGGAGTTCGGCGACAACGGCTCCAACGTCTGGGGCATGACCTCCTACGGCGCCAAGTACAAGAAAAACTTCCTCTTCCAGCCGGCCAGCTCCTACTGCGAAGTCTGCCACAGTTTCAAATTCGACTTCAAAAACCAGAAGGAACTTTTTGCCGCCCTGGGGAATCCCGCGGAACTGCGCAAGCACACCGTCAACAAAGGGATCACCTGCGAGGAGTGCCATGGCGCCGGGGCGCACCTGGTCGGGGCACGCGGGGCCGGCATGCCGTCCAACTGTGAGCGCTGCCACCAGCGCTTCGCCTTCAACCCGGACGAGGCCAAGAAGGATCCGAAGCACCAGCTGAGTGCCTTCTTCAAGAGCGCTTGCCCCTCCTGTGGCACCGAAGGGTCCCAGTCCTACTACACCAAGCACGCCGAGAAAGGGATGAAGTGCGGCACCTGCCACGACCCGCATGAAGTCACCCAGAACGACTGGAAAGACGGCTACACCGTCCCGGGTCTCAGGAAACAGTGCCAGGACTGCCACTCCGCCCAGGCGGAATTCTTCAAGAACAATTCGGCCCATGGGACCCACAAGTGCTCCAGCTGCCATATGCCGGTCATGATGAGCTGCGAGAATTTCGGAACCATCCAGTATCCGGACAAGGCAGGTTTCGACAACACCCGCGCTGCCCACATCTGGAAAATCAACGTTTCCGCGGAGGAGAAAACCCTCAATCCGCCGGAAGGAAAGCCCCGCGATTTCAAGGGTGCCTGGCGCCTGACCAAGAAGGAAGGGAGACCCTACATCGACCTGATGTGGTCCTGCGGCCGCACCAGCTTCAGCGACGGCAACCTGCTGAATGCAGGCGGCTGCCACTCCGGCGCCCAGTCGCAACTCCCCAAGGAGTTGCACTTCACCGATCAAAAAACCATCTACAACGTCGTGGTCGGCTGGCAGAAACCGATTAAAGACTCCGTCAAGGGACTCAAGGAAACCTTCGCCAAGCTCGATCCTCAGCTGGTCGCCTCCAAGATGTCAGCCGCTCAGAAGGGGCAGATCCAGGTCATGATTAACCAGGCCAAGGACATCGTCACCTCGGTCGAGAAGGACGGTTCCTGGGGTGTTCACGCGCCGGAGTACACGCTGAAGAAGGTACGGGAAGCCGAGACCCTGGCAAACGGGGCCAAGGCCTCGCTGAAGTAGATCTCGCTCAACCTCCCTTCCCCCTTGCGGGGGAGGGGGCGCTTTGTCCAACGTTAGCAAGGAGACAGCTCGTGTCAGGTAGAAACCTCATATTGTCAGTACTCCTTGCCGCCATATTCCAGACCGGGGTCTGCTTTGGGATCGGGCCGGAAACCGAGGCACCCGCAGCCGCGCCCGCTACTTCCGCCAGGCAGGCTCCGCCAAGCGAGGTGCTGGCACGGGTGAACGGCGCTCCCATCTCCCGCGCCGAGGTGGAACGCGCCATCCTGATCTACCTGGCTCAAAGCCGCTCTTCCCATGACCTGACTCCCGAGGCGCGCAAGGAAGCGGAAAACGGCGCTCTGCAACAGCTTATTAGCGCAAAATTACTCTACCAGAAAGGCCTCAAGCTGAAAATCGATGGTCTGGAGAGCCTGGTCGCCGCCAAAGTTGCCCAGTCCAAAGCGAAGTTCCCCTCGGCCGCGGCTTATGATGCGGCCCTGAAGACCAACAACCTGACCGAACCCGAGGCGCGGGAAATCGTGCGCAACGACATCGTGGTGACTAACCTGCTCGAAAAGGAGGTCTTCGACAAAATCGCCATTTCAGATGCTGATATCCAGGACTATTACCAGCAAAATCTCAGTAAGTTCACCCAGCCGGAAGGCACCCGGATTAGCCACCTTCTGATCGAAGTGGGACCCGATGCGACTTTGGAGGATAAACTGCAGGCCCTGGGGAAAGCAGAAGCCATCCGGAAGAAACTCAGCGCGGGAGCGGATTTCGCCACCCTTGCCAAAACCGACTCTGCCTGTCCCAGCAAGGAGGAGGGGGGCGACCTCGGCCTCTTTGCCAAGGAAGAGATGCTCCCCGAATTTGCCACCGCCCTGGCGGCACTGAAGCCGGGAGAGCTCAGCCCAGTTGTGGAGACGACTTTCGGCTTCCATGTACTCAAGTTGGTGGCAAGAAACCCTGCTGCTGTCACTACGCTTGAAGAAGTCAAAGCAAAGATAGAGTCCTACCTGAAACAACAAAGGACTCAGCAGGCAATCGCGGATTATGTGGGCGGGCTGAAAAAGAACGCGACCATCGTAATGGCAGCGGGCAAAGAGGCCGCCAACCGATGACGAAAGGTATTTCCCTACTGTTGGTGCTTCTTTTGCTGCCGGCACTGCTGTATGCCGCCGACTTCTTTCAGACCATCCCGATGGACGAAGTAGCGCGCGTCATGAAAAAACCTGGAGTCGTCCTTTTGGACGTAAATGTCCCTGAGCTTTGGGAAAAGTCCCACCTTCCCGGTGCGGTGCATGTCGATCACGCGGATATCGCCCGGTTTTTGCCGGCGGACAAGAAGTCGACGCTGATCTTTTACTGCGCGGGTCCCCTCTGCGCCGCGGGTGGCATGGCTGCCAACGAGTCGGTGCTGCTTGGCTACCGCCGGGTCTATGTCATGACCGACGGGATTTTCGGGTGGGTCAGGTCGGGTTATCCGGTGGAGGCGCCGGCTCCGGCGGGGAAAAGATGAGTAAACGAGGAATAAAAGTCATGATTGGAAAACCTGCTCTGACAATTGCGCTCCTTTTAAGCCTGCTGGCCATGGTCTGCCCCGAACGCACGGTGCACGCGAGCGAAAAGAAAAGTCAGAAAACCGGCGAGAGTTACCTGGTGCCGGATGTCGTTTTGACCAACCAGAACGGCGTCAAGGTGAGACTCAGAAGCCTGCTGCAAACGGGCAAGCCGGTCATGATCGACTTCATCTACAGCACCTGCACCACTACCTGCCCGGTCCTTTCGGCAGGCTATGCCAGTGTGCAGAACCGGATCGGATCGGACAGTCAGAAAGTTCAGCTGATTTCCATTTCCATTGATCCAGAAAAGGACACTCCTCCAGTCATGAAGGAGTATCTGAAAAGATACCACGCCAGGCCGGGATGGGATTTCCTCACCGGTGAGGTGGACGAGATAGCAAAAGTCCTGACGGCCTTCCGGGCTAACGAGATGAATGACAACTTTTTCACCCTGGTGCGCGGCCCCGGTGCTGAAAAGTGGACCCGACTGCTGGGCCGTCTGAGCGCGGCGCAAATCCAGGAAGAATATCTGAAATAGGCAACTTTCAACCGGTAGGGGCCAGCATTCAGGGGCTCCCAACACCTCAAAAAGGAGCGCAACCATGACGACACGCAGAGAAGCATTGGGAATGATCGGTCTGGCTACTGGTTCGATGCTGCTGGGCTCGTTTGCCACCGGACAGGCCTTGGCAGGTTCGGATAAGGCTAACGGCAATGGCGCGGCCCTCCCGTACCCCTGGCCTTATGTGAAGCTTGATCCGGTGGCGTGTGCCGAGCGCTCCTACCAGGCTTTCTACGAGGAAAACCGGCACTGCATGTACGGCGCCTTCAAGGGGATAGTGGGGGAATACGCCGAGAAACAGGGGGCCCCCTACAACAACTTTCCCCTGAAGATGATGACCATTGGCGGCGGGGGAGGGGGAGACTGGGCGACGCTCTGCGGCGCGCTGAACGGTGCCATGCTGGCGGTGTCGCTGCTTTCCAAAACGCCCAAACCGATCGTTGACGAACTCTTTAGCTGGTACCAGAGTGAGCAGCTCCCGAGCTACCGTCCCAGCAACGCGAAAACGCAACCGGTCTCCTCGGTTTCCAAGTCTCCGCTTTGCCATGTCTCGGTGTCGCGTTGGTGCAAGGTGGCCAAGGTGAAATCCTTTTCCGACGCGCGCGAGGACCGCTGCGCCCAACTGACCGCCTCGGTGGTGAAAAAAACGGTGGAGCTGCTCAATGCCCAAAGTGACGGGACCCTAAAAGCGATGTACCCGTTGCCCAAATATGTCCAGGAATGCCGCAGCTGTCACGACAAGGGGAGCATGCTGGAAAACACCCGCGGCAAGATGGAGTGCGGCCCCTGCCACACCGATTTGAAAGCCAAGCACCCGGAGATCTAAGGAAGGGACCGCCCTTCGGCTTCGTTAGGTGGCCGACCGCGGAGCGAAACTATTGGCCGTGCGCAGTGGCACTGATCTCGTAGGGGCGAACCTTGTGTTCGCCCCGTTTTCAGCTGTCCGGGACGGCTAAATCTGATTCAAAAGCGGGCGAATACAAGATTCGCCCCTACGCAGAAAGGGCGATGTGCAACGCCCCCCACAAAGCTGTCCAACTCTTTCTGGACTTGCACTCTCACTCATCTCCATAGTATGGTCCGGTAACTTGTGGTAGAGACGCATTGCATGCGTCTCGCCATTGACTATGCAATCTCCCATAGACCCGCCAAGTATTCTCTCAAGCGCTATGCCTGCCAAGCAAAGAGGGGCCTGCAATGAGCATTAAATTGAAAATGTATCTGCTGGCCCTCGTCATCACCATGTGCGTCTCGGTCATGGCAGTTGCCGCCATTGTCAGTGTGCGCAACCTCTCTGAAGAGTTCCACCTGCTGCGCTCCCATGAAATAGTCACCCAGCAAAGCGTCATCAAGGTGAGCCGGGATATGAACTACCTTTCCCGGCTGTCGCGCGACATCATGCTGGGGGGCGATTACGGCCGCGACATGAGAGGTGTTAGCGACATCGTGAATAAAGTTACCAATCATTTCGAGGTACTCGACCAGGCCGCTGAGTCGAAGGAGATCAAAAAGCTTATTGCCGACGCCAATGCTGACGCCCAGGACTGGCTCAACTCGACCAAGGTCATGATGACGGCACTCGGAGCAGTCCCTTATGGAGAACGGCACACCTATTACGGCCAGTACGAGCGCGAGATAACCCCGAAGGCCATGAAGGCCCGGGAAAGTTTTGCCCGGATTCTCAAATCCACCGAGCAGAATTTTCAGTCGGGAGTCGAGACTTTCGACGCGACCATCTCCAAATCCGCCACCACCTTTATCGTTGTCAGCCTGGCCGCCATCGTCCTCATCGTCATCAGTTTCGCCGCCATCCTGCACACGATTTTAGTGGAGATGGAGAATCGACGCCTGGCCGAAGAGGCGCTCAGCGCGAGTGAAAAAACGGCGCGCGCGCTTTTGGACGGCATTCACAATTCGGCCTATCTGATCGACCTGAAGGGGAGCATTCTGGCGGCCAACTCGACTGCCGCAAAGCGTGCCGGAATGGACGCGAGTGAACTCGTAGGCTCCTGTCTTTGGGACCACTACGCCCCCTCGGAGATCGCTCAGCGCAGAAAGCAGATGGCGGCACAGGCGGTTTTCACCGGGAAGGCGGTCCGTTTTGAGGATGAGCGCACCGGCAGGATATATGACCAGACCTATTACCCGGCATTCAATGACGCCGGCGAGGTGGTGAGAATAGCCGTTCTTGCCATTGACGTGACGGAACAAAAAATGGCGTCAAAGGCGCTGGAGGAGAGCGAAAAGCGCTTTCGCACTCTCATAGAGGACGCGCCGATCGGCATTTCCATGTTTCAGGACCTGCACTATAGCTACGTTAATCGGGCCTATCTTAAAATCTTCGGTTTTAGCGACCCCGCCCAACTGATCGGCACCCATATCTGCGACCGCATTGCGCCGCAGTGTCGTGGAGAAATAACTGAGCTGGCGCTACGCTGTGTCAGTGAAACCAGTGTTCCCAAAGAATCCGAGACCATCGGTATCCGCCAGGATGGGTCCCCGTTTCCCTGCCAGGTGGATATCACCAAGCTGGTTTTCGACGACGGACCCATGTCGATATCGTTTGCCCGGGACCTCACCGAGCGCCAGCAGGCCCGGGACCTCATGGTGCAGGCCGAGAAGATGGCGATGATTGGTGGCCTGGCTGCCGGCATGGCCCACGAGATCAACAACCCGGTCGGCATCATCATCCAGAATCTGCAGAATATCGAGCGCCGGCTCTCGGACGATTTGCCGGACAACCTGGAGGTCGCCGAAGCACTCGGCATCAGCCTGCCGCTGCTGCGCGCCTATCTGGAAAAACGCTCCATCTTCAGCCTGTTGGGAAAGATGTACAAGGCGGGAGAGCGGACCACCAAGATCGTCGCCAATATCCTGCAGTTCAGCCGCAAGAGCGACTCCGAGCGCAAGCTGGCATCCCTTCCGGAGATCATCGAGCGCGCCGTCGAACTGGCGGCAAACGATTACGACCTGAAGAAGAAGTACGACTTTCGTAACATCAACATCGTCAGGGATTTCGCGGCGGACCTGCCGCCGGTGCCGGTCAACGCGACCGAGTTCGAGCAGGTGATCATCAACATCCTCAAGAATGCGGCTCAGGCCATGGCGGAAAGCCGGTCGCCCAGGCCGCAAATCAATATCACGGCTAGTAGCGACGATACTGCGGCGCTCATCAAGGTTTCCGATAACGGCCCGGGGATGGACGAGGGCACCCGCAAAAGGATATTCGAGCCGTTTTTCACCACCAAGGAGGTTGGCGTCGGGACCGGTTTGGGGCTGTCCGTGTCCTATACGCTCATTACCCAGAACCATAAAGGGGTCTTTACCGTGGACTCCGCCCCGGGCGAGGGGGCTCTTTTCACCATTCGGCTGCCTCTCGGTTAGGAACTTGAGGGGATCCAGTCGAGTAGGCCGGAACCCAGCCCCGCTCCGACCGTTGCCTTACAGGTGGTGCTCCGTGAGACTCATCGGCAGACAGCTTTGTAGGAATGCTACTACGGCAGTAAAGGGGGGGGATGGTAAGCTAATTAAAGTTGAAAAATAGTGTTATAGTTCCGAGCCTTCTGACACAGCTTAGACCACTCTTGTAGTTGCCAACGTGCTGAATTTCAGCTACTATATTCTTACACCCCGGCTGCATTGTCTCAATAGTCTACTGATCCAGGCCGGTCCTAATAAATAATTGCCTTAATATTTTTATACTAATAAAAATATCTCACTAGGCAGACCAAAGACATGCTATAGCCTCAGAAAGTTCCCTCTTTAACCGCGTGCGCCCGGACTTCCCTAGCGCTGCAGGAGGGAGCGAACCCGGCTCACAAGGACGCAGGCATGTCACTCAAATCATTCCTGACCAGGTTGATCTGGATCTGCGTACTACCGCTCGTGCTGCTCTCGGCATACCTCGCGGTTGACCACGTCCGTTCTCTGCATGCCCAGCGCGACCTGGAAGCGGCCAACCTGGCGCGTAACTTTGCCACTTCCCTCGATCACCAGATTACTGCCCGGATTTCAGCGCTGCAGGTGCTGCAGGCTCGCCACTACTGGACAACCCGTCCCGATTGAGCGAGTTCTACCGCGAGGCGCTCGCCTTCAAGCAGAGCTTCAACAACGACCTCCTTTTGGCCGATCTCTCCAGGCGTATGCTCCTCATCACCCGCATGCCCTACGGCGCGGCGCTGCCCTACCTCCCGACAGTGAAGGGGCATTCGGCTGCGGAAGGTGTCATCGCGACCGGCAGGCCTGCGGTCGGCGACACCTTTCTAGGGCCGGTTTCCCGGGAGCGCATGATCTCCGTCGCCGTGCCGGTCGAGCGTCAGGGCCGGGTGGCTTTCCTCCTGATGAGCGTCATGGAGACCCGCCTGTTTCAAAAACGCCTCGATGAGGTCGTGGTTCCCGCCGGATTTTCCCTGGCTGTGCTGGACGGCAAGGGCGACCTGGTCGCCAGCCGGCCTCCGGTTCGGCCGGGGGAGCGCCCGAGCGCGGATGAGATCGCCGGGCGCATCGTCATCAGGTCGGCCGTCTCACCCTGGATCGTCGTCCTCGCGGAGCCCCGGGAAAGCCATCACGGGCCGATCCTCGCGGCTGCGGCCGCCATGGCGGCCGCCATCCTGG
>JGI24143J45723_1000105_pt1 | contig 43390 bp, 26 predicted proteins | sample BarGraIncu00432A_FD_45723 | JGI IMG/M metagenome (IMG submission 45723) | reverse complement strand
TTAGGGGGGCGAGGCAAGAAGAGGGGGGGGATATGGTGCATACCGGGGGGTGCCAGGGATAACAAAGGTGTGGGGGCGCTCCCCTTTGTTACCGGTTTGCCACCAGGCGCTCGAACTCGTCAGCAGGGAGCGGCTTACTGATCAGGTCACCCTGCACCTCGTCGCAGCCGTTGTCGCGGATCAGCGTCAGTTGTTCCTGCGATTCCACCCCGACCGCATTCACCTTCATACTGAGGTTGTGGGACATGGAGATCACCGCGCTCACCACCGCGAGGTCATTGGACTGGGTCAGGATGTCCTTGATGAAGCTCTTGTCGATCTTCACCCTTTGAATCGGCAGTTGCCTGATGCACTGCAGGGACGACGATCCGATTCCGAAATCGTCGACGGAGAATCTGACTCCGAGCTCGGTCAGCTGGCGCATGTTCCGGATCGAGGCATCCATGTCTTCCATGATGGCATTCTCGGTGACATCGAGTTCCAGAGAGAGGGGGGCCAGCCCCGTTTCGGCGAGCACCTCGCGGGTCAGCTCGACCAGGTTGGGCTGATGGAACTGACGATTGGAAAGGTTCACCGTGACTGCGAAATCGTGTCCCCTCTCCTGCCACTTTTTCATCTGCGCGCAGGCCGTCCGGATCGTCCATTCTCCCAAGGGGATGATGGCGCCGGTCTCCTCCGCGACCCCGAGAAACCGGGAAGGGAGCAGCAGCCCCTCTTCGGGGTGGTGCCACCTGAGAAGCGCCTCCGCCCCCACGACCTTCCCGGAATCGAGGCGGATCAGGGGCTGGAAGACGAGTTCCAGCTGGTTTAGTTGCACAGCCTGGCGCAGCAGGCGCTCTGTCTTCTGGCGCCTAACGGTCCGCTCGTTGATGTCGGCGTTGAAGAACTGGTAGGCGTTGCCGCTTTTCTGCTTGGCGACGTACATGGCCGAGTCCGCCTTGAGCACCAGGTCCGAACTGCTGTCACCGTCGACCGGGAACATGCTGACGCCGACGCTGGTGGTTGCCTTGATCTCGACGTTGTCCAGCCGAAAAGGGGATTCAAATACACCCATGATTTTCCCGACGACAGTGCCGACGTCGTCGGTCTGATTGAGGTCCGGCATGAGGATGTTGAATTCGTCCCCGCCGATGCGTGCGACGGTATCGGACTCCCGGACGCACCCCTTGAGCCTTTGGGCCACCGACTGCAGCAGCAGATCGCCTGCCGCGTGCCCGAGCGTGTCGTTAATCTGTTTGAAGTGGTCCAGATCCAGAAAGAGGACTGCCAGATTCTTCTTGTTGCGGCGCGCCTGCGCCAGCTCGAGGGCGAGAAAATCCATGAAGAGCTTGCGGTTCGGGAGGTCGGTCAGGGGGTCGTGCAGGGCCAGGTGCTTGATGGTTTCCTCCCTCTCGGTGCGCCTGGTTACGTCGCGCGCGATCCCCGAGAGCCCTACGCTGGTCCCGGCGGCATTCTTCAGCGGGAAGAGGTTGAGCGAGACATGTATCAGGCTGCCGTCCCGGCGCCGGTACGCCAGGTCCAGGTGTGAGACCTCACCTTGCTGCGTACTCTCTTGGCAGATCCGGGCCAGGTAATCCCTGCGCTCGGCAGGCGCCAGGGCGGAGAGATGCTGCCCCTTTATTTCATCGGCCGACAGCTGGAAGATCTTTTCGGCACCGGCGTTCCAGATGGTGATGATGCCGTCGGGATCAGTCGCCATAATGGCGTCATCCGAGGACTCTACGATGAAGGCGAGCCTGGCGAGTTCCTCCTCGATCCGTTTGCGCTCGGTGATATCCTTAAAAAGGGTGAGCACGCAGCGCTTGCCGTCGATCTCCAGATACTGCGCCGATAAAAGGCCCGCGAGCACGCGACCCGAGCGCGCTCTGAAATGGACTTCCAGGTCGTCAAGCTCGCCCAGATCCTCCATTACCCGGGCGACCCCGGCGCGCTCCTGGTCCCGGGTCCAGACCCCTAGCTCCTGTTCCGAGCGCCCCACCACCTCGGCGCGCTGGTAGCCGAGCTCTCGCAAAAAGGCTTCGTTCACCTCGAGGTAGCGTCCGTCTGCGGCGAAGGTGATGCTCAGGAGGTCCGGCGTCGCCTGGAAGATCCTGAAAAACCTTTGTTCGGACGCTCGTAGTTCGTCCTCCTGCTCCCGGACCCGCCGCCGCAGGGTGATCTTTTCCAGGATTCCATCGACAACCGCGAAAAGTTCGCTGTAGTTTACCGGCTTCATCACGTAATGGTGGATGCCGAGTTCGATCGCGCTTAGCAGGTAGCTGGTGTCGCTGTGGGCGGTCACAGCGACGAGCACCACCTCCGGTTCCAGTGCGCTCATTTCCCGCGCCATCTGAATGCCGTTCATGACTGGCATGTTTATGTCAGTCAGGACTATCTGGGGGCGGGCTTCCCGGAATAATGCCAGCCCGGCCTCGCCGTTTTCAGCCTCCAGGATACTCAGGCCGGGGTAGTTTGCCCCCAGCATGCGGCTTAGCATGGCGCGAGACTCGGGCTCGTCCTCCACGTAGAGCAAGGCGATATCGTGGATCGGGTAGGGGTAAGCCATGTCAGACCTCGATGCGGAATTCCGCTCCTGTCTCCGTGTTGCGGGCGCTCAGGGTGCCGTTCATGTTCTTCTCTATGATGGTTTTGGACATGAAGAGCCCGATCCCGGTCCCCTTGTCCGGCCCCTTGGTGGTGAAGTAGGGGTCGAAGATCTTGTCGATGATCTCTGTCGGGATCCCCCCCGCGTTGTCGCTCAGGGTCAGTACCGCCTTGGCATCCTCCCGGAAAAGCCGGATTAAGACCTTCGGATTCTCAATCTTTCGCTCCAGCAGTGCGTCCTTGGCGTTCATCAGGATGTTGAGAAGGACCTGGGAAAACTCGTTGGGGTTGCCGTCCACGAAGATCTCGGGGTCGGCCTCAACTTCTATCTGCAGCATCAGTTCGTTGAAGGCGGCCTCGACCATGGAAATGGTTTGCGCAAGCACGTCGCTTACCCGGAAGGAAAGCCTTTCCTTGTTCGGCTCGAAGAAATTACGGAAGCCGTCGATAGTCTTCGACATATGGTTAATCACCTGCATGGCCCGAGTCACGTTGGCGTCCAGGTACTCCTTGCTGAACTGGCCGTGGTCGAAATACCAGGGAAGCTCCTGGACGATGAGTGCGAGGGTGTTGAGGGGCTGGCGCCACTGGTGCGCGAGGGTGTTGAGGGGCTGGCGCCACTGGTGCGCGATGTTGCCGATCATCTCACCCAGGGCTGCCAGTCTCCCCTGCCTGATGAGCATCTGCTCCTGCTTGTGCAGTTCCTCCACCGCCCGCAGCCGCTCCGCGATCTCGTCCTTGAGTGCCGTTTCGGCCGCTACTATGTCGGTGATATCGAGGCATGCCCCGACAAAGCGCACCGGCTCCCTTTTTTCGTTGAAAAAAACCTGGCCGCGGGCGTTGACCCAGCGCTCCCGTCCGTCCCGGATCCCGATGGTGCGATATTTGGCACTGTACCTCCCTTCTCCCGCCGGGTCCAGCGCCGCCCGGCGGATACGCTCCACGCGCTCGAGATCCTCTGGGTGCACACCCCGGCGGTAGGTGTCAGTGTCGACTTCCGCCTCGGGGGGAAGCCCGAAATGCCGCTTGGCGATATCGGACCAGAACGCCTTTCCGGTTACCAGGTCACGGTCAAAGGTGCCAAGCCCGGTGGTCTCAATGGCAAGCTTCAAGGTGGCCTCGCTCTCCCGCATCGCCTTTTCAGCGCGCTTTAGTTCCGTCAGATCGATGGCGAAGCCCATCCCTTCACTCTCGGCTCCGAGCATCCTGGCACCTGCGCAGAGTACCGGAACCCGGCGCCCGTCACCACGATTTATGAACTCCTTTTCGTAGGGCTTGCAGACCCCGTGGACCCGGATCTCCTCGAGGGCGGCAAAGTCCCGCTCGTAATGCTCCGGCGGGGTGGATTCGAGCCAGTTGAGGCCGCCGGCTTTGCACTCCCCGGGGGTGTAGCCGACCAGATCGCAGAAGGCCTGATTTGCCTCGGTAATCTTCCCGTCACTGGTCCAAAAGAAAATCGCGATGAGGTTTGATTCGAAGAGCCAGCGGAATTTCGTCTCGCTTGCGCGCAGCGCCTCCTCGGCCTGTTTGCGCGGCGTGATGTCCTCGAAGGTCGCGTAGACCTGGTAGGGCCGCGCCTCTCCCTCCAGGAAAAGGGGGACGGCGTTGATGCTGAGCCAGCGCTTGGCGCCGCTACCGGAATTGCCTATGCTTAGGATGACGTCCCGGACCTCCGTGCCGGTGTTGAGCACTTTGGTGCAGGGGATTTCGGCTTCCGGAAAGGAGGAACCGTCTTCCCGTTCCACCACGAAACCAAGCTCGGACATTGCCTTCCCCTGCAGTTCGCTCCACCCCCTGGCGAGAATTTTCTGCGCTGCGGGGTTTGCCATGATGATTTTATCCTCGGCATTCATGTAGAGAATGCCCTGCAGGCTGGTCTCAAAGAGCAACCGGTGCCGCAGCTCGGAATCCTGGAGCTTTTGCTCCGCCATCTTGCTCTCGGTCACGTCGAAAATGACTCCGATGAAGCTGACGGCAGCTCCGGTCTGGTCATAATTGAAGCGACCCAGCACGTTTACCCAGGCCAGCTGGCCGTCGTCGGCCCGCAGGATGCGGTGCTCGCTACGGAAAAGGGAACGGCTGCTGCGTGCCCGCTCCAGGGCCTGCTGCACCTGGGGCAGATCATCGGGGTGGATACGGTCGTGCCACTTGCCGACGCTGGCCGGGCCGGCGCCACTTTCCGGCGGGTCGTACCCCAAGATGAGGAAGTGCTGCTGGGACCAGATCCCCGCGCCGGTCTGCGCGTTCATGTCGCAGGATCCCATGCCGGTCGCGTCCAGTGCCAGGCTCAACCGCTCTTCGCTTTGGCGCAGCGCCCGTGCGGCGGCCATCCTCTCTGTGATGTCGCTGAACGCTGCCACGCCGGAAACGATCTGGCCGGCAGGGGAGCTGATGGGAGCCGCGTTGACACTGACGAAGCCGAGCGTGCCGTCGCCGCGCTCAATCTGCAGTTCTTCGCCGTTGACCGTCTCTCCCTTGAATAGCGCGCGGGCCATCGGGTACTCCTCGACTGGGAGCTGAGAGCCGTCCGGGCGAAAGAGGTGCCATTTCCCGTAATCAGCGAAGCTCGCCACGGCCGGGAATTCTTGCCGGAAGATCCGGTTGGAGGCTTCGTTACTGTAGATCATCCGTCCCGTGGGAGCTTCAGCGATCATCACTCCGATCGGCATCTGGCGCAGTACGGTCTCAAAACGGGAGCGCTGGAACTCCAGCTCCTGGCGGAGATTTTCGCGCTCCTTTTCCACCCGCTTTCGTTCGGTAATGTCACGGGCGATGACCTGAACGGACGGTTTCCCCTGATAATCGATCCTGATGGAGGAGGTTTCCACCGGAACAGTCTGACCGTCCAGGCGCAGCAACCGGCACTCGCGTAGCGGAATTTCCCCGCCTTCCAGCAGCTGGCGGTTCCGGGCTCGAACCGTTTCGCGCTCGTCAGGGTGCACCAGGTCGAGAACATCCACCTGCTGCAACTCTTGGAGCGAAGTTGCACCGTAGAGACCTAGTGCCGCGCAGTTGGCGTAGACAAACTGCCCGTCGGCGTGGACGATGATGGCGTCGGGCGCCAGCTCCACCTGGGTATGGTAGCGCCTCTCGCTATCTCGCAGCAGTTGCTCCAGGCGCGAATGCTCGGTGATGTCGCGGGCGATAGTCGAGACGCCCGTTACTGTGCCGTCGGCCCGGAAAATCGGAGAAAGGGTCAGGGAGACGTAGATACGCCGGCCGGCCTTGGTAAGGCGCACCGTTTCCAGATGCTCGACATGCTCCCCTTTTCGTACCCGGTCCATCACCCGCCGCAGTTCGTCGCTGCGCTCAGGGGGGGCCAGGATCGAGATGTTGTGCCCCACCACTTCGCCGGCGCGGTAGCCGTAGATCCGCTCGGCGCCACGGTTCCAGCTAGTGATGACGCCGTCCAGAGTCTTTCCGATGATCGCGTCATCGGAAAACTCGACGATCGCCGCCAGGCGCGCCAGCGCCTCCTCTTCCGCAGTCGCCCTGTGGTGGTCGTTTACTTCAGACATGATTGTCCCTTCCCGAGCCGTCCAGGTAGCTCCCGGGCTCGGGATTTTTCCCCAGGGTAAAGTAGAAAGTAGCACCCTGGTCGACCTTTCCCTCAGCCCAGACTCTCCCCCCGTGGCGCAAGATGATGCTGTGCACGGTCGCCAGACCGATCGCGGTTCCATTCCAGCTGTATTCGCCCGGGCTATGAATGGTCTGGAACGGTTTGAAGAGCTTGGCGACATATTTCATGTCGAAGCCGGCGCCGTTGTCGCGCACGAAAAAAACCGCCATGGCGTCCTGCTGCGTAGAACCGAACTCAATCCGCGCACCGGTCGTCTTTGAGGTGAATTTCCAGGCGTTTCCCAACAGGTGTTCCAGGGCGGTCTGCAGCATATGCCGGTCCCCTTTTACTATCAGCCCCCCCCCAAGTGAAAAATCGACCTTACGCTCCGGCTCCGAACCGGAGAACAGCTGGAAAATTTCGCACGCCAGGGCGCCCAGGTCGACCTCCTCGATTACCATCTTACACCGAGCGTAATGACTTAGCTCGTTGAAGGCATCGATGATGCTCTTGATCTGCCGCACCACCCGCTCGGCCCGCTCGGCGTACACCCTGCAGTTGGCATCGACGCAGTCGCTGCAGTCCTCAAGAAGGGCACGGCAAAACCCCTCCAGCCGAGCCACTGGCGCGCGAAGGTCGTGGGAGACCACGTAGCTGAAACTCTCCAGTTCCTTGAGGCTTGCCTGCAGCAAAGAGGTGCGCTGGATCACCCGGCGCTCCAGCTCGTCAGTGAGGGATCTCACCTTCTCCTCCGCGCGTTTCAGCTCGGTTACGTCCAGGGAGGTACCGATGACCGAGACGACCTCGCCTGCACCGCTGAGAACCAGTTCCGCCTCCACCAGCAAAACCCGGGCGGAGCCATCGGGACGCACGATGCTGCAGTAGTGCGCTCCAAGCGGGTGCCGGTTGTCCACGGCCTCCCGGATCACCTGCGCCAGCGCATCCCGGTCCTGGGGAAGGACCCGCTCCAAAAAGCTCGGGTAGGAGGCCGGGATGGCTGACGGCTCCAGGCCGAAGATGCGGAAGAGCTCGTCTGACCAGCGCATGCCCCCCTCGGGGAGGTCCCATTGCCAGCTCCCCAGGTGGGCGATCCTTTGGGCGACGGCGAGTTGCCGCTCGCTTGCGCTGATGCGCCGGTTTTGCTCCTGCACCAGCCGCTTCAGCGTGATCTGCTCGAGGATCTTGTCAATCGCCCCGAAGAGTTCGTCGTAATTGATGGGTTTTAGGACATACTGGTGGATGCCAATCTCTATGGCATGCAGCAGGTAGGAGGTGTCACTGTGGGCGGTCACGGCGATGATGAGTGCATCCGGGTTGATCGCTTTGATCTCCCGCGACATCCGGATGCCGTCCATGACGGGCATGTTGATGTCGGTCAGGATAATCTCAGGGAGGTGCTCGCGGTACGACTCCAGCCCAGTCACACCGTTTTCGGCCGTATAGAGCTGCAGATCGGGGTAGTTCATGACAAGCATCTTGCTCACCATGCCCCGGGCATCAGCCTCATCCTCCACATAGAGCAGAGCTATCCCGCTGATGTCATAGGGGAGCGTTACCATCGCGAGGTTCCTTGCCGCCAAGCGCGGTCTTGCTGTCGTGCCGTGGATACTTCTTGGACCAGGCATTCCCGAATGCCAGGAGCGACGGTCGGAAAATCAGCCAGCGTCAGCGCCCCGGCTGCCGCCAAGCGACCGGGGCCACCCCGATCAGGCATCCCCATCCCGGGAAAGCACCCGTTGCAGCCTGTCTGCGGTCATCGGTTTGTAGATGTAGTCAAGAATTCCAAGCTCCCGGCACCGCTCCTGGTCGAGGTCGTTGTCCGAGGAGGTGAGTACCGCGACAGGCAGAGCGCTTAGCTGAGGCGTTGACCTGATGCTCTGCAGGACCTCAAGTCCGCTCATTTTCGGCAGCTTCAGGTCCAGAAGGACCAGTCGTATCTGGCCTTGGGCGCGGTCCGCTACCATTTTATTCAGTAAATTACTGGCTTCCTCACCATCGCGCGCAATTATTACCTTGTCGGAACAGACTTTCCCAATGACGCGCTGGGCCAAATAGGCATCGTCTGCGTTGTCTTCGACCAGCAAAATGAACCTGTCTTCCATCAGTTTCTCCGTAATAGATCAGCTGTTGCCTGGGTTGGCAAGCTTGCCTGGCCGCCTGGTGAAGACAGGACCGGCCGAGACTTCCGAAGACACTTCCTTCGGCAGCTCGGCCGTCTTCCCTGCTGGAGAGCTGGCATTGTGGAAGCAGTATAAGTGTTAAGTTTTCCTTATTCTATCGGTGGCGGGTCGGTTGTCAAACGTTTTTATTAGGTTAATTCAATATTTAGGCCTCTGACTAGACACTAAAACGCAGGATTAGTTGTTAGTTCGCCGTAGCAACCGTTCGGGTCCAGTGAGGTTGGCCCTGGGGCCACCGAGCGGCTCGGTCGGCAGAATCTCGGCAATTTCGGCAAAAAGGGTGCTGAATTTGAAGGGTTTTACGATAAAGGAATCAAAAACCTGCTGGCCCCCGTCGGTATCACCCAACTCCGACCTTTCAATGTGGGCGCTCAGCGCTATGAGCTTCGTGCCGGGTGTGTGGGAACGAATCATTCTGGCCATTTGCAGCCCGTCCATTTCCGGCATGTTCAAGTCGGTGATGACGACCCCCGGGGTGTGCCTCTGGAACGTTTCCCAGCCAAGTTTCCCGTTACTGGCGCAGTGGGTCACCAGTGTCGGGAACAGTTTCCGGATTACCAGCAAAAGCATCTCGCAGGAATCCTTATCGTCCTCGACTACCAGTAGGGAACAGGCTGGCTGCAGCCCGGTTAAGCCTGCCCCCAGCGCCGCTTTAATTATCGTCACGTTGCCTCCTGGGCACCTCTGAACTTCCCGCGGCCTGACCTGCGCACAGTTTTGGTGAGGGCCGGCGAGCGCCGCCTACCGTCCCTTGGGGTGTACCTGATAAACAGCCGTCGCCGCGATCCGGAATGCAGTTTACTGCTGGCTGCGTCGCACAAACTCAGCCAGCTCTTTCTCGGGGAGGGGAACACTGAAAAGGTACCCCTGGACGATGTCGCAGCGATTGGCGCGCAAAAAGCTGAGCTGCCCCTCCGTTTCGACACCCTCAGCTACCACGCCCTTACCCAGTGTGTGAGCTAGGGCAATGGTTGCCGCCGCGATGGCTGAGTCCTCGCAGCCAGTCTCTATGCTCTGGATAAATGACCGGTCTATTTTCAAGCGGTTGATCGGCAAAAGTTTCAGGTAACTAAGCGATGAATAACCGGTGCCGAAATCATCCATGGCGAGTTCGATCCCCATTTCCCGAAACCGGCGCAGGTGGTAGATGGCCCGTTCCGGATTATCCATGGCGACACTTTCAGTTATTTCCAGCTCCAGCAGGTGCGGGTCAATTCCCGTTGCCAGGATCAGGTCCTCCAGCATCCCGGGAAGGTTCCCCTTTTTGAATTGGCGCGCCGACGGGTTGACTGCCATCCGAAACGGAGGCAGCCCCTCCCGGGACCAGGCTGCCATCTGCCAGCAGGCACTTTTGAGGACCCAGTCGCCGATCGGCAGGATCAATCCGGTTTCCTCGGCAAGGGGGATAAAGATGTCCGGCATCACCATGCCGCGCTCCGGGTGCAGCCAGCGGACCAGCGCCTCGACTCCGATCGCCCGCCCGGAGACCAGGTCGATCTGAGGCTGATAGTGCAGCACGAATTCCTCTCGGCCGATGGCCGCGAGCAGGTCGCTCTCCAAAAGGAGCCTTTCGCGTACGTCTTCATTCATTTCCATCTTGTAAAACTGGTAGTTGTTGCGACCTTTCCCCTTGGCGTGATACATGGCCAAGTCGGCGTTCTTCATGAGATCGTCGACGTTTTCGCCGTCGTAGGGGAAAACGCTGATCCCGATACTCGGTGTGACGTGCAGGCTGTGCCCTTCAAGCTGGAAGGTCTGCGACAGGCTTTGCTGAATCTTGGTGGCAATCAGGGCCGCGTCGATTCCGGAGTGTATCTGCTGCAGCACGACCACGAACTCGTCGCCCCCCAACCGGGCCACGATATCTGCCGAGCGCACCGATTCCAGCAGGCGCTCGGCCACCTGATTGAGCACGATGTCCCCGATGTGGTGCCCAAGGGAGTCGTTGATATTTTTGAAGTGGTCCAGATCAATGAAGAGCAGCGACAGATTGCTCATGGAGCGCTTGGCCAGCTCCAGCGCCTGAGTAAGTTTCCCCAGCAGGTTGTAGCGGTTGGGGAGGTTCGTCAGGGTGTCGTAGTGCGCCAGGCGCTCGATCCTGCTGGCGGCCTGCTTGCGCTCGCTTATGTCAGTGAAGCTTCCGATGTAGTTGATCACCTCACCTTGGTCGTTGCGTACCACCGAGATCGCCAGCCATTTGGGATAAAGGGTGCCGTCTTTGCGCTTGTTCCAGAGTTCACCCTGCCAATAATTCTCTCTCGACAGGATTTCCCACATCGACTGGTAAAACTCCCTGGACTCCTTGCCGGACTGGAACATCCTCGGGTTTTGGCCCAGGGCGTCCTCCTGGCTGTAGCCGGTCAGTCGGGTGAAGGTGCCATTGACCGCGAGGATTTCACGGTCCGGGCCGGTGATGATGATTGCCTCGCCGCTTTGCTCGAACACCCGGGCGAAAAGCTGCAATTGCTCGTCGGACTCCTTACGCTCGGTAATGTCCTCCCCGCATTTGAGGACACCGATGATCTCTCCCTAGTCGCCGCGCAGGAGGGCGTCGTGCCAGGCGATCTGCCGCACCTCGCCGGAGCGGGCAATCAGCTGACTTTCGTGACAGGTGGCGGCATCCGCCTCACCTGCTACCAGTCGGGCGAAATCGGACTCGGCCCTTTCCCTTTCGCCCGGCTGCTGCAGCGCGGCGGAACTCCAGAGCTGGCCGAGCAGTTCGCCCTCAGCGCATCCGATAACCTGGCAGCCCTTCCGGTTTATGGTGGTTATGGCCCCTTTGACATCCAAAACGACCATGATGGTCTCCGCCGTATCCAAGTAGCTCCGGGTACGGTCACGCTCCTGGCGCAGCACCTCCCCTGCCCATTTGCGCTCGGTGAAATCAGTGAGCGTCACGACGCAGCCGATGATACGGTCCGGCATGCTTTTAAGCGGAGTCGCGTTCAGGATGAGATTGAAGGTTTGGCGGGCGCTATTGGTGAGATCTACCTCGATGCATTTGGAAAAGTGCCCCTGCAGGGTGCCGCCTATGCGGAAAAAGTCTCCAGTCTGGGGCACCTGCAGATGGAACTGTTCGTCAAAGAGGGAGAGTAGCGGGTTGCTGCCGCAAAGCTGCTGGGCGAGACTGTTGGCACGGATGATCTTGCCGGCTTCGTCGCAGACGATAATGGCCTCCCCCGCCTGATCGATGATGGAAAAGGCGAGCATCCCGAAGGCGAGAATCTCTTCGTCGCGCTTTTGCCGGGTGAGATCGGTCACAACCATGCTCAGGACCCCGCTGCTGCCGGGAAGGTCGTGCGCACTGCGGGAGATAATGACCGGCACGGGGTTTCCGGCTCCGGTCATCAGGCTGATTTCGACGGCGGCCCCCCGCGGCGCGGATTTTTCCCACTGGGCATCGAAAAGGGGGCGGTCCGCCGGGGCCACCTGCGCGCGGAGCCGTGAACCGATCAGGGTCTCCAGCGGCATCTGCAGCAGGGTGGCCAGACGGTCGTTGCAGTAGAGGATGGTGCCGTCGCAGGCCAGGGTGACGGCTCCCTCGTTCATGGATTCCACCAGGATACGGTAGGAGTGCTCCGCACCGTTGAGGGTGAATATCTGGTCTCCCTTGCTCCCGGAGACGACGAAGACGTCCACTTCGCCCTTGCCGATGGCGCGCAGGGTCCCTTCCGCTTCGTCCAGCCGCATCTGAAGCTTTTCGTTTTGAGTCGTCAGGAGGGTTGCAGCCGGTGGTGGCGCCCCCTCGTCCGGCAGGGGCACAAGGATCCCGAGCCCGAGCAGAAGCTGCTGGGTGGCGGAGAGGTCACCGATAAACCTGCGTGACGGCAAAGGAAATTCCCTCACCAGGGTGGGCGCTGAAACGATCTGCCTCTCTTTGGCGAGCATCGGCTGCTGGTAGATGTCGATAATCTCCAACCGGTGGCGTCCTTCCAGATGCTCGGCACAGAGGCGGCGCAGATTAACGATCGCCCGTAGCGAATTGGACGTCATTCCCCCTACATAGAGCCGAAGCAGGTAAGTACCCTGGTCGGGTCCGTCGGGTGCTGGTCCTGGCCCCTCGCTCGCACCGGTTCCGAGTGTGCGCTCGGCGTCCCTTTCAAATCCCGACATTGTGGGGCCCCGGCCAGCCCAGTTCCTCGAGCCGTTTGATGTCAAGCCCAACCAGCACGCGCTCGGTGTCGGACAGGTCACCGAGGATCTGCTTAACCGGCATGGGGAGCTGCCGCACCAGGGTCGGCAGGGCAAGGATTTGGTCCCCCTTGGCCAACTGCGGATCGACCAGCAGATCGATCACCTTGATGCAGTATCTCCCCCCCAGGTGCTCCTCGCAGATCCTGGTGAGATTTGCGCAGGCGATAAGGGATTTGGGAGTCTGCCCGGCAACGTAGAGCTTCAGTTGCCACATCTCGTGCGCCGGGATGCTGGTTTCTGTCGGTTTTTGCACTGGTCTTTTGGTCACGACTTGCCCTCTCTATCAGTTCCGGGAGCGGTTTACTGGTTGCTTGAGATCTCTCGTTTCTGTTGCATGCGCCTGGTATCGTCGGCGAGGATCTCCTGGCGCATTTTTTCGCTCATAATGGAGCGCTCCAGTTCTTCCTTGCCGGCCTGGTAGTCGGCTTGGAGCGCGTTTATCTGCGCTTCCATCAGCGTCTTTTTGCGCTCCACCTCGCGTTGCTTGCGCTGGGTCTCTTCAGTCAAAATCAGGGCATCGGCCTTTTCCAGTGCCTCCTGGCTCAGTCGGGCGGTTCCCGTCAGCACGCGCCCCGCACCAATGTACGCCTCCCGAAGCACGATGCCGGCGTTGGTCAAGGTAAACTCCCTGACCTGGTTGGAATGGTCCATGCCGCGAGACTTAAGGATGTACAGGCCGCGGTTACGCTCACCGGTCCCCTCGAGAATCTGCAGCAGGATCCAGGTGTCCATAAGTGGTGAGACACCGACCTCCGTCTTTTCCAGGCTCCCTCCGACCGCGGTCAGGTCGGTGCAAAGCGCAGTGATCCCCTCGCGCTTCAGGAAGTCGATAAGCCGGGATAGCATCGACATAACCTTGGTCTCCCTGGCCGAAACCAACAGGTCGGAAATGGGATCGATGATGACGATGCTCGGCTTGAATTTCTCTATCGCTTTGTGCATGGTTACCAGATGCATCTCCATGCCGTACAAGGTCGAGCGCGTGTTACGAAATTGCAGCAGCCCCTTTTCGGTCCATTTTTCCAGATCTACACCAATCGATTTCATGTTCCGCACGATCTGGTCGCGGGATTCTTCGAAGGCAAAATAGAGACATTTCTCGCCGCGCTGGCAGGCCGAGTTGACGAAGTGGGCGGCTAGGCTCGATTTCCCGCTCCCGGCGGTACCGGTGACGAGGATGCTGCTCCCCCGGAAATACCCCTCAAACCCCATCATCGCATCGAGCCCTTGAACGCCGCTGGAGATCCGCTCCTCCGATACGGAGTGGTCGAGGGCAAGCGAAGAGATCGGCATAATGGATAAGCCGTTTTCGTCGATGAGAAAGGGATACTCGTTAGTCCCGTGGGACGAACCGCGGTATTTGACGATCCGCATGCGCCTGGTGGCGATCTGCTCCGATAACTTGTGGTCCAGGAAAATGACGCAGTCCGCGACGTACTCTTCCAACCCGAAACGGGTCAGGGTCCGCTCTCCCTGCTCAGCGGTGACAACCGTAGTGACCTGCTTTTCTTTCAGAAAGGTAAAGAGCCTTTTCAGTTCCAGCCTCAGAATCCCTTCGCTCAAGTACCCGGTGAAGAGGGTTTCCAGGGAGTCGAGCACAACCCGCTTGGCGCCGATGCGATCAATGGCGTGGCCGATGCGGATGAAGAGACCTTCGAGGTCGAACTCTCCGGTAGGCTCGAGACCGCTTCGTTCGATGTGCACGTGGTCGATATCAAGCAGTTTGCTGGCGACCAACTTGTCCAGGTCAAACCCGATGGAGAAGAAATTCTGCGCCAACTCGGTGGAGGTCTCCTCGAACGCCAGGAAAACGCCAGGTTCGTTCAGGGCGGTGCCGCGTACCAGAAACTCCATGCCGAGCAGGGTCTTACCGCAGCCGCTGCCGCCGCAGACCAAGGTGGGCCGCCCGAAGGGAAGACCGCCACCGGTTATCTCGTCCAGCCCCGAAATTCCCGTCGGGCATTTGCGTAACTGGATGCTATTCGACTGCTGGCCGTCTTTTTGCTCGGGCATGCGATCCTCCGTAAGTGAACCTGACCCTGCTCATAAAATTAACACAATGTAATGTTACTGGAGAGTGCTGGAGCGTGCAAGCAGGCGTGACAGATATATTCGAGAAAAGAGAATCTGAGCCAATGACAAGCTCGCAACATTGCATTTCACTAACAACACAATTAATATGTATAATATTGCAGCCCCTGCCTCCTCCCTGCTCTGGGCGGTGCAGGACACCTTGTCACGAGCAATGTGAGCCTCGTTAGCACCGTTAACATACCGGGGCGGGCAACCAGGAGCGTCTCATCTTTTAAGTATTGGGGCAGACTTATGACAGAAGAAGGAACGAACCCCGACTGCTATAATAACAGCCTCGACCAGACCCGCAGACTGGCAAGGAATGGCAGAGGGCAAGGCCCTGGCCGACAGGATTTCGTGTTCCGGCTCTTCGTGAGCGGCATGACTCCAAACTCGGTGTGCGCCATCGAGAACGCCCGCGGGATCTGCGAGGGGCACCTCAAGGGGCGTTATCAGCTGGAAATAATCGACATTTATCAGCAGCCACTGCTGGCCAAAGAGCGCCAGATCGTCGCCGCTCCCACCATGGTCAGAGAACTCCCACTACCGTTACACAAATTCATCGGCAACCTATCCCGGAAGGAACAGGTGCTCCAGGGATTGGACATCAGTGCCACGAGGTAACCGATGACAACCCCGAACCGGTCCCGCGACGAACTCTGCGCCGAGATAGCCGATCTCCGCTTGCGCCTGAGAGAAGCGGAACAGAACCTGAGCGCCATCGGCAACGGTGAGGTGGATGCTTTTTTAATATCAGGGCCCGACGGCGCCCAAGTCTTCACCCTGAACGGGGCGGAGCATCCCTATCGCGTACTGGTGGAGACGATGAACGAGGGAGCCGCCACCCTGACCGCCGACGGCAGCATCATCTTCTGCAACAGCCGCCTGGCGGAGATTCTGGAGGTTCCACTGCACAGCCTGCTCGGCACCAATCTCGGCTCCTACCTGACTGCAGCCAACCGGCACCTTTTCGCAGCGATTCTGGAACAGTGCGCCCCGAGGTGTGCCAACGACGAAATCACCCTGGTCACCGCCACCGGGAAATGTGTGCAGGTGCTTTTTTCCTGCTGCTACGTCGACCTGACCGGCAGCCAGGCTAAGACCGTGGTGATAACCGACCTAACCCAGCAAAAGCGTGACGAGGAATACATGGCCTCGGGACGGCTTGCCCACTCCATCATCGAGCAGGCCGGCGAAGCGATCGTCGTCTGCGACGAGGCCGGGAGGATCATCAAGGCGAGCTGGCTGGCCGATCAGCTCTGCGGCAGAAACCCTCTTTTGAAACCGTTCAACGAGATGTTCCAGTTCCGTACCCTCGGCTCAGCGTCCCCTTTGTCGGTTCTTCCCCCGCTGAGCGACCTGCGTCTGGAGAATCTGGAGGTCGAGTTCCAGCGCGGCGACGGACAGTTCTTCCACCTGGTACTAAACGCGACCCCGCTGGTTGACGCCCAGAACCGCATCATCGGGTCCGTGGTGACGCTGACCGATTTTACCAAGCGAAAGCAGGCCGAGGACGCTCTCAACAAGCTGAACGCGGAGCTGGAAAACCGGGTGGCGCAGCGCACGGCGGAACTGCGCGACAAGGACCAACTGCTGCTGCAAAGCCGCCAGGCAGCGATGGGGGAAATGATCGGCAATATTGCGCACCAGTGGCGCCAGCCCTTGAACCTGCTCGGGCTTACCGTCCAACAGTTCCTGCTCTTTTACGATCTGGACCGTTTTGACAGAAAGTCTGTCTCCCAAAGTGTCAGCAAATCAATGGATCTCATCGAGCACATGTCCCGGACCATCGACGATTTCCGCAACTACTTCAAACCGGACAAGGTCAAGGTCGATTTCAACGTGAAGCAAGCCGTCACCGGCACCTTGTCGCTGATTCGGGGGAGCCTGCAGACGCCAAGGATCGAGGTTGAGATGGTCGCGACAGACGATCCCATCATCCACGGATACCCCAACGAATTTGTGCGGGTGCTGATTAACATCCTGATCAACGCCAGAGACGCCCTGGCCGGAAGGGAAACCAGGCAGCCTAAGGTCACCATAACCATAAGCAGTCTGGGGTCCGGGACTGCGGTAACCGTGGCTGACAACGCCGGGGGGTGCCCGAGGAGATTATTGACAAGATATTCGACCCTTACTTCAGCACTAAGGGGCCGCAAACGGGAACCGGAGTCGGTCTCTTCATGTCGAAATCCATCATTGAGCGCAACATGGGGGGGAAGCTCCTGGTGCGAAACAACGACACGGGGCCGGAATTCAGAATAGAGGTCTGAAATTGATCCGGCTGGTTTCCTACCAGGTTCCAGAAACCGACCTTTTCCGGAGGGGCTGATAATGTCGTTTATTTTTGATTCCGACAAATGCGCACAGTGTAAATACGAACACTGCTTGGAAGACCGCCGGCATCCCCTTGCCGACGACCGTCAGGCAGCCTTTCTGTTCAAGCAGCAGGTAGCGCTGGCCTGCACCTTTGACGATTTCATCCCCGGCTCAGAGCAGGACCCTCAACCGGCCCGCCAGTATTTTGTCTACCTTCAGCAGTTCCGGACCAACATACTTAATGCAGGACGCTATCTTTTCGGGGATGATTTCCACCTCGATCCGAATGCCACGGCCAAACTGGAAGACGATATCTTCAAGGCGCTGGAGGCAGCAGCCCTCTGGAACGCGGCCGCTACCTGGAACAACTTCATGGACAGCGGAGAGTGGCACTCCCTCACCTTGCAGCAACCCTCCGGCGCGCTCGCCCGCCCCGACAACAAAATCGCGGTAATTCGTCTACCGGTAGGCTACGATGCCAGCTTGCTTTTCGATCCCGGCACTCGCGCCGAGATAGGCCGTTTCGAGCATGCCTTGAATAATAAGGATATGACGCTTAAGCTGTCTTGTCCGGACCTCGTAGGAATCCGGCTCAAGCCGTCCACGCAAGACGGCTTGAGAATTTTCCACCACAAAGCAGATTCCTTTAGTGCCGAGAATATCAGACTGTTCGAGAATGCCTATAGATCACTAGAAGGATCAGTCTCTGGGACCGAATTCCTGTTTGCCATTGCGGTAAAAAAAACGGTAAGCAACCATCGGCAGTATCAGCCGTTATTCGAGGCCAATGTTCTGAAATTCCTGGCACGTGAGATCCTGCACAGCAGCGCGTTTCGCTTCCACGTCCACGTAGGCTCGGCCGAGCCCGCCTCAGTCGAGGAAAGTTACAAGGTTGCCTCGCTCCATTCCCTCCTAAAAGGCAGTGAGCCCCAACGGGCGGTTGACAGACTGCACAGGTCCCTTTCGCCACTGTCGACGGCCCAGGTGACTCTGGACGATTTCCCGCTTTTCCTCCAAAAGTAGCCTAACCCAGTCGGGTCCGGTTCAGCTAAGAGCCCTTCGTGGCCCAGGCAGTGCTGGTCACTGAAGCGTGCGTTTGCTCACAACTTGAAACGTTGTAAATACAGCTACTTTTGTGGCATTATTGAAAGTAAAGGTAGAGATCTGCTATTTACAAGGAGCCAACACGATGGGCCAAGCGCATTACATCATGGAGCATGATGAGGAGGCCAGGCGCCTCGATCTCAAGACCGACGGCGGACCGGTCTTCAAGCAGGCGCTCTGGGCGGGGATACAGCCCGGAATGCGAGTCGCTGATGTCGGCTGTGGTTCGGGCAAAACAACCTATTATCTCAACAAGCTCATTCAACCGGGCGGCTCCATCGTCGGAATAGACGCATCCCGCTCCAGGGTGCGCCATGCCGAGGAGCATTACGGCGCTAAAGGGATCAGCTTCGCCTGCAGGGATTTCTACCGACCGCTATTAGACCTCGGAACCTTTGATTTCATCTGGGTCCGTTTCGTGCTCGAGTACCACCGTTCCAGGAGCCGTGAAGTAGTGGCGAACCTGACACAGATACTGAACCCAGGCGGGGTCCTCTGCCTAGCTGATCTGGACCACAACTGCCTGAACCATTACGGGCTGACGGAAAGGCTGGAGGGGGCGCTCAAAGGAATAATGGCAATTCTGGAGCAGGATCATGACTTCGATCCCTATGCGGGGAGGAAGCTCTATTCGTACCTTTATGATCAGGGTTTCCAGGAGATCAGCGTTGAAATGGACCACCATCACCTTATTTACGGCGAACTGAATGACATCGACCGCTACAACTGGACCAAGAAGATCGAAGTCGCCGCCAAAAACTCAGGCTATCGCTTCGACGCCTACCCGGGCGGTTATCGTGAATTCAGGGAGGAATTCGTCGAGTTTTTTGCAGACCCGCGCAGGTTCTCCTACACTCCGATCATATACTGCAAGGGGCGTAAGCAGTAACCTCGGCGAGACGCTGGCGAGAGCGAGTTTCCCCTTCCCCGCCTCAGACCTCGATCCTGAATTCGGCACCCTGCTTCACGTTACGTACCGAAAGCCGCCCCGGCATGTTCTTCTCGATGATGATCTTCGACATGTAGAGACCGATTCCGGTCCCCTGCTCAGGTCCCCGGGTGGTGAAGTACGGGTCGAAGATTTTATCCAGGATCTCCTCGGGGATCCCCCCCGCGTTATCGGCGAGGGTGACGACGCTCCGCTCTCCCAACTGGAAAATCTTTATATCGATCGACTGCGGCCCGGCGCCGCTACCCGCGAGAAAGGCGTCTCGGGCATTGAAAAGTATATTGAGAATCACCTGAGAAAATTCATTGGGATGCCCGAGGATGACCGGTTCGCCCTCTGACGCGACGCTGATGTTGATCTGCAACTGCTTGAAACTCTCATGGATCAGGGAGAGCGCATTGTCAACCACCTCACGCACCTTAAACTGAACCTTTTCCTTGTCCGGCCGGAAAAAGTTCCTGAAATCGTCGATGGTTTTCGAAAGGTGCGTGAGCACTTTCATGAACTTGGCGACGCTTCCCATGAGGTAATCGCGGTCAAGATTCCCCCGGTCGTACATGGCCGGAATTTCCTGGACGATGAGCCCCAGTTCGTTGAGCGGCTGGCGCCATTGATGGGCTATGTTGCTGATCATTTCGCCCAGCGCAGCCAGGCGACTTTGCTGCAGTAGCATGCGCTCTTTTTCGCGTAATTCCTCCAGCGCCAGCACCCGCTGGGCGGTCTCCTCTTCGAGGTCGAAATAAGTCCGCTCCAGTTCCTCGTGCTGCATTTCCAGCTTGGCCCGGCTTTGCTCCAGATCACTGGTGCGCTTGGCCACTCTTACCTCAAGTTCCTCATTGGCCGTTTCCAGGGCGCTTATCAGCTCGCAGTTGCGTATGCTGATGCCGATGATGGAAGCAAGCCCCATGATGAGGCTGATGTCGCTTTCTACCAGCGGCTTCCTGGTTTTCACGCTTTCCACAGCCAATACGCCGAGCGAAGCGTCCTCGCAAATAATTGGACAGCAAATAAAGGCGCGGGTGCCGGTCGACTTGGCACAGGCGAGCCTGAGGATTCCCAGGCTCTCTTCAGCGTGTTCCAGGTCGTTGACCAGGAAGGGGCGTTGTTCACGAAAGGAGGTCAAATACACGTCCTGCGCCCCATCCTCATCGAGACGCCACTGCAGGGCACTCAGGCAAAACAGCTCCTCGTGAGAGTAACCGTAGCTCGCGCGCAGCTCCAGGCAGCTGTTGTCGCGGCTGGCCAGCAGAATGAGACCACGGTCGTAATCGAGGCGTTTCTGCATGATCCCGGCGACGTCGGGGAGCATCTCCTCGACTCGTGTATAGGAACCGAGCCGCACGCCTATTTCATGACTTAGCAGTGCATTATTGAAGTTAAGGTTGATCTGATCCAACAGGTTGTCGATGGAGTCTTTAGTGCTGTTGAGGCTCGCCTTCAGGGCACTCTTTTCGCTGCTGCCGGCAGCAACCGCCAATAGCAGTAGTGCACAGAGAGAGGCGAGTAAGGATACCGGCAGCAGGGCCACCTGCCCCAGGGCGGCCAGGGCCAGATTGCCGGCCAGCAGCAGCACGGACACCAGGTTTCGCGCCTTTTTCAGGAAGAGGAAGATGGTTTTATCCCAACTGACCAGATACCGGCACACCGCGTCGCCACGGAACACGCACTCCGGGTGCTGGATGGTCGGCAGATGCTGGATCTCGGGAAAGTACTGGAGATCGGTAATCTTGTGGTTGAAGATGAGGACGATCGCCTCGAAGAATCCGAAGCGGTTCTCGCATTGGTAGGGCTTTTCTATTCCCGGTTCGATCGGCGTGACGACGATCTCAACGGAGTTGGAAGAGGTCCGGCGCGACTCATAACGACATGACCTGGTGAAATTTGCCGTTGTTTTACTGATGATCTCAAAGGTGCTGGCGGCGTCCACCAACCCGAGGATATACTGCCGCATCGCGCCAAGCACGTCTGGCGAAGCCGCGTAGCGGCCGGCTTCACGCGCTATTTTCTGGTTGCCGGTCATCTGGACCAGCCTTTCGTAGAAGCGGTCGACCTGTTCCTGCCTGAACCAGTGAGCTTGGTCGGCGACCTCGTATTCCTTCATGCCGGCATATTCCAAGAGTTCGCCGATATGAACATAGCTGTATTTGTGCTTAATCAACAGTATGAATGAATTGATGATCCGACTGTTATAGAGAGGGCTGTCGGTTAATCCGGAAGGTTCCATGTTGTCACCGATTCCCTCATTAGGTTTCTTTTTTCACGCTTCTGAAAAGGCCGTCGCAATACTTGAAGTACTCGTCGCTGAACTGGAGCTTAAGTATCCAGAGCTGATAGACTTTATCGCAGGGAAGCGAGTTTTCTTCCACATAGGAAAAGGGATAGGTCAGTACCGGCATCTCATTTCCTTCGTAATGCTGACTTGCCATTTCCAGGCCCAGTTGCAGCAATTCAGCCGGTACGTCTTCGTCAAGCACTATCAGCGTGACACAGTTGGTGAGGTCTGCCATGTTGAAGCCTGCGTCGGTACAGTTTGCCAAGAAGAAAGCCTTCAGGCTTCCTTCCTTGCGCAGGGAATAACAGTACGTCTCTTTTTTGAAACCCAATTGCCGATATTCCTGAGCCAACTCCTCGCTCCCGGGGCTCTCCGGCTGCAGGTCAAAAGCCTCGATCATGAGTCCGCCCGAGGAAAAACCGTAGAAGCTTGCCAGCTCGGAAAGGTCGAACTTGCTGCTCGGCACCAGTTCCCAGGATTCAGGTAGTGCGCAGACGCTCGCCGCGCTCCCCCGATAGTGAGCGTAGGCGAATTTGTCCAGAGAGCAGACCCGCGGATCGCGCTGCTGCCGGGCAAAGCCTCCGAACACCCGGTTCGGGAATTTGTTATCAGGCCGGTAGTAACAGTAAACAAACTGCAGGTGGGCAAAATAGAAGTTCCCCAACTCGTTTAGGTACTGGCTGATCTGGTCCAGCACGGCCAGTCCTGCCTTGATGGAGACGCTTTTGCGGGCGGCGTGATGGTGGATGAGCCAGGAGTTCTGGTAAAAACGCACCATCGCCATATGCCCCAGGATCGCACCTCGATCCTGATAGATGAAATGCCGGGCGATGTGCGGATTTTCACCGTAAAGTTTCGCGTAGGTCTTCTTGATCTGCTCCTTGTTGGCCTGAAAGTAGCCGTACTTTTCCGGATAGATGAACCCGGTTTCAAAGAAAAAATTCCAAAGTTCGTCCAGGTCGACCTCGGTGCAGACGTAGGATTTCTGATTGGCCACCTGGTGCAGGATGGATAAGAGCTTCACGTGATCGCGGATATCCATGTCCAGGATCGCCACCCCGCAGTGGACCGAACCCTCCCCCTCCCCGTTTGGTACCGGGTTGCGAAAGATCACCTGCGCTTTGCATCTTAGGCTCAGCCCCTGGGCAAAACTCAGTTTCAGCTCCGGGATGATCATCCCCGGCATCAGCACCGAGTCCTCCTCATTCTCATCCACCGAGAAACCGGACCCCGACAGTTCGGCGACCTTCAGGTTGATTCGCCTGCCGATTACCGGGTGCTCAAAGATGACATTGGGCGAAGGAACCAGCTGCTGCCGTGAGTTCCGGTAGCGTTTCCCCTTGAAACGCCGGATGTTCTGGCTCAGGTACCTCAGCACAAAGGTGCGGCTCGAGCGCAGGCTTGTTTGCCAAAGGATCTCGCAGGCGCCGGAGTAGAGAACGCTTTCCCCCGCAGAAAGCCGAAGATTCAAAGGGGTTTCCGGGTTGATCCAGTAAAAGGTCTCGGGATGCTCCGCAACAGCCCGGGTGCGCAGGGAGACCGGGGTGAAATCGAGTACCTCCCCGTGGAACAAAGCGCCGTGCTGGCTCAATTGCACGGCTACACCGATGCTCGAGTGGCGTTTGATTTTCCTCAGGTGGAATTCGCGGCAACTGGCCGGGAGGGTGACGCTGATCCCCTTCTCGCCCAGGGTGATGACCTCCGGCTTGACCAGGAGATATTTTTTGCCATCTGGAATGAGCAGGTAGTCAAAACGGTAATTGCGCAGCAGTTGCCGCAGGCTGGGGACTTCCGCCCAAACGCAGTCCAGGCGCTCCCCTGCGCAGGGGAGCGGTCGCGCGCGCAAGGTGATGGCGTTGTCGTAGCTTACATGCCTGAGACCTACCAGAATGGCCTGGTCCTGGAAGTTGAGATAATTGAGCCTGTTAACCAGGTGGCTCTTGGCCACGCTCTTGCCAGGATCTGACAGAACCTCAGACAGGTCGGGCGTGACTAATTGGAGCGGCTTAGATGCAGTACCCATGGTGGCCTCTTTGCGGTCCGGGAGATTATCCCGCGCCCCCTCACAGCTCGATACGGAACTGCGCGCCACCCGTGACGTTTCGGGCGGTCAGGGATCCGTACATGCTCTTTTCTACGATGGTCTTGGACATGAACAGGCCGACTCCCGTCCCTTTGTCCGGGCCTTTGGTCGTGAAGTAGGGGTCAAATATCTTGTCCAGGATCGCTTCGGGAATCCCCCCGGCATTATCGGTGATAGTCACGATCGTCCTCTCGCCCTGCATATCGATCTCAATGGTGATTTTCGGGAAGGTCACCTCATTATCGACAAAGGCATCTCTGGCATTGATCAGTATGTTGAGAAGTACCTGTGAGAATTCATTCGGGTAGCCATGGACCATGGCGTCGCAGCTATGGCAGACCGTCGTCTCTATCTGCCGGGTGGTCAAACTTCCTTCCATAAGTGATATGGTTTTCTCGATTACATCAACGATATTGAAATCAACCTTCTCCTTAAACGGACGGAAGAAATTCCTGAAGTCGTCAATGGTCTGCGACATGTGCCTGATGGTTTCCAGCATTTTATCGACGCTTTGCTGGAGATATTCCTTGTCGAAATTCCCGGCCTTGAAGGTCACCGGCAGTTCCTGGGCCAAGAGGCCCAGAAAGTTGAGCGGTTGGCGCCACTGGTGCGCTATGTTGCTGATCATTTCTCCCATGGCGGCCAGACGGCTTTGCTGCAGCAGCAGAAGTTCCTTTTCTCTTAGCTCTTCCTGAATATTGAGACGTTCCGCAGTCTCCGCCTGCAGCGCCTGCCCCATCCGGATGCGCTCGTTTATTTCTTCCTGCAGAGAGTCTACGGTCAGCCTTAGCTCCGAAGTGCGCTCGGCAACCCTTTGCTCCAATACTTTGTTGGCCTGCTGCAAGCGCTCCTTGTTAAGCTTGCTCTCACTAATGTCGATACAGGTGCCGATGTAGCCTAGCAGCGCTCCGCTCAGAGCGAATCGAGGAATGGCAGTCTCGGCGAGCCAGCCGTAGGATCCGTCGCCGCGCCGTAGACGGTATTCCATGCAGAAAGCGGTACGGGCCCGGACGGCATTCAGAAAGGTTTCCAGGCAGCGCTCAAGATCATCCGGATGCACCCCCTGCGTCCAACCGTCGCCCAGTTCCTGTTCCAGCTCCCTACCGGTAAATTCAAGCCCTGCCCTGTTCAAAAAGGTGAGCCGCGCGTCGGGGCCGGACTCCCAGATGATGACCGGAGCGGCATCAGCCAGCAGGCGGAAGCGCTCTTCGCTCTCCCGCAACACTTCCTGCGCCCGCTTACGTTCAGCTATGTCACTCACCAGGCTCAGCAGGTGTTTCTCGCCCCGGATTTCAATGACGACCGCCGAAAACGACCCCCAAAAGACTTGGCCCGCCTTGTCTTTCATGACCATTTCCCGGTCGCGCACCACCCCTTTTTCCAGGACCTCGCCGATAACCTGAGCGCGCTCCTCTGCGCTCGCCCAGATATTGAATTGTGCCGAACTACGGCCGACCACCTCATCCCTCGGGTAGCCGCAAAGGCGCACGCCCGCCTCATTTATCTCGACGAACCTGCCGTCGGAAAGGGAACTTATGGTCATCCCGATCGGCGCCAGGCTGAACACCTTGCTGAACTTCTCCTCCGACTCCCGCACCTGCTGCTCGGCCTGCTTGCGCTTTTCGATGTCCTCCACAATGGCGATAAAATACTTCGGCGCCCCGCCAAGGTCCCGCACAAGCGACACGGTGAGATTCACCCAGACGAGCGAGCCTTTTTTGCAGATGAGGCGTTTCTCGATGGCATAGGCACCGATTTCGCCCGCCAGCAGGCGGTGGATCTGCTCCAAATGGCAGGCAACGTCCGCGGGATAGCAGATTTCTTTGGGACTTCGCTGCAGCAATTCAGCGTTCGAATAGCCAAGGATGTCGCAGAGCTTTTGATTGATGCGCTGCCAGCGTCCTTCCAGGCTCACCTGTGCCATGCCGACCGCTGCCAGGTTGAATATGGCATGGAAAAGCTCTTCGCTGCTGCGTAAGGCCGCATCAAGGCGTTGCAGTTTCGCTCTCTCTTGCTGTTCGGTCATGCGTTTCAGGCTCCGGCAGCGCTCATTTCCCGTCCAAGACTTCCCGAATGATCTTCAATAGCTGGGTCGGTAAGATCGGCTTGGCGATGAAGCGGAACTCCTTGGTCTCGATGTCGCTGAAGGTTTCCGCGGTATAGCCGCTGGTAAAGAGGACCTTCAGCCCCGGCGTGATCCTGGTTACCTCCTCGTACACCTCTTTGCCGTTTTTCTTGGGCATGATCGAGTCGAGAAACAGCAGCTGGATCCGGTTTCGGTGCTCTTTGAACTTCGCAATGGCGTCTTCGCCGTCGTACGCCTCGATGACGCGGTAGCCATAAGCCTCGAGGACCTTACGGTCCAGGTTCCTGGTCGCTTCGTCGTCCTCGGCGACCAGAATAGTTTCTGTCCCGCCCTTGGGCGGCGTTTCGGGCATCTTGGTCTGCAGCACCGGTTCGCGCGCGGAGATCGGGAGGTAGATCTGGAAGGTGGTCCCCAACCCGGGTTCGCTGTAGCAGTTGATGAATCCGTTATGCTGCTTGATGATGCCGTACACGATAGCCAGGCCGAGCCCGGTCCCCTTTCCGGAATCCTTGGTGGTAAAGAAGGGCTCAAAAATCCTCTGACGGATCCTTTCATCCATGCCGACACCGTTATCGCTGAAACTAAGGCTCGCGTACTTGCCGGGACCGCCGTAGCCATGCGCCCTGACGAACTGCTCGTCCAGCTCGACCACGCCGGTGGAGATCCTGATGGCGCCGGAGGAAGGGATGGCGTCGCGGGCATTGGTGGCAAGATTGATGAGGACCTGCTCGATCTGCCCGGAATCGGCCAGGATAGTCGGGTCGTCAGGTCTTAGGGTTGTCTGGTAGGAAACATTCTCCTTCAAAAGCATAACCAGGAGCCGCTCCACCTTCTTGATGATGCCGTTGAGACTCACCGGCTTGGTCTCAAGTGGTGCCTTCCTGCTGAAGCCAAGCAGAGCCTGGGTCAGGTTGGCCGCGCGACTGGCGGCCTCGAGGATCTGGTGCACGTTGTCGGTCAGCGCTGAGTTTTTGTCCAGCCTCAGGTTCAAAAGGCTGGCGTGGCCGATAATCGCGGTCAGTATGTTGTTGAAATCGTGTGCGATACCCCCGGCCAGCGTGCCAAGCGCCTCCATCTTCTGAGCCTGCCGTAGCTGCTGCTCCAGGCTCACCCGGTGGCTGATGTCGCTGCCGACGGTCGAGGCGCTGGTGACATTCCCCTCGGTGTCCACGATCGGCGAAATGGTGAGCGACATGTTGATCACCTTGCCGTCCTTTCTCCGGTGCAGGGTCTCCAGATGCTCAATGTGCTCAGCGTTCCTGGTTTTCTCGAGAATCTGCTCCAGCTCGCCCTCTACCCCCTCCGGCAACATCAGCGCGAAGGTCCGTCCGATCATCTCGAGCCTGGAATAGCCGTAGATCTTTTCCGCGCCCCGATTCCAGCTGGTGACAATCCCGTCCAGGTCCATGCCGACGATGGCGTCGTCGGAAGACTCGACGATGGCGCCCATCAGGAGCAGCTGTTCATCCGCATAACGCTGCTGCGTAATATCATTGAGGATTACCAGGAGCTTTTTGCCGATGAGGGAACCGAAGATCTCTACGATGCGCTGGGTGCCGTCCTTGCAGGTGACCCGGTAACTGTGCGGCTCGATGTCGCTTCCCAGTCGGCGGGCCTTCTCCCTGGCATGCTCCCACACAGCCTTCACCTGCTGCCGATAGGCGACGTCGGGGTAAGCCCTCTCCCACCAGGCATCCAGGCCCGGGATATCGTGCCTGGTGTAGCCGAAGATTTTCATGAATCTGTCGTTCAGGAAGGTGATCCGTTGCTCCTGGTCGTAGATTGCCATGGCGATGGGAGAGGACCTGATTACCCGCCGGAAATCCTCTTCGCTTGAGATAAGTGCCAGGCGCTGGCGGTTTTTCTCCAGCGCAGCCCGTACCGCTGCAGGCAAGCGTTTGAAGTGTTGGGGGGATTTAACCACGTAATCGTCGAGCCCGCTTTTAAGCGCCTGCACAGCGAGGTCCTGGTTGCCGGTGCCGGTGAACATGATGACCGGACAATCCGGAAGCACCGCCCGCACCCGGCGCAGCACCTCCAGGCCGTCGCTCCAGTTGAGCCGGTAGTCAGTGATCACCATGTCGAACCCGGGATCTTCCAGCGCGCGGGAAAGCGCGTCTGCCTGATAGATCTGATCGACGACCAGCCCGGGGAATTCTTTCTGCAGCTCATGAATCACCAGGGTCCGGTCATCAGGGTTGTCATCGACGAGGAGGAGCTTCAGGTTATCCATAGGCTAGCCTCTTTGATTGACGCAGTAAAGCCTGGGGGTTTCATTAAGGCCGAGCCAGTACTGGGTAAGAGTCTGCATCATGACGAGCAGCGTGTTAAAGGAGACCGGCTTGACCAGATAGGAGTTGCACCCGAGTTCGTAGGCGCGGTTGATGTCGGCTTCTTCCCGGCAGGAGGAGAGAACGACTACCGGCAAGCGCTGGAGCGCCGGTTGCTGGCGCAGCCAGGCGAGGAATTCGAGCCCTGCCCGGCTCGCGATCAGGTCAAGCAGCACCAGAACCGGGGGCGGAAAGCTCTCGTTATCGGAGAACCTCCCCTCACCGCCCAGATAGCGCTGCGCCTCCTCGGGGGCAACAACCGCCTGCACCGGGGTGATGACTCCCACCCGCTGCAGAGCGAGCGTAATAAAACGCGCGTCGTCGGGGTTGTCATCCAGCAGCAAGATGGTGTGATGAACGTAGCTCATGTGGGTTATCCTTTTCAGTGACTCTGTTTGTGGGAAACTACCTGACGCAAGGGCCCAAAAGACTTTTATTTACCCGCTGACAGCTTCACCACCTCTCGGAAGTTCGATCCAGAATCGGCTACCCTCTCCCAATTTGGACTGCACACCAATCCGTCCACCCAGCCGGGTAACGGCCTTGCGCGCTATGGCAAGACCGATACCGTTACCCTGATAACTTTCCACGCCGTGTAAGCGCTCGAAAACCCTGAAAATACGTTCCTGGTTTTCCGAAGCAATGCCAATGCCGTTATCCTGCACGAAGAGGCGCACCTTGGCGTCGGACTGTTCGGCCCAGACGCGCAGTTCAGGGGTGACTCCTTCCGGTACATACTTGGCGGCATTGGATAGGAGATTCAGCACCACCTGCACCAGTACCGCGTGGTCACCTCTTACCTGCGGCAGGTTGTCGGCGATCTCCAAACGGAAGGCACCACTCTCGCCCGCCAAGGCGAGTTGATCGGCAGCTTCCCGCACCACCTGGGCCAGACTGACCGTGTGCAGCAGCAGTTCCTGGCGGCTTAGCCGGCTGTAGGCTAGCAGATCCAGGATCAACTGGTCCATGTCGCGGGCAGCGGCAGCGATGCGCTCCAGGTACTCGCGGCGTTCCGGATCCTCCGGCTTGTCCTTTTTTTCCTGCAGGATTTCGGCGAAACTCTGTATGGCGCGCAGCGGCGCGCGCAGGTCATGGGAAACCGAATAGGCGAAGGCGTCGAGCTCCCCATTAATCTCTTGAAGTTGCGCTGTCCGCTCAGCTACGCGGGTCTCCAGTTCGCTGGAGTCCTGGGCTATTTTTTTAAAAGCCTTGGCGTTTGCGATGGCCTGCCCTGCTATCTGGGCTACCGTCGTCAACTGCTCAAAATCGAAACTGGTGAAGCCGGTTGAGCTCTTTTTATTCTGAATTTCCAGATAGCCGACCATTTCTCCGCTGGTATCCACCAGCGGAATACTGACCACGCTCCTAACCCCGTTGGCAGTTGCTCTGAGCGGATCGATCTGCGGGTCGTGCAAGGGATCATTACTTAAATAGGGTTCGGTTTGGAAGATCACCCTGCCTGGGATTTCAGACCCGGGGATCCAGTCGTTGACCGGAACCAGTCGCCCATTTTGAAAATAGCGGAAGCTGAAAATCCCTTCGCCACAACAGAGAGCGACCAGGCCGCTTTCCGCCCCGACGATGGCCGTCGACTCAGCGACGACGCGGTCGAGAATCGTAACGATGTCAAGCGTAGAGTGCAGTGACGTACTCAGTTTGCGCAGGCTGAAAAGCGCTCCCTCTACCGGCTTGTCAGCATCGGCAACAGCGGCAGTTACCTCACTGGTCCCGGTGGCTGCTATTTCTGAAGTTTCTTTCGCCATCGGCGTTTCCTTTCAGATAAAGATTGGATAATGCATTCAGATTATAACGGAACCAGATTAATTTGCACTCATTTTATAACTGGCGAGATGGGAGTAAAAGCTTGTAAGGCATCGTTTTACCGATGACATCAGCGAGGGACTTTTGCCTTAGGGTTCTGCAAAGGAGTGTGTCAGATTGCAAACAGCGTAGCTCCGGGGCCGGACTCAGCTGCCTTCCGGGGGGTGCGATTTCTCTATGGCAAGGTTAGAAGATGACTCGATTGTGTGTAATAGATAGGTGAAATTGCGCCGGCAACAGTATGAGGCGTAGGCAGCACTTCTAGAGGCTCGTAGCAGCGGCACTCCTGTCGCGTATCTCGATCCCAACGGGCGCGGCTACATGGTTAAGGGCGCCTGCTATGAACCAGGGCAGAAACCGAGGGAAAGGATTAAAGCTTTAATTTCAGATGCCGATTAAGTGAAAGGACCGCTAAAGCTTTCCAAAAAACAAACCAACCTCATTTAACCGACTCAGGCATATGACTAAATTTTCTGCAAAACTGAATCTGCCTGCGAACAGTGCTCTTCAACTCGCGCGTTCCTCTGTTTTTTGGATCGGCGTCCTGTTGACGTTGATCCTTTCCATTGCTTGCATGCACTTGGCTATCAAGGAATATGAAAATAAATTTAATTCCGATGTCCATACACGTAATAATGTCATAAGAGAATATCTGGCTGAACAGTCGTCGGACCTGGAAGATTTGCAGCGCTTCAGCAATGGGGTGGGGCCATATTTTAATAAAAAGAGCTTTAAACAGTTTATCCAGCCGATAATGGATCGACAAGGAGTCCAAGCGGTCGAGTGGATACCAGTCGTAAAGTTTGACAGGCGCCAGGCCCTGGAAATTGCCGCGGCGACCGAAGCCCTGGGTGCGTACCAGATAAACGAGCGAACCCCTGCCGGCGGGGTCATCCCGGCAGGTAAACGCGACATATATTACCCCGTTTACTACCTGGAGCCTCTGGAGGGCAATGAGAAGGCACTCGGCTTTGACCTCGGCTCGAACGCGACCCGCCTGGAAGCCATCCGCAGTGCCATGAACAGCGGACACCCCCAGGCCACCGGACGGGTTACCCTGGTACAGGAAAAAGACAGCCAGTTCGGAATCCTCGTTTTCGCGCCGGTCTACGGGGCCACCTCGGATATTCAAGGTTTTGCTGTGGGAGTATTCCGCGCAGGGGATATGCTGCGCAGTGCACTCAAGCAAACCGCAGGGCTTAAATTAAATACCACCTTGAGCGATCTTTCTGCCCCACCGGGAAAAACATTGCTGGCCGAATGGCACAGCGCAGCCGCAACAAAAGCATTCCACTTCGCCCCCCTTTTCTTCCCGCAGCTGGTAAATGACACGGCATTCGAGTTTGCAGGCAGGAGATGGAACCTTCAGATAACGGCGACTCCGGAGTATTGCGCACAGGCCACCTCACTCATGTTCCTGTCGGTGCTCCCGACGGGGATTCTGATGACGGTACTTCTTTCGCTCTACTTGAGAGGCGTGCAGTTGCACCGTCTCAGGGCAGAGGAACTGGTACGCGAACGCACTTTGCATCTGACCAAAGCAAACAAGACCCTGGAATCCTACATCGTCGAGCTACAAAACACTGAAATTAAGCTCCATACCCAAACAGGTTCGCTCGAATTGGAGGTTTCCATTCGCAAGCGTGCCGAAGAGCATTTCAGCCGCTTGCTGGAGACGACGGATCAGGGCCTTTACGGCATCGATGTCAATGGTCACTGCACCTTCATCAACAAGGCAGGCCTGGATATTTTAGGATATCAACTGAGTGAATGTTTGGGGAAGGACATGCATGACCTCATTCACCACAGCCATTCCAGCGGGGCGCCCTACCCGGTGGGAAATTGCCCGATCTACCGTGCCATATCGGCTGGCGTTGGTTGCCGTATCGACAGCGAGGTGCTCTGGCGCAAAAACGGCAGCTGCTTTCAGTCGGAATACTCCTCGAACCCGATTCTGGAGGACGGAGCTATTAACGGCGCAGTGGTCGCCTTTTCCGACATATCCAAGCGCAAGCACTCCGAAGAGGCGCTCCTCGAAGCCAAGAACACGGCAGAATCAGCCAACCGCGCAAAAAGTGATTTCCTGGCGAACATGAGCCACGAAATCCGTACCCCCATGAACGGCGTCATCGGGATGACCGAGCTCTGCCTGACGACCGATCTAAGCCTTGAGCAGCGCAACTACCTGAATGCGGTGAAGACCTCTGCGGCGAACCTGCTCACCATCATAAACAACATCCTCGATTTTTCGAAAATAGAAGCAGGCAAGATCGAGATCGACAACGTCCCCTTCCCACTGCGTACCACTATTGGCCGGATACTCGAAAGCTTGGCAATCCGTGCCTCCGAGAAAAAGCTGGAACTGCTTTTCACCCTGGCGCCCGAGGTTCCGGATGCCCTGGTCGGCGACCCCGGTCGCCTGCGCCAGATCCTCATCAACCTGGTGGGGAATGCCATCAAATTCACCACCCAGGGCCAGGTGCTGATCGCCGTGCAACTGGCAGAAAAGACAGAGAATGGCTGTCAGCTATCTTTCGATGTCATTGACCAGGGGATCGGCATTGCGCCGGAAAATCAGCGGAATATCTTTGCGCCATTCGAGCAGGCCGACATTTCCACTTCCAAAACCTACGGCGGAACGGGCTTGGGCCTGTCGATATCCCGAAGCCTGGTCGAGTTGCTGGGCGGCGAAATCAAGGTGGCAAGCGCGGTCGGCAAGGGAAGCACCTTCAGTTTCACGGCGCATTTCGCACTGCAGCCACGGGAGCAGTCCGCCAATGACTCTGCCTTGGTGCTTGCAGGTCGTAGCGCCCTGGTCGTGGATAGAACGGCCGCCAACCGGAACCTGCTGTCGGATTTCCTCGCGACCTGGGGCGCCACGAGCTCCTGCTGCGAAAATGGTGCAGCGGCGCTCGGGATGCTCCGGGATTCAGCCGTTCACGGCGCTTACTTCGACTTTATCCTTATCGACGAACAGATAACGCAATGCGAACCTTGGCCCCAAATTGAGGAGATCCTCAAACAACCTGCCTTTGACGCTGCCAAGCGTATCATGCTCTCCAATATAGGGATGCTGACCGATTCGCGCCATTACTCCGGACTGAGGGTCGACGGCTACCTGACGAAACCGTTTATCCACGTCGAAATCCGCGACATGCTCTGCCAGCTTGTGGCAGCTGCGAGCTCCGAAACAGGCTCCGTCAAACCTTCCGCTCCTCGTCCTCAGGAGATAGCTTACGACCAGCGCCTCACCATACTGGTTGCGGAGGATGTACCCATCAACCAGGATCTTATTAAGACGATCCTAGCGCGTAACGGCCACTCCGTGACAATTGCCGGAAATGGCGTGGAAGCCGTGCAGGCCTGGCAGCGCGATTTTGGCAACTTTGACCTTATCTTTATGGACGTGCAGATGCCGGTGCTGGACGGCTTCAGCGCAACCCGGGCGATTCGCGAACTGGAAACCTCACTGGGGGGTCATGTTCCCATCATCGCGATGACGGCCTACGCCATGAGGGAGGACATCGAAAAATGCCTTGAGGCGGGAATGGATGAACACATCAGTAAGCCGTTTCAACAAAAGGAGATCTACTCCGTCCTGAGACGCCAAGCCCGAAAAAACACCGATGCGCCACCGGCAACTCCCCTGCGGGAACTCCCCCCGGAAAGGCTCATCGGGAAGGGAGCCGCAGCGCCGACTCCCCCCGGAGAGCCGTGCGCCGACCCCGCGACTGCCGATGAGGAAGCCGATTGCGTCTTTGACCGTGAGGGACTTTTGCAGCGGCTCTGCGGCGCCGAGGAGATGGTGGGGAAATTTCTTACTATGTTCCAGGGGAACTTCGTCAGCCACTTGGAGGCCCTGATGGAGGCGCTCAATGAGGACGATGCAGCGAAGACACGGATTCAGGTCCACACCATAAGTGGCATGGCAGGGAACATCGGGGCGATGCGGGTGCGCTCCCTGGCGACACGGATCGAGGAAATTGCCAGAGCCGGTTCCCTGGAGGGCGTACCAGGACTCGCCGCTGAGCTCAAAGAAGCATTCGACACCTTCCAAGCCGCGGCATCGGCAACCGACGCCCTCAAGGTCCCCTCCCCCGCTTCCTGTGTTTAGCACACTTCCTTCATTTCAATGATAATCGAGGTCCCCGCCCCCGGCTCCGTCTTGAGCTGAAAACTGGCGCCGACCAGCTCTGCCCGCTCCCGCATGATGGTGAGCCCCCAACCGGATCCCACCGGACTGGCAGCACTCTGTCGCAGGAAGCCCTTGCCGTCATCGGTAATTTTGAGACAGGCGGAAGCGCCGTTGCACTCCAGCTCAATCGAAACTCTGGTGGCAAAGGCATGTTTTGCGATGTTGGTGAGTGCCTCCTGGGTAAGGCGAAAGAGGTTAATCTCCCTCCTTGACGTCAGCCTGGGAAACTCCGGGGCGGCCTGGATCGCCACCGCAATGCCTGTCCGCTGCTGGAACTGATTCCCATAGGAACGAATGGCTGATGTCAGGCCATACTCCTCCAGTTGGGTCGGGCGCAGTTCAACCATCAGATTGCGGACACTGCGGGAGATCTCCTTGGTAAGCTTTCGTGAATCTGCCAGTGTGGCTCGCAGGTCGCCTCCTGCCTCTACCTGGAGCTTAGTGTCGATGTGTGCCAGATTGAGGCCGAGAGCCGTGAGTTCCTGGCCGATGTCGTCATGCAGTTCCCTGGACACCTTTTTCCGTAACTCCTCTTCCAGCGCGATGAGGCGGTGGGCATACCTCTGGAGTGTCTCCTCATCGCGTTTGCGGTCGGTGATGTCCTGGACGGTACCTCGCAACCCCTCGATCTGGCCGCTGGCATTACGAACCACTTCACCCCTTGCCTGAACCCACCGTCTCGCTCCGGCGCCGACGCTGCACTCCAAATCGATCAGGTACGGCTCCCCGCTTTGCAGGGTCTCTTGCACCACCGCGGTCAATCGTGCAGCACTTTCGGGGGTGTAATTTTCTGATCTTCCTGGTAAGAGGGAAGCGACGCCCCCGGAGTCCTCTGGTAGACGCGGTAAAGCTCATCAGACCACCAGATTTTATCGGCTACGGCATCCCAGTGCCAGCTCCCGATATGGGCAACCCGCTGCGCTTCAGTCAAGGCGCTCTCGCTCTTGCGCAACGCCTCATCCGCCCGCCTGCGTTCCGTGATATCAGTGAAAATGGTGGTGAATTCGCCCGGACTCGGGCTGTAGGTGTAGATCGAGAGATACTGCCGGGTCGCTTCGAGATAGCTCTCGTAGCTCGCCTCGCCGCCTTCAAGTGCAATTTTGCCCAAGGTACCGATGTAATCAAAGGAGTAATCCTCAACGCCCGGAAAGACCTCCCTGACGGTGCGTCCCTCGACATCGGCCTTCTTGACGCCAACGATCCGTTCGTAGGCCTGGTTGATTTGCAGGATGCGGTAATCAACCGGCCGGCCGTTCTCATCGGTGATGATTCGGCAGTGGGCTATCGCGCTGATCTTGTTGGCGAAGAGAGCCGAATACCTGAGTTCGCTCTCCCGCAGCACCTTTTCCAGTTCCCTGGTCTGGGTAATGTCGCGCCCCACGGCCTGCGTTTCAACCAGGCAGCCCTCCCCGTCGAAAAAACCCCGATTGACGAACTGTATCCAGCGCTCGGCTCCGAGGCCTGAAATCACGCGGTTTTCTATGACGACGACCGGATGCTCCGGAGTTAAGAGAGCGAGCTGGGCCTCGATCATCGGGAGGTCGTCGCCGACCACGTCGGGCTTCCACTGCCTTCCAACCACCTCCTCCCTGGTCTTGCCGAAAAAACGGCAGAACGCCTCGTTGACGAAGACGTAGGTTCCGTCGGGGCGAAAGCGGGTGATCAACTCCGATTGGTCCTCCACGACAGCACGGTAGGCCTGTTCGCTTTTAAGAAGAGCTAGTTCGGCCAACTTCTGATCAGTTATATCTCTGCCGATGGACTGATATTCGACTATGTGCCCAGCTTCATCGAAGAGAGCGCGGTGCTCCCAATGGTGCCAATGCATTCCATCCGCAAGCAGCACCCGGTTTTCCTGCGAAGCTATGGAGTTCTCCAGGGAAAGGGACTCGATGGTCCGGATCACCCGGGCACGGTCATCCTCGTAGATCATAGGGTAAAAGGAAGTACCCAGGAGTTGTTCCGGCTTGAGGCCAGTTAGCCTGGCGAGTGCATTATTGACAAAAGTGAGGATTCCACCCGGTAAATACCTGTCCACATATTCGGTCTGGTCTTCCACGATGCAGCGGTAGCGTTGTTCGCTCTGCGAAAGGGCCTGCTGCGCCTTCCTGGACTCGGCGGCCTCGTCGAGCAACCGGGCGACGCGGGCCTCCAGATCCGCGGTACGCTCCTTGACGAGCGCATCGAGTCGGTCCTGGTCACGAAGATTTTCCGGTCCCTGTTCCATGAGGCAATCCTTTGCTTTGCTGAATTAGGTTGTAGCCTAATTACTGACAAATAAACCGCCCTGGCCAGGGAACGGCAACGGTCCCAAATCGACCCAGGCTGACAGAACCAATGCGACACTGCAAGATTACTCTGCAGAGACCCTTTTTGTAAATAGCCCAATATTTTAGTAGTGCGACCCACGCCTGATAAATGAATCAAAGCCGTTCCCCGTTGTTATTTTAAGTTGCCTTTGGGGCGAGAAAACTGAATCTGCCGACTAACTTTCACTTGAGCCAGGTGTTTTGCAGCAGGATGTTCAACCCAATGGCGCAGAGCACCATCCCGCCACAAATCTCGACACGCTTGCCCCAGTTACCGCTCAAGCGCCGGCCGAGCAGCATGCCAACCACGGTGAGTACCCCGGCGACCACACCTATGACCGCCGCTGGAAGCCATACGCTGACATTAAGCACGGCGAGGGAGAGTCCTACGGCTAAGGCGTCGATGCTGGTGGCAATCGACAGGACCACCATGGTGAGCCCACGCGTGGGGTCGGACACGGCTTTTTCCTCCCCGTTGTCGAAAGCCTCCCAGATCATCCTGCCACCAACAAAGGCCAGCAATCCGAAGGCGATCCAGTGGCCGTAGGCTGAGATCCATTTCTGCACCGTCATGCCGACCAGCCAGCCTGCTATCGGCATGAGCGCCTGAAACAATCCGAAATGAAAACCAAAGCGAAAGAGGTGCCGCCCAGTCAATGGTTTGAGGACTGCTCCCGCAGCCAAAGCAACGGCAAACGCGTCCATGGCCAGGGCCACGGCGATACCAAGAATAGTCATCCAATTCATAAAAGGGTCCCTTCGGAAAACGATTGGTCCACTGCTTTTCCCGAGTCTTCCTAAAAGGAGGCGAGACGGTAACCTTTCGGCACTTTCGTCCCGGTGATCGGCAGCTTGATTAAGGCAGCATTGAGGTAGCAGCGAAATGAGCAGAGTAACTGTTTCTGACTGACATTGATACTGTTACTTCCAGCAACAGTCACTTCGGCGGGGCGGGTGCCTTACCCGACCAGCTAAGCGCCACCCTGGCCGGTCGCCAACCCGTAGAAAAGTAGTGCAGAAGCTGCGAACATGACCAGTGCCGCCAGTAGCATCCCGGCATTGGTTACCAATCCAAGCTTGTTCTCGCCCATTATCTTTTGGCTGTTGCCGATAACAATAAGCAGAACTACCAGTACGGGAGAGAGCACTCCTTGTAGTACATTCGCCCAGAACATGAGGTGCACCGGATCGATGCCAATGAGTGCCAGGAGCAGGCTCACCGCCAGTCCCAGCGTAAGGATCAGGTAAAAACCCTCGTTTTGCCAAGGCTTCTTCGACAATCCCGACGGCCAGCCGACCGTGCCGGCCACCCCGTAAGACGCGCTCGCCAACAGCACCGGTATGGCGATGAGTCCAGCACCGATCAGCCCCAGGGCAAAGAGATACTTGGCATAGGGACCGACCAGCGGCTCCAGGGACCGGGCGGCATCAAGCGCCGTGTGGATCTGCCGGTGCTGGGTAAAAAGCGTAGCCGCTGTAGTGACAATAATAAAGTAGGCGATCAGGTTGCCACTGATGACACCGGCGGCTATGTCAATGGCAGCGAAATGGAACTTTTTCTTGAGTGAACCGGCGCGCTTTTCTTCTTTTTCCCCCTGTACCTGCCAGAAAATCGTATAAGGTGAGATGGTAGCTCCCAGCAAAGCCACTGCCGTACTGATGCTGGCAAAACCGAAGTCCAGGTGCGGGACCAGGGTGTTGCTCAGAACTGCCCCCCAATCTGCCCGGGAAAAAAAAGCGGTGAGCAGGTAGGCGCCAAAAACCATGCTCATCACCAGGAAGATTTTTTTTATGGCATCGAAGTTCTGATACACGGTGATGTACCAAAGACTCAGGGCCACCGGCGTCGCGAACCAGGCCCAGTGCACACCGGTTATCAGTTCCAAACCGGCACTGATCGCCACCAAATCGGCAGCAATCAAGGCAATATTCGCGACAATCAGTAAAAGCACCGCGGGGACTGCCAGTTTCCTCCCGTAATGCTCGCGCAGTATTTCGGCAAGACCTTTTTGCTGGACGCGTCCAATCTTGGCACTGGCGAATTGGACCGCCTGCAGTAGCGGCGTAGAGAGCAGCATGAGCCAGAGGTGACCGTAACCGTTCTGGGCGCCATCCAGCGAGTAGGAAGCCACCGCCGAAGCGTCATTTCCTGCCATTCCCGACAAAAGCCCCGGCCCCAGCACTTGAAATATCTTGATTTTGGCGCCGTCATCCGCGGCATCTCCCGCATCCGGACTGGCCACTGGTGCGGCTGTTTTCACCGTGTCCGGAGCGTCAGAGTCGCCTTTCACCAGTGGAATCTCATCAGGCCCGGACGCATTTTCTCGCCTGCGCTGGCCAACATCAGTTGGCATGATGTTTCCAGTCCGGTCGAGCAGGTCCTTTGCGCCTTCTGCCCTGGGCGGGCCTTCGGGAGGAAACGCCTCGCTGCCAACCGGCGTCAGCGCCTCCACCTCAACCTCGCTCGCCTTAAAAACGACCTTACCGGGCGAGTCAGAATGGTCGCTGCGGCTCTTTTGCTCCACTGACTGGATCCGGTCGGTGGGAATCTCCAGCTGTTTTCTAAAGACGGCACCCTTTTCAGCGACTATCGCCTCTACCTCACCCGACTGACCATGGATGATCTCAGTAACTTTGGTCTCGCTGATATCTTCTTGCCCAAGGTCGCCCTCGTCGGCCTCCACCACCATGCCGACCTCAATTTTTCCCGCCTCTTTCTCGCAATCTTTAGCGACTTGATTATCCTGTTTGCCCTTTGCTCCCCCAAGGTCCCGAGCAATGTTTGTCTCTGAAGATTGTTTATCTGTCATGGCAAAATTCCTTTCAATAGTACCGTTTCGTTTGCCAGGAAAATGGCACAACTTCTTTCTGGCCTGCCACTCAATGAAAAAGCCGTCCCTAGTTTCACACCGGGCAGAGCCAACAAAAGAACCGCAACTTGCGTGCCAGAGAGTGCCTACGGAGGCCGCAACTCTAACTATCCGATAGCACGATAGTAAAAAGAATCATTGCGCGGGTGGCCGTGGGGGATCCGCAGTCAGAAAAACTGAAGTTACCGACATAGCCACCATATTTGACAGAATCGTTGTGGCTGCCGCCAGCCATGTCCTCACCAAAAGCGTATCATTGCACGCCCTTAAACTCAATGGTTCTACTGGCACGCTACCTGTAAAGCACCTTGCAGCCCGGGCACCGGCTAGCTGATATAATGGGAGGACTGCCCGAGGAGCTGCCATTACCGATTCAAAAGGACAAACAGATGCCGAGGTCTTCACGAATGGTTATCTATGCGGCGCTGGCAGGGAATTGCCTGATAGCGATTTCCAAGGCTGTCGCAGCCTCCATGACCGGCAGTTCAGCCATGATCTCTGAAGCGGTCCACTCGTGCGCGGATACGGGGAACGAACTGCTGCTGCTTTACGGTCTGAATCGGGCGGAGTTGCCTGCCGACCAGGAATTCCCTTTTGGGCATGGCAAAGAGATTTACTTCTGGAGTTTTGTCGTTGCAATGGTGCTTTTTGCCGGCGGTGCGGGACTTTCCATTTACCATGGAGTTGATCAACTCCTGGCCCCAGTGCCGGTCAGGCATTCCAAAATCAGCTACTGTGTCATCGGCCTCTCCCTCATTTTCGAAGGGACCAGCTGGTATTTGGCGCTGCGGGAATTCTCCGAATCAAAAGGGGACTGGGGCTACGTTCAGGCCTTTCACAGGGGCAAAGATCCTTCCCTTTTCATCGTGTTACTGGAGGATTCAGCCGCAGTTCTCGGTCTTGTCGTGGCATTTTTCGGCATTTTCCTCAGTAATGCTACCGGGTACCCGGCCTATGACGCCACGGCCGCCATCATCATAGGACTTATACTGGCGGGGACGGCATTTTTACTGGCCGATGAAACAAAGGGGCTCCTGATCGGAGAGAGTGCCAACCAGGAAGTCGTCCAGGAGATACGTCACATGGCCTCCTTGTGTAAGGAAATCAAACGAGTGAATGAAGTTCTGACCATGCATATGGGGCCTGACTTTATCCTGGTAAACATCAGCGTCGATTTTGTCGACCCTATTCTGGCGACTGAAGTCGAGGTAACCGTGGCAGGACTGGACCGGGCGATCAAAGAAGCCTATCCACAGGTTAAACGCATATTTATCGAAATCGAAACGTGGCGGGCAAAGGACGCAAGTGGTGTTGCAGCGCCACTTTCCGGCGCGAGGCCTGAAGTCGTTCCCCCGATTGGATAGTAGCGACCAAATGATCCTAGGAATAATTACCCCCCCGGCATCAACGCCCCTCTCACAAGTGACTTCGTCATGCATTGATTCGCCAGGCATAGCCTGTTCAGGCGAGCTGGGCTATATCATTTTTCTCACTATAGTTCTGTCACATTTGATGGATATGCTAGGCATGACGGATTACCTCGACAGAAAACATTCCCCTGGTAAAACTTATTTTTTGTCTTTCAATCAATACAATCAGCCCCTTGGCATTGCACTCGTGGGCAGAGTGGACGTTGGCATACTAGTTGCCTTTTACATTCATCGATTAGCATTAATCGCGGGTGGGCGGTTTGTATTGCTTGCAAATGAAATCTAGCAGTACCTGGGAGGTTTTGATGAAGTCCTCGAGACTATATGAAGTCTGTCCGGCCGCCTTATTTTCAGACGATGCCAAGGCGTCAGGCAGAGTCCTGGGTGTCGACAGATGGCTGCTGCGCACCCTGTTGCAGGGGATCGGCTCGCCGGACATCGGAGCCGCACTCTGGGACGGCGAGAACATAGTACCCGGAGTTACCGCGCCGCTTCGCATGACGATACGAAACAGGACCACGCTCCTCAGACTGATGGCCAATCCGCTTTTGTACTTCGGAGACGATTACAGTGCAGGCAACATCGAGATCCAGGGGGGACTGGTGGAGTTCCTGGAAACGGTGTACCGCGCCATGGAGCGCCCCGGAGAGGTGCGGCGCCGCTACAAAAGTTTCTCGAACCTTTACCGGCAAGGGATGAACACCCTGACCGGATCGCGCGAAAACATCCATCACCACTACGACATCGGGAACGACTTTTACCGACTCTGGCTGGACGACGAGATGCTTTACACCTGCGCCTATTTCACCAATCCCGAAATGCCCCTTGAGGCAGCCCAGGACGCCAAGATGGATCTCATCTGCCGCAAGTTACAGCTCAAGGGCGGAGAACGGGTCGTTGAGGCGGGGTGCGGTTGGGGCGGCCTTGCCAGGTACATGGCTAAGCGATACGGCGCCCGGGTCAGGGCTTTCAACATCTCGGGCGAGCAGCTTTCTTACGCGCGGCAGCGGGCCAAGGACGAAGGGATTTCCGGGATAGAGTACATCGAGGACGATTACCGCAACATAACCGGAGAGTGCGACGCCTTTGTCTCGGTCGGCATGCTGGAGCACGTCGGCACCAACAACTACCGAAAGCTCGGGGAGGTCATTGACCGTACCCTCGCCAAGAATGGCATCGGCCTCATTCACAGTATCGGCCAGGACGTGGCCGAACCGATGAGCGAATGGGCGGAGCGACGGATCTTCCCCGGAAGCTACCTGCCGACAGTACGGGAGATGATGGAAATCTTCGAGCCGCGCGGGTTAAGCGTGCTCGATTTGGAGAACCTGCGCCCGCACTACGCAAGAACGCTGGAGCACTGGCTGGCGCGTTTCGAGGCAAACACCGCGCAGGTGGAGCAGATGTTTGACGAGAACTTTGTCAGGGCATGGCGGCTCTATCTCTCCAGCTCCATCGCCAGTTTCAGCACCGGATCGCTGCAGCTTTTCCAGGTGATCTTCTCGCGGCGCGGCAACAATCAACTCCCCTGGACTCGCAGCCACCTGCTGGAGCCGGCAAGGAAAGACTCAAGCAGGGTTCCTCTCCTTGAGGAACGATCCCTTTAATTGCGGGCAGACACAAAGCGGGCACCCTCAAGGGATGCCCCTACAAAAATGCTGGCCGGGCGATACCCCCTTGCGGGTACCTTTGCAATTGCCGCCTGAGCATAACGGAAGTCACCCCTTGAGGGGAAGAACAGGTGTGCAGCTTTTAGAAAGATCTGCGGACAAACAAAAGCTAACCAATTAGCTAAGGAGAACACCCATGCCTTACCAAAGCACGAATCCCTATAACGGCGAAATTTTAATGACGTTCAACGAATGCACCGACAATGAGCTCGACAGCGCCATAGAAAAGGCTGAAGCCTGCTTCAATATCTGGCGCTACCACTCGTTTGCCCAGCGGGCCGCCATAGTGGAAAGGGCGGCCGCCATCATGCGGGCGCGGGTGGATGAATTTGCCCGCCCGGTTACGCTGGAAATGGGAAAGCTCATCAGGGAGGCCCGCGGCGAGGTTTTGCTCAGTGCGGACATCATCGAATACTACGCCAAAAACGCCGAGCGGTTCCTGGCTCCGCTGCAGCTCAAACCTGATACCGGAAAGGCAGAAATCGAAAGCAGCCCGCTGGGCGTGCTCTTCGGAGTGGAACCCTGGAACTTCCCCTACTATCAACTGGCGCGCTTTGCTGCACCCAACCTGATGGCAGGAAACGTAGTCATGGTGAAGCACGCCGGTTGCGTCCCGCAATGCGCCGCCGCCTTTGAGAAGCTGTGGCTGGAAGCAGGCGCCCCCACCGGGGCCTATACTAATCTGCGCATCACCTACGACCAGGTGAACCGCGTTATTGACGACCCTCGGGTCAAAGGGGTCGCGTTGACCGGAGGCGTGGAAGCGGCCCGAAGCGTTGCCGGCAGAGCGGGACAGAACCTCAAGAAATCGACCATGGAACTGGGCGGCTCCGACGCCTTCATCGTGCTGGAGGATGCCGACCTCGACAGTACGGTCGAGTGGGCGGTATGGGGCAAGATGAATAATACCGGGCAGTGCTGCGTTGCCGCGAAGCGATTCATCGTCGTTGAAGAGCTGGCAGATAGATTTCTCGCCAAGTTCCAGGCTGCACTGGAGGCGCTGGTACCGGGAGACCCGATGGACGAGTCGACGACGCTCGGCCCGCTCTCCACGGGAGCTGCCCTGTTGAAGTTGCTGGATCAGGTGGAGCGGGCCGTGGCCCATGGCGCCACCCTGGTAATGGGTGGCAAACGGATCGATCGGCCGGGTGCCTTCATGCAGCCGACAATCCTGACCGATATCAAGCCTGACAACCCTGCCTTCAGGGAGGAGTTCTTCGGGCCAGTCGCACTCTTTTTCCGGGTCAAGGACGAAAATGAGGCCGTTTTGCTGGCCAACGAATCGGAGTTCGGCCTGGGTGGATCAGTATTCACCGCAGATGTCGCGCGAGGCAAGCGCCTGGCAAGCCGCATCGACACGGGG
>JGI24143J45723_1000104_pt1 | contig 43750 bp, 44 predicted proteins | sample BarGraIncu00432A_FD_45723 | JGI IMG/M metagenome (IMG submission 45723) | reverse complement strand
GGGGGGGCTGCCTGTGGGAACCCGCAAGGGGTGCGCCGACAAAGATGACCCCTTGCGGGTATCCTCGGGAAAAGGCCCTTATTTTAGGGACATTGGGGCAGATGGCTGTCGCTGGCTAAAGTCGCTCTTTGGCTTTACGATAAACAAGATTGTTTTCCCGTTTGCCAACGGCGATCACAGTAACTACCAGTCGGTTGTCAAAAACTTGGTAAACCAGGCGATAACCGGCACTGCGAAGTTTGATCTTATAACAGTCAGGCAGACCCGTCAGTCGGGCAGATTCAATGCGGGGTGTGATAATTCTCTCGGCTAGTCTTTTCTTGAATAGTTCATTGATGCTTTTATCAAGTTGGTTCCACTCCTTAAGGGCGGACTCTTTGAACTCAAGGTCATAGGTCATCAAGGGTGACCTTGACACTTGGTTCATGCTGGCGATCCTTGGCGATTTGAGTGAGGAACTGGTCGTCAAGTTGTTCCATCATAGCTTCAAAGGCTTCAGCAGGGACAAGGTAGGCGGTGGGACGATTATGGTTCAGTATCGCGACAGGCGCACCCTGAGAGCGCTTGATGACCTCGGAAGGATTTTTCTTCAGTTCGCTGATACTTACTGTTGTCGTGGCATGGATAATCTGCATGGCTTGCTCCCTCGGTAAATATCTCGGCTGATTTTAGGTCATTATTTCGGTCACTGCAACCTAAAAGCTGGATGCCGTAGCTGGGCAAAGCGTCTAAGCGTCTGCCCGCTCAACTCTTCTTTCCTATTCTATGGTCCTCATCGTCTCATCCTTAAGCTCAACCCCGGAAAGGCAGCGCGCCATGGCTTCCCCGACAAGCTGCAGCAGTTTCGCGGCCGCCTCCTGGTAGCTCAAGCCCTCCGGTGGCCGGATGTTGGATATGCAGTTGCGCTGCGCGTCGGTGTTCCCCAGTTGCGGCGCGTAGGTAAGGTAAATGCCGAGGCTGTCCGGACTGCTGAGACCAGGACGCTCACCCACGATGATTATCGCCATCCGTGCGGCAAGTGCGCTGCCGATGTCGTCCAATAAGGCTACGCGGCCGTTGGCAACCAGACAAACCGGCGCGGCGGTGTAGTGGCGTTGCCGAAGGCCGCCCAGTACCTGCTGCAAAAGCGCGATACCGTGCCGCTTGACGGCAGTCGAGGAAAGTCCGTTGGTGACAATCAGTGCCAGGTCGGCTGGTGCGGCGTCGAGATCCCGCAGCCGGGTACGCGACTCCTCAGTGAGCATCCTTCCCAGGTCAGGGCGGCGCAGATACTCACCTCGCTCAGTAACCGGCGTCTCCAGGATCAAAGCCTCCGAACCGATATCCTGCACCTCTTCGGCGAAGGCCTCGATGTCCCAGGGAAAATGTACGGCATCGCGCGCCTGGGCGTGGGCCAGTTGGAAATCGAGCAGGGCCCCAGTCGGCAGTGCGTGACCGGCGCGCCCCAAGGCGATGCGGGCCTGAGTGAAACGTCGCAACGAAATCCACTGGTCTGTCATCAATCCCTCCAGCCAATCAACCCTCTTCCAGATCCAGTTCCCTGATGGCGCTCAGCAGCGGCGGCGATGCGGCGCCCCGCCCAAGGGCATTACTCCCGTCGAAAATCCCCATGCGGTTCAGCCATTCTTCGAATTCGGGAGCGGGCCTGAGCCCCAGCACGCGGCGCAGGTAGAGCGCGTCATGGAAAGAGGTGCTCTGGTAGGCCAGCATGACGTCGTCGCCCCCGGGAACGCCCATGATGTAGCTGCAGCCAGCGACGGCCAGCAGGGTCATCAGGTTGTCCATGTCGTTCTGGTCGGCCTCCGCGTGGTTGGTGTAGCAGACGTCGCACCCCATGGGGAGACCCAGCAGCTTGCCGCAGAAATGATCCTCCAGCCCGGCGCGGATGATCTGTTTGCCGTCGTACAGGTATTCCGGTCCGATGAAGCCGACGACGGTGTTGACCAGCAGGGGCGAGAAGGCGCGGGCAACCGCGTAGGCTCGCGCCTCGCAGGTCTGCGCGTCGACGCCATGGTGGGCGTTGGCCGAAAGAGCGCTCCCCTGTCCGGTTTCGAAATACATCACGTTGTCGCCCAGAGTCCCGCGCCCAAGAGAAAGTGCCGCGTCGCGTGCCTCGGCCAGCAGGGCGAGGTTGACCCCGAAGCTCTTGTTGGCCGCTTCGGTTCCCGCGATGGACTGGAACACCAGGTCCACCGGCGCGCCGCGGCGCACCAGTTCCAGGGTGGTGGTTACGTGGCACAGCACGCAGGATTGCGTGGGGATCTCGTGGCGCAGGATGACCTCGTCCAGCAGGTGCAGCAGGGCTTCCACGTGCTTCGGGCTGTCCGAGGCCGGGTTGATGCCGATGACCGCGTCGCCGCTTCCATACAGAAGGCCGTCCAGCACGCTGGCGGCGATGCCGCGTGGGGAGTCGGTGGGGTGATTCGGTTGCAGCCGGGTGGAGAGGCGGCCCGGAAGCCCGATGGTGTTGCGGAACCGGGTAGTCACGCAGCAGCGTCGTGCGACCGCGATAAGGTCCTGGTTGCGCATGATCTTGGAGACCGCCGCGGTCATCTCCGGCGTGAGCCCGGCGCGCAGCGCGGCGATTTCCGGATCTGTAGTGGCATCGGATAAAAGCCATTCGCGCAGTTCACCTACGGTAAGAGAGGAGACCGGGGAGAAGGCAGCCCTGTCGTGGGACTCAAGTATGAGGCGGCTCACCTCGTCCTCCTCGGGGGGGATCAAAGGCTCCGCGAGGCATTGGCTGAGCGGCAGGTCGGCCAAAAGCCACTGGGCGACGGCGCGCTCTTCCTCCGAGTCGGCGGCGATCCCGGCAAGCTGGTCCGCGGAGCGCAGTGGTGATGCTTTGGCCAGCAAGGTTTTGAGTTCAAGAAAGTCGTAGCTGCGACCTTTGAAGCTTCTCGTATAGTTCATGCCGGCCATTCTCCTGTGCGTCGAGGATCAGCATCGTCATGGCAGGCTGCGTCGCCGTTTAGCTGAGTCCTCCCTCCCCTCTCCCTCCTTCGCCGAAGGCTTCGGCGGTGGATCTCCCCCGGTCTTGTGGACAGTCCGAAAAGCTGCTACAAACGCAGTAGGAGGGCTGTCATGGTGCCGAAGAAGAGAAAGTCGTACACCCGCGAGTTCAAGATTGAAACGGTTAAGCTGGTTACCGAAGGTGGTGCCAGTGCGAACCAGGTTGCCGATGACATGGGTATCCATGTCAATACGCTCTACAAATGGATCAGAGATCTGTCAGCGAAGCCCGAAGAGGCTTTCCCCGGCAAGGGGCACATGGCCTGCTCTGACGCTGAAATGGTCCGTCAGCTTAAGCGCGAACTCGATCGGGTGAAGATGGAGCGTGACATCCTAAAAAAAGCAATGGCCATCTTTTCGCAAGACCCGAACTGATCTTTCCGTTCATTTGTGACCTTCAGACGGAGTTTCCAGTCTCTGTCCTCTGCCACGTATTCAAAGTCTCAAGGAGCGGCTACTATGCTTGGCTGCGCAGGCCTGAGAGCCAGAGAAAGGCAGGAGACAAAGCGCTGTCCGAGGTGATCAAAGAGATCCACCAGGAAAGCAAAGGCGAATACGGCAGTCCCAAGATCCACCAGGAACTGCGTCGTCGCGGCACACGTTGCGGGCAAAACCGGGTTGCCCGGCTGATGAGAAAAGATGGCCTGAAAGCTAAAACGATTCGTAAATTCAAGGCCACCACTAATTCGAACCACAGCTTGCCAGTAGCTGAGAACCTGCTTAATCGTGACTTCATGCCAGCTGAGCCGAATAAGGCCTGGGTGGCTGATATCACATACATATGGACGAATGAAGGCTGGCTCTACCTCGCTATTGTCATCGACCTGTACTCACGCGCCGTTGTCGGCTGGTCAATGTCAGAGCGCATGACACGAACTCTGGTCATGGATGCCTTCACCCTCGCTGTGAAGCGACGTAATCCTTCACCAGGATTGATTCATCACTCAGACCGAGGGTCGCAATACGCCAGTGCGGACTTCCAGAGGCTCTTGGCTAAATACGGCACGATTTGCAGCATGAGCCGCAAAGGCAACTGCTGGGACAACGCAGCGGCAGAGAGCTTCTTTGCAATACTGAAAAGAGCGTTGGTGTTTCATAACCAGTACCAGACTCGGGCTCAGGCACGGCAGAGCATTTTTGACTACATTGAGCGGTTCTACAACCGCAAACGGATTCATTCTACGCTGGGGTATAGGACCCCATATGAGATCGATCAACTCAAACTTGTAGCTTAACTGACTGTCCACGATTCCGGGGTAAATCCACGGACAGGCCCGGAGGGGGAGGGGAGGGAGGGGGAGCTGGCTACTTGAGGCTCTCGATTATTTCTTCAACCTCGCCAGCACCCTTGGCATAGAAGCCTTCTTCATCCGGAGCAAGCTCGCGCAGCAATCTCAAAAATTCTCCCGCATGCACGCGTTCCTCGTCCGCAATATCCTTGAGCACTGCCACTGCAAGTTTGTTGTCAGTCGACTCGGCAAGCTGCATGTACATCTGAATCGCCTCGTACTCAGCAGCCACCATAAAGCGTATGGCCCTAACCAGTTCTTCATCAGTAAGCTTTTTGTCCCTCGATAAACTTAAGAAGAGCGATCCGAATTCAGGCATGCGCACACTCCGTGCTTATGGCTTTAAAAACATTGTGAGAAAAGATTACCGTAGGTGAGTTGACTGTCAAATGATTGAGGAAGGGAACTCTCAGGTGATATTACAGAGTGGTCAGTAGCGTAGAGTTAAGAGTAACACCTGGGGAAGCAAATTGACCTTACAGAGATTCTGCTGGCGGCTCGTATTGGAAAAGATGTCTAGAAGCTGAGAAGGTGTTCAAAGGATGTAGGGAAGGGGAATACGATTCAGTGAAAGGCAGGCAAATCTCCAGAAGGCGGCACCGGCAAGGAGTGCCCCTGCTGAGATGCTTAACAACAGGGGCACTTCTCAGGTGCGTCTCTGTAAAGGTGGTCGGTAGCTACGCCCTTAGCCCGACACTCATATCCCTTCCCGTTCGCTTGCAATAATTTGATCTACCCGTTCCACGCCCGGCAGGCTCGCCAGTACGTTGAGCAGGTCTATGTCAGGGAACCCGCCAAGTAACGACAAGGCGTGCTTCGCCAATTCCCTCGGCACGTGTCCGGTCAGATGCGTAAAGCGGCCCGCGCTGTCCGGGAATACGTCAAAGATGCCGTACTCGCCATTATCAAGGCGTATCGCGAACCACGAGACGGTCTTAGGCTCCTCCCGCACGATATTCTCTGCATCGCGCAAGAACTGCTCAACCTGCTGTTCATGGCCGAGTTTCGCCCTAAAAGTGAGAAAAAGCCCTTTAGTGATGGGTTCAGCATATGCGCTGTCGGGAAGTTTCGCCGCGATCACGTCAAGCTTCTGGATGCGTGGCGCCTTACTAAAAAGTGTGCCGACCCTCTCCATGATCCCTCTAGCGACTGCACCATTCAAATGAGCCTGGCGCCCGTCCTCGGTGGGGAAAGCGTCGAAGATACCGTATTCAGAGCGCCCGAAACGGACGGCGAACCATGCGCTGGTGGCCGGTTCGCTTTGAACTTTAGCAAGGGCCGAACGGAGAAAAACCTCAGCCTCCTCGTCCTTCCCGGGTCTGACTTCCAACCGTACTAACAATCCATGGGTTACCATATAACCTCCCTTTCTGCTGGTGAGGCCTCCGGCGAAGAATAGTAGCAACCATGCCTCTGGTTCCATTATACTGAGATTCGGGAAACGCCACAATGACTCCTGTCATTGGCAGGCAGAGCGCACTTTCCGGAAATCTCACAGAAGTGACATCCTCCCGCTGGCCTTTTTCGTCGGGCCACGGATACCCTCACGCTTGACACTGTACATACGATGTGCATAATAAAGGATGAACTACGAATGGGATCCTATAAAGGCGGCACGAAACCTCACTAAGCACGGTATTGATTTTGCCGATGCGGTTGGAGTTTTTGAGGATGCCTGCGCCATAACCATTGAAGACACGGACCACGCTGAAGACCGTTATATCACTATCGGTATGGATTTCACCGTCCGCCTTCTCATTGTAGTTTATGTCTGGCGCCAGGAGAATTTTATTCGGATCATTTCAGCCCGTAAGGCCCAGCCTAAGGAAAGGAGTTTCTATGAGAAAGAACTATGACTTCAGCACAGGCGTCCGTGGTCCGGTCGTGGCGCCTGATTCCACAAAGACTCGCATTACCATTCGCATTGACAATGACATCCTCGACTGGTTTCGTGCCCGTGTGAATGATCAGGGCGGAGGGAACTACCAGACCATGATCAATCAGGCGCTACGTTCCTGTATGCGGGAGGAAAAGCCCCTTAAAGAGCTCATACAGGAGGCTGTCCGGGAAGAGTTGTCGCATTTGAAGCTTGCTGTCTGAATAGTGTCCAGGAGAAATCGCATGGCTAACTAGTTCTCGCTGCACCAGAAATCCTCACTCCCGGTAGTCTCAATGAGAAAAATTCTCATCCCGAACAAAAAGCCTTGACTTTAATTCCTCGAATTGGTAAAAAGTCCGAGTTGCACACAGCGACAAAACAGGCGCGTAGCTCAGGGGTAGAGCACTAGCTCGACACGCTAGGGGTCGGCGGTTCGAAACCGCCCGCGCCTACCATCAGAAAGAAACCTTCAGTGCGAGGTTCGACGGAGGCATCGAGTTTCGATGCCTCTTTCTGTTTGTTCTGTACATCAAAAGGGGCTTGAGTGATGAATCAGATAAAAGTTTCGCTTCCGGATGGTTCTGAAAGATCCCTGCAGGAAGGGGCAACAATTTACGATCTCGCAGCTTCGATCGGTGCTGGTCTCGCCAAGGCGGCTATCGCCGGTAAGGTCGACGGCAACCTGGTGGATCTTTTCACCAAGCTCTCCGACGGCAACCGCGTGGAAATCGTCACCGAGAAAAGCGCTGAAGCCCTGACCATCATCCGCCACTCGACCTCGCACCTGATGGCGCAGGCGGTGAAGGCGCTGTTCCCGCAGGCGAAGGTCACCATCGGCCCCGCCATCGAGACCGGCTTTTATTACGACTTTGATGTAGATCATCCTTTCACACCGGAAGATCTGGAAAAGATAGAAGCAAAGATGCGCGAGCTCGCCAAGGCCGATCTGAAGATCGAACGCTCCGAGCTCTCCAGCGCGGATGCCATTGCCCTCTTTCAGGGGATGGGCGAGACCTACAAGGTCGAGCTGATTACCGACCTCGGCGCAGAAACGGTTTCGCTCTACACCCAGGGCGATTTTTGCGACCTCTGCCGCGGACCGCACCTTCCGAAGACCTCGTTCATAAAGGCGTTCAAACTTACCTCCATCGCGGGCGCTTACTGGCGCGGCGATGAAAAGCGCCCCATGCTGCAGCGGGTGTACGGAACGGCCTTTGCCGACAAGAAAGAACTCGACGCCTATCTGGCCCGGATCGAGGAAGCCAAGAAGCGCGACCACCGGAAACTCGGCCGCGAACTTGACCTCTTCTCCTTTTCCGACGAAGTTGGAGCCGGCCTGGTTATCTGGCACCCGAAGGGCGCCATGCTCCGCACGGTCCTGGAAGACTTCGAGCGCAAGGAACACTTCAAGCGCGGCTACGACATCGTCCTCGGTCCCCAGATCCTGAAGACCGAACTCTGGCAGCGCTCGGGTCACTACGAGAACTACCGCGAAAACATGTACTTCACCACGATCGACGAGCAGAGCTACGGCGTTAAGCCGATGAACTGCCTGGCGCACATGATGATCTACAAGTCACAGCTGCGCAGCTACCGCGACCTGCCGCTACGCTACTTCGAACTGGGCACGGTGCACCGTCACGAGCGCGCCGGCGTGCTGCACGGCCTGCTGCGCGTACGCGGCTTTACCCAGGACGACGCGCACATCCTTTGCACCCCGGACCAGCTCGACGCCGAGATCAAGGGCGTGCTCGCCTTCGTGGCGGACATCATGGGAATCTTCGGCTTCGAGTACGAGATGGAACTTTCCACCCGTCCCGAGAAGTCGATTGGTTCAGACGACGCCTGGGAGATGGCCACCAACGCGCTGCACTCCGCGCTGAAGGATTCCGGCCGCCCCTTCGAGATCAACGAGGGCGACGGCGCCTTCTACGGTCCGAAAATAGACATCAAGCTCCGCGACGCGCTTGACAGAAGATGGCAGTGTGCTACAATCCAGTGCGATTTTACCCTCCCGGAGCGCTTTGAACTTACCTATGTCGATGCCGACGGTGAGAAAAAACGCCCCGTCATGGTGCACCGGGTTATTTTGGGCGCCATCGAACGTTTCATCGGTGTCCTCATCGAGCATTACGCAGGAAGTTTCCCGACTTGGCTCGCGCCGGTCCAGGCGATCATCGTCACGGTCACCGACAATCAGATCCCTTACGCGCAGGCAGCCTTCGACACGCTGCGCGCGGCAGGCGTCCGGGTGCAGAAGGATTTCCGCAATGAAAAGCTCGGCTTCAAGATCCGCGAAGCCCAGCTGCAAAAAGTACCATATATGCTGGTCGTGGGTGACAAAGAGGTCGAAAGCGGCCTGCTCGCTCCGAGGTTCAGAGACGGCAAGAACCTCGAAGGGATGACCCCGGAACAGTTTGTTTCATTCATCGAATCAGAAACCAAAAGCTTTCATTAGGAGGTGGCGTCATAGCTAAACCTACAGTCAACATCAATCAGACCATCAGGGCCAAAGAGGTAAGGGTAGTAGGTGCCGAAAGCGAACAGCTCGGGATTCTTCCGCTCCGCGAGGCTCTGGCGTTGGCAGAAAGCCAGCAACTGGACCTGGTAGAGGTTTCGCCGACAGCCGTACCTCCGGTTTGCCGTATCATGGATTACGGCAAGTTCAAATATCAGCAGGCAAAGAAGCAGGCGGAAGCCAAGAAGAAGCAGGTCCAGGTGGAGCTTAAAGAAGTCAAGCTGCGTCCCAAGACCGACGTGCACGACCTCGAGTTCAAGGTCAAGCATGTGCGCCGCTTCCTGGAAGAAGGGAACAAGGCTAAGATCACCGTCGTCTTTAGAGGACGCGAGATCACGCACCAGGAGCTCGGCATGGCCGCCCTGGAAAAGTTCTCGGCAGAGCTTGCCGACATAGCTATTGTCGAAGTCAGACAGAAAATGGAAGGGCGCAGCATGTTCATGATCGTCGCCCCCAAGGTAAAAGCCGGTAAATAACACCACCACAAAGGAGTAGTCACCAATGCCTAAAATGAAGACCCATAGGGGCGCCGCCAAGCGTTTTAGCAAGACCGGCACAGGCAAAATCAAGATGAGCCACGCATTCACCAGCCACATCCTTACTTCCAAGACGAGGAAGAACAAGCGTAACCTCAGAAAGGGCGGCATTGTCGCTGCTGCCAACCACAAGGCTATTGCCTGCCAGATTCCCTACAAATAAATCAGGGCCCAGGGGTTGGAGGCCAGGGACTGGTATCGGCATCTTAAGAGACTTGACTTCTCTTAGCTGTACCGGTTCCGCCTGCCGGCTTGACCCTGTTGACGAAGTCCGAGAACCGTGAGGAAACCGTCTCCCCTTGCGGATCCGGCTAATTAAAAACCAGAAGGAGTACGTATGCCAAGAGTAAAGCGCGGTTTTAAAGCGAGACACAGAAGAAACAAGGTATTGAAGCTTGCCAAGGGCTACCGCGGCGCAAGAAGCAAACTGTTCAGGAGCGCAACAGAGGCTGTGGACCGTGCGCTTAACTACGCATTCCGCGACAGAAGGGTGAAAAAGAGGGACTTCAGGTCGCTCTGGATCACCAGGATCAATGCTGCTTCGAGGATCAATGGTCTCTCCTACAGCAAACTGATCCACGGCCTGAAGCTGGCCAAGGTCGAAATCGACAGAAAAGTCATGGCCGAACTGGCCGTTTCCGATCCGAAGGGTTTCTCGGCAATTGCCGACGTTGCCAAAGCCAACTTCTAATACATACCGCGGGCATTAAAAAAGAAATGGGATAGCGATGTCTCATTTCTTTTTTTTATACAGTTTATTCCATTTTCGAGGTAATCCTCTGTTGCCATGAGGCTGCTGTCGATTCTGAGAAAGTTTAGAGTCCGAAAGTCCCCTCTCCCGGAGGGGGAGGGTCAGGGAGGGGGAAAGCAACTTTCTCCTCGACTAAGCGCCGCCGCAAGCTGGGTTGGTCGCTAATCAATTACGACTATAGGGTCATACTTATGAAGGAAAAACTAGAAGGGCTTTTAAGCGATGCCGTTGCCGAACTGGGCAGCGCGACGACGGAAGACGGGCTGCAGGAGCTGCGGGTCAAGTACCTGGGCAAAAAGGGCGCACTCACCTCCATCATGAAGGGTCTGGGAGCCTTGAGCGCTGAAGAGCGCCCGGCTATCGGCCAGGTGGTGAACACTGTGAAGGCGCGCCTCGAGGAGGCTTTCGATTCCCGCGCCCTGGAGATCCGCGAGCAGGTGAAGGCGACGCGACTGGCCGGCGAAAAGCTCGACGTGACCCTGCCGGGCCGCGGCCGGGTAATCGGCTCCAAGCATCCGATCACCCTGGTCACCGAAGAGATCTGCGCCATCTTTGCGGCGCTCGGCTTTGGCGTTGCCGAAGGACCCGAGATCGAGCACGACTTCTACAACTTCGAAGCGCTCAACTTCCCCAAAGACCACCCGGCGCGCGACATGCAGGACACCTTTTTTGTCGCCGAGAACGTGCTGCTGCGAACCCACACCTCGCCGGTACAGATCCGCACCATGTTGAAGCAGCAGCCGCCGGTGCGCATCATCGCCCCCGGCACCGTGTACCGCTGCGACTCCGACGCCACCCACTCCCCGATGTTTCACCAGATCGAGGGGCTCATGGTCGACAAGGGGATTACCTTCGGCGACCTGAAGGGGATACTGACCCTCTTCATCAACCAGCTCTTCGGCTCCGACATCGGCGTCAGGCTGCGCCCCTCCTTCTTCCCGTTCACCGAGCCCTCCGCCGAAGTCGACATTGCCTGCGTCATCTGCCGCGGTAAGGGATGCCGGGTCTGCAAGAACACCGGCTGGCTGGAGATCCTGGGCGCCGGCATGGTCGACCCCGAGGTGTACCGCCACGTGGGGTACGACTCCGAGATCTACACCGGGTTCGCCTTCGGGATGGGGATCGAGCGGATTGCCATGCTGAAGTACGGCATCGCCGACATGAGGCTACTGTTCGAGAACGATCTCAGGTTTTTGAAGCAGTTCTAAGAGGCAGGGGCTAGAGACTAGGGGCTGGGGGCTGCCCTCCGGGCCTGCGCGCCGAAGCCTCGACGAAGGCGGGTGAGGGAAGGTTCTGACTCAACGTCTCAACGACTTAACGACTCAACGCTTTAATTGACTAAACGACTCAACGGGAATAGCTATGATAGTTACCTATAACTGGATCAAAGAATTCGTCGATTGCGACCTGCCGGCCGAAGAGCTGTCTCACCTTCTCACCATGCTCGGCCTCGAGGTCGAGCGCATGGAGGTCGTGGGCGGCGGCATGGACGACGTGGTGGTGGCCCAGGTGGTGGAAAAAGCCCAGCACCCCAACGCCGATAAGCTCTCGCTTTGCCAGGTAAGTGACGGCACCGAGACGGTTACGATCGTCTGCGGCGCCCAGAACTTCAAGCAGGGCGACAAGGTCGCGCTCGCCAAGATCGGCGCGGTGCTCCCCGGCGACTTCAAGATCAAACGCTCCAAGATCCGCGGTGAGGAATCCTTCGGGATGCTCTGCTCGGAAAAGGAACTCGCCATCTCGACCGAGTCCTCCGGGATCATGATCCTCCCGGAAAGCTACACGCTTGGCACCCCGCTCTTCGACGCGCTCGGAACCAAGGACATCATCTTCGAGATCGGTCTTACCCCGAACCGGGCTGACTGCCTGAGCGTCGTGGGTGTCGCACGCGAGGTCGCCGCCAAGCTCGGCAAGAAAGTCCGTTATCCGGGCCTGGACGTGACCGAGACCGGCGCTCCCATAGAGACCATCGCCCAGGTGACCATCGAGTCGCCGGCGCTTTGCCCGCGCTACACCGCGCGCCACATCTCGGGCTGCACCCTGGCGCCCTCGCCGGCCTGGCTCAGCGACCGTCTGCGCGCCGCGGGGATCCGCTCCATCAACAACATCGTGGACGTCACCAATTACGTCCTTCTCGAATACGGCCACCCGCTGCACGCCTTTGACTTCAAGCTCCTTGCCGGCGGCAGGATCGTAGTCGCCGCGGCGAGCGAGGGCGAGGCCTTCGGCACCCTGGACGGCCAGGAACGCACCCTCACCGCAGCCGACCTCACCATCCGCGACGCGGAAAAGGGAGTGGCGCTGGCCGGCATCATGGGCGGCGGCAATTCGGAAATAGGGGAGGGGACCACCGAGGTGCTGCTGGAAAGCGCCTACTTCGACCCTTCCGCCATCAGAAGAACCTCCAAACGCCTCGGGATTCACACCGAGTCCTCGCACCGCTTCGAGCGCGGAACCGGCGTGGCGGGGCTCACCCGTGCCCTGGACCGCGCCGCCTCGCTCATCGCCGAGCTTTCCGGCGGAGCCATCGCCAAGGGGATCATCGACGTCTACCCCGAGCCGATCGAGCCCAGGACCATCAGCGCGCGCCTTGCCCGCATCAACGCGGTCTCCGGCCTTTCCCTCACGGCGGCCGAGGTGAAGGACATCTTCGAGCGCCTCGAGTTCCAGGTGGCCGAGCCCGAGCCCGGGGTCTTCCGCGTTCTGGTCCCGCTCTTCAGGGTCGACCTGGAGCGCGAGATCGACCTCGTCGAGGAAGTGGTGCGGCTGAACGGTTTCGAGAAGGTGCCGCTTACCCTGCCGCAGGCCTCCGTGTTATCGGAACTTCCTTCGGCGGCGCAGCGGCTCACGCTCCGGATCAAGGAGCTAATGGTCTCCCAGGGGCTTTCCGAGGTGATCAACTACAGCTTTGTGGCGCCGGCCAGCTGTGAAAAGATCCTGCTTCCGCCCGACGACTTCAGGCGCAAAGGGGTGGCGCTCCTTAATCCGATCTCCGACGAGCTCTCGGTCATGCGCACCACGCTACTTCCCGGCCTTCTGGAAACGGCGGTCAAGAATATCAACTTCCGCACCCTTGACCTGCGCATCTTCGAGATGCGCCGCATCTACATCCCGAGCGACAAGAACGAGCTTCCCGACGAGCCGCTCTACCTCTCCGCGCTCTTGACCGGCCGGCGCAACCCCGAGGGGTGGAGCCAGGCCAAGGGCGATCTCGACTTCTTCGATGTGAAGGGGATCGTCGAGTCCATCCTGAATGAGTTGAACCTGACCGGCGTGAATTACAGCGCGCAGGAGCTCGATCTCTATTACCACCCGGGGAAGGCGTGCCGGATCACCTGCGGCAACCGGGAACTCGGCTCCTTCGGCGAGTTGCACCCGAGCGTCCAGGAGAACTACGGCATCGCGGCGCCGCTGCTCTACCTGGAACTGAACTTCGAGAAGCTCCTCGGCTGCCGCAAAGAGATGGGCGCGGCCCAGGTGCCGTCGCGCTTCCCGTCCACCTTCCGCGACATCGCCATGCAGCTTCCCGAAGAGACCGCTGCCTCGGAGATCATTGCCTGCGTTCAATCAGTCAAGGCAGCGGAGCTGGAGGGGGTAGAACTGTTCGACCTCTACAAAGGTGGCAATATCCCCCAAGGTGAGAAGAGTATCGCCATACGGGTACGCTACGGCTCCCGTGAAAGGACCCTCACCGATGATGAGGTGACCAAGCTGCATCAGCGCGTCATTGCTGGCCTGCAGAAAAAATTAAATGTTTCCTTTAGATAAAAATGGGTTGCGAAAAAGAAAACCCTATGGTATTAGATTAAGCCGCTGACGAAGAGTGCAAAAAATTGAAATGCTGAACCTGTTGAGGGGGTTATGACCAAAGCGGACATCGTAGAGAAAATTTATGAGAAGGTTGGATTTTCCAAAAAGGAATCTGCCGAACTCGTTGAAACTGTCTTCGACTTGATCAAGACTACCCTGGAAGATGGGGACAAGATCAAGATTGCAGGATTCGGTAACTTCGTGGTGAAAGAGAAATCTGACCGTCGCGGCAGGAACCCTCAGACCGGCGAAGAGATCACCATCGTGGCGAGAAAGATTCTCACCTTCAAGCCGAGCCAGGTATTGAAGAGCGCCATTAACAGTCAGTAGTATGGAGCCCGGGATTCCGGACAAGCACTACCTGAGAATCGGCGAAGTGTCAGCAGCAACGGGGCTGCCAGCTTCAGTGCTTCGATACTGGGAAAGCGAATTCAGCTTCCTGATGCCGAAGAAGAGTTCTTCAGGACAGCGGCTCTACACGAAAAACGATATTGAGCAGATAACAGAGATACAAAAGTTGTTGTACGCCGAGAAGCTCACCATAGAAGGTGCTCGAAAGCGTTTAGAAGTTCGGAAAAGGTACCATAAGCCGGAGCACTCCAAGGAAGCACTCGCAGCCATCCTCCAGGATGTGAGAGAAGAGCTTAAAAGCTTACGGGATCAGTTGTAAATACAGGTTTAATCGGTGCGTAGCGCAGCCTGGTAGCGCACTAGACTGGGGGTCTAGTGGTCGCAAGTTCGAATCTTGTCGCACCGACCATTTAAAACAGCCACTTAGCCAAATCGGTTAAGTGGCTGTTCTTGTTTTTGGGGTTTGGGTTAGAGTTTGAGTTAGAGTTGTGACCCTGTTTTTGGAGCATCAGGCTTATAGGTCATTTTTCGGTTCTTGCTGGTTTTCTGTCTCAGGTGTTGCTGGCTCGCACATGTACCTCTGAAAATAAACTTCGGAGGTACATTATGTCAGTTAGGATTCCAGAGATTCCAGAGATTCCAGAGATTCCAGTCGGTAAAATTATTCGAGTGTCCACCCTGATGGCGCAGTTCGGGATTTCCCGGACGACAGTTTATAACTGGATCAAAAAAAGGGTGCTCCCCCAACCGCGGCCAATCGGACCGCAAATGGTAGGTTGGTTTCCAGGCGATCTAAGAGATTTTTACGGTTCTATGGAAAGACCTGAGGCTTGACGTGGTTCGCATTTTACCTCCAGCGGCTCGGCACGGAAATCTTGACATCAAATGAGAGTTATCTGCTATTGTGCTGGGCGTGGAGGTAATCCGAATGATCGAAAAAGAGCAGGAATCTGGCATTGCAGGCGAACTCGTTAGAATGATGTCGATAGTCCGTGAGTGGGCTGCGGACGGCGGCTATGATGCAAAAGTAAGCGACTCCCCCCCAATAACCACCACGCCCGGCCAACTCACCGCTCCCGCACTTGACATTTTTCTCCCTCATACTCTCCCCCGGGGCATGGAGGAAATCGAGATTTACGTGCCTATGTCCATTTATTTGACTATAGGGGATTATCGTAGCGGATTCCTGATGGCCAGGAGCGAGCTCGAATTGCCAAACGTGGATTGGTTTGAGCCAGCAGTGCTGGTGTGCCTGCAGGGGGAGTTGGCGGCCACGGCGACCGCATTTAATAGAGGTCATACGGAGTCTTCAGTTGAAATACCCCTGGCAAATGGCAAACTCACCGCAACATGCAATACTGTTGTCCCATACGGAACAGCAACAGAGGACGTAGAGGGTGCTCTCGAGCAGCACTATGATGACAGCAGCCAACTCTTTAGGCAGATTATTGTCGAATATTTCACTCCTCCGCCGCCGGCGCCGAAGGCCTCACCAACCCCCGAGATCAGCCGCGGCAATCTACGGTTGGTCAAGTAATGGCGACCATTGTCCAAACCGGGGCGGGGGATGCTGTAAGAGTGGCATCGGTCATCGAGGAAGGGAAGGTTAGATCGATATGGTTTGATCGAATCGACTGGAATTTGAGGGGGATGGTTTGAAAAGTAATTCAAGAATTGAACACCAATATTTTACAGCGGCTCAACTTGAAAAAATGGTTTCGGATTATATTAGCTACTGGTCTGACCCAGGGGGGAGGAGCGACGTCGAGGCTGAGGCAGCAAATGTCCTGAGCAAAAATTGCCTGCAAATTTCCCAGCAATTGCTTATGCTGCTGCTTGAGGAAAATGCGCGCCGTTAGGTTATGATCTCAACTTTCGCAGTTAGAGAAAATTGGTAACATGTTGTATTTATAAATAGAATAGCGTCGCAATCTGTATTAAAATGGCTTTGCTCCCCAGCAAATACATCCATACAAAAAGGCGACGCTATGAGCCGCATAATAGCAGAGATTGCACCCGTTGAGAATCAGATAAATTCGTTCTTTCACAACCATAAGCTCGGCGAACTCCTTCGGCAAAGCAACATCAGGAAAGACAAGGGCGTCTCTCTGGACACGTTGTTCCCGTTTTTGCTGACGATAGCCTTTACCGGCAAGAACCTGTTTCGTCTGCTGGCGACTCCCGATACTCCAGACATACCACCTGGCGTCGGGAAGGACGTAGTCTACCGTTTTTTGAACTGTATCTCTTCTAACTGGCGCAAGTTTTTGTTTTTGCTCAGTACAAGAGTCATAGTTCAGAACCTTTTGCCGCTGACGGACGATTCCACCACCAAGGTACTGGTTGCCGACGATACCCTGTATCTTCGCGACCGCAGCAAGCGTGTGGAACTTTTGTCCCGGGTCCATGATCACAACACCAAGAGATACCACCGGGGATTCAGAATGCTCACCTTGGGCTGGTCAGATGGCAACAGTTTCGTGCCGATGTTCTTCACCATGCTGAGTTCCGCGAAAGAAGAAAATCGCCTTGCTGCCATGCGCCAGGACCTCGATAAGCGCACCAACGGCTACAAGCGCCGACAGGAAAGTATGAAAAAATCTCCCGACGTGCTGGTTGAACTGGTGAAGATTGCCATGGCTGCCGGCACCAAGGCGCGCCACCTTCTGTTTGACAGCTGGTTTTCTTCTCCCGCCACGATCAGGCGGATTCATGCTTTGGGCATGCACACCATCTGCATGCTCAAGGACTCGAAAACCCGGTACACCTTCCAGGGAGATGGCATGACCCTGAAGGAGCTGTTCAACTGGGTCCGCAAGCGGCCGGGACGAGCAAAGATCCTGGCCTCGGTAATGGTAACCATCGGCGAGGATGACAAGGGCAATCCTGTTGCGGCAAAAATAGTGTTTGTACGAGACAGAAGCAAAAAGAGCTGGCTTGGACTTCTTTCAACCGACACCGAGTTGGCTGACGAGGAGATCGTCAGGCTCTATGGACGGCGCTGGGATATCGAAGTGTTCTTCAAAATGTCCAAGTCGTTTCTGAATCTGGCCAAGGAGTGCCAAAGCCGCTCCTTTGATGCCCTCGTTGCACATACCACGGTGGTGCTCTGTCGCTACATCATATTGGAGCTCGTAAGAAGAACGAACGCCGATCCACGGACCCTCGGGAACCTGTTCCATGCCACCTGCGATGAACTCAGGCAGACGAGCTTCGTCGAAGCGCTGGCATTACTACTGAAGTTGCTTGAGCAGTCGCTGAAGAACCTTGCCGGATTTACCAAGGAACTGATGCTGCAACTGATTGAGCAGTTTGTGACGGAATTGCCGTTACCTTTCAAGGCACGGATGCTACTTTCGGCCTTGGTAGACCATTAAACCAAAGATATTTCAGCAGGTTGAGGCCAATAGCACTGCTGCGAAAGTTGAGTTATGATCCGAAAAGGAGCCCTGGTTTAGAGGCTCTTTTCAATATGTATTCCGTATTCCTGCATTCCCAGCAGCCCCGCCGTGCCCATCTCACCATCTCCAACCACAAATCGAAGCGCACCATCCTGCTTTAATACGTAAGGCTCCAAAGTTCGGACTGTAGGCCGTCTGGCTGATCTAAAGGGGTAAGTCCCACCGAAACGCTTCCCCTGCGAACCAGTGGGTGATTTGCGCGATCCGTGATCAAACGGTTAAGACGCCGGCCCCTGCACACGCTCGTAGATGGAATGTAGGCCCGTCCACGAAAATATCATTGTTATCGGAGATTGTTTGTCGTACATTATCGAAGTTTTAAAAAGGTCGTGTATCTTTAGCCCCCCTGCTACACGAACGGGGTGATGAGGTACTTTGTAATTCCATAGAGACTGGCTTTCTGGGCCACTATGAACAGACGATTAAAGCTGTAGGTATGTGATTGTTTTGTCACAATTATTAGCCACCGAAATATATTTATGAGGGATCACAAATGGCAACTTTAGTAGAAATTGCAGCACAGCTTGTAGCGTCCCACGCTTCTAGCACACCGATGACTTCCGACGAACTTATTGCAGAAATCAGCAAGGTCTATACTGCACTGAAGAGCCTTGAGGCTGGCCAGGCTGTCGAGGGGACTGAGGACGCCAAGCCTACCCTGACGCTGAAAGAGGCCTTCAAGAAGAACGAGATTGTCTGTCTGGTATGCGGCAAAGGCGGCTTCAAGACCTTGGCCCGTCACCTGAGCACTGCTCACGCGATGAAGCCAGGCGCATATAAGAAGCAGTTCGGCATCGCGAGCAAACAAGCGCTCTCCGCAAAAAGTTACTCTGAAGCGAGAAGAAAGATGGCTCTAGATAGGGGACTCGCGGACAACCTGGCCAAGGCGCGAGAAGTGCGCATGGGAAATATCGAGGCGAGGAAGGAAGCTGGCGCCGCTAAGGCTGCAAAGCCGTCGGCGAAGGCGGCTCCGGTAAAGGTGCCCGATAAGGCGCCGGCAAAAGCACCTGCCAAGGCAAAAGGACCCGCTAAAGTGGCTAAAGTGAAGGCAGTACCTAAGGCCAAGTAATAGTGTGGACCGGATTCCAATTCTAACCCACTATCGGTGTCAGTCTGACCCACCCTACGCATCGTCGGGGTGGCGGCTCCTACTTGGCTGTTTATGACCGGGGAAAGTTACCCTTGGCAATCCCCGCAGCAGCAGTAACAAGACTCCAGACTCATATTAGGAGAATGCTTGTCAACGCCACGCAATTACATAAGAAGCGCCATGTTCGTCGATTTCGACAACATATTCATAACCTACGCCTCCGAAGACGAAGCTCTGGCGAAAGAGTTTGCCACAAAGCCTGAAAAGTGGCTCGAGTGGATTGGAAAACGGATGCCTGCTGCTCACGTGGGCGATATTACCGAACGGAAGGTTCTTATCCGCCGCTGCTACATGAACCCGGTGGTCTTCGCGCAGTACAGGCCCTTCTTCACAAGAGCCGGATTTGAGGTCATCGACTGTCCGCCGTTGACAACCCGCGGGAAAACCAGCACGGATATCCATATGGTGATAGACACCATGGACACGCTTGAGCACAGCACCCACTTTGATGAGTTCGTCATCCTGTCGGGAGATGCCGACTTTACTCCAGTGTTGCTCAGGCTTAGAAAACACGACCGATCCACTGTGGTACTTGCGGCTGGATATGTATCACCGGCGTACAAAGCGGCAGCAGATTTTGTCATTGATCAGGATACCTTTGTTCGAGAGGCTATCGGCTACGTAGAACCAGAGAGCGAGGTACCGATTACTCCTGCGGAGTCGACCCAGAATACACAGCTCGCTCCTTTTATGGAAAAAATCACCAACAGGCTCGAAGAGGTTATCAGGGAATCGGGTCCTATCCAGGCCATCAATCTGTCAAAGTATTATCGGGAGGTGACCACATTCAGTCGTCAGAGCAACTGGCTTGGTTGCGGCTCTCTCCGAAGGCTTACGGAGGTAATCGTTGCGCACCAGGGGAGACTTGTTATCACCAAAGAGGACCCTTGGCGGGTGGGTCTGCCGGAGGAGAAGGCTTGTATGGCCGCTGCCTCCTCTTCTCTAGAGCCGGATATAACAGAGGAGACTCCCGCAGATGAACAGGGAATTCTGAGGGACGTTCAGAAGACGATCCTAGGCTTTATCTCGGCTTCCAAATACACCGTTTCCATGCCCAAAATGGCTGGTGTCCTGAATAAGAAATTCGGGCCCGCCATGATTGACAGTGCATGGCTTGGCAAGGGGAGCTTCACCAACCTACTGAAGGCGCTCGACCTTGGCGACATCAGGCTCACCGACGAAAATCCGGCGCACATGTACATTCCCGAAATTCATCAGCAAGAAGTTGATGGCAGGCTAAGCGGCGCGGCCCTTCACGACGACCTTCCGTCTAAAATAAATAAAATAACTGACGTTCCCCTCTTAACGACAAAAGATTATTCCGTGCTTTTCCGGGAGCTTTATAGAGAGATCAAGGGAAATGATTTCACCTTCAATCGTACCTCGAAGAATGTAAGAGATCGCTGCGTGGAGGACGGGTACTCGATATCGCGTAATTCGGTAAACCTTGTGGTTAACGGCCTACTCCATGTCGGAGCGCGGCTGAAGGCTGACCGTGTCCTGTCTGCTCGCGACTTTGCAGAGAAATACTACGAGAATGTGTTGGCTCTGTGCGCCAATGCCCAATTGCCCCTTTCCGATGAAGACAAAAAGGAAGTCCTCAACTGGATAGTTGGCGAAACCAAACCGTGAAATTCCAGGTAGAATTTACTAATCCTACAAAATCCCCTTTTACCTCTCGGTGACGCCTTTGAAATCCATCATCACCTTCCCCCCAAAATGGTTGAGTGCTACAGTGATGGAGCGGGCTATCTCGCATTCAGCGCCCCACAAATCTACACATTGTGAGTTCTGCTTCCCCTCCGGCTGTAAGGTTATGATCGATGCAGCCGTCCGTCTTCTCTCCTTGTTCAACCAACTCGATTACTGCTGTATAAATGTGGTACTTGATTTCGAAGACGGCGACGACGGCGCCATGGGATATTTGAACCGCATGGGATTCTTCGATCACCTTTCGAAGAATATCGATATCAAACAAGGCTGGCCCACATATTCCGGCGCTGTAATCCACGGTGGGACAAATGATTCACTCGTTGAGATTGCCAACATCAATAGGGGGTACAGAGACCCCACATTGTGTACCAGGCTCACAAACGCACTTATGCAGCCATTCAGTGGTCGTCCTGACCTAAAAAGGTTGAGTGATGCAGCTTGGCTTATTTTTTCCGAGTTGACCGATAACATTTTTTCGCATAGTGAAACCCAGTTGAACGGATTTGCGGCTCTGCAAGCCTATCCACGCGGGAAAGAATTACGAGTGGCAGTTTCCGACAGCGGTTTAGGGATCATGGAGACACTACGGCCTTCGCTGGTGCAACAATATCCATTGCTCACTAGCAAAACAGATATCGAATTGCTCGTAGAAATGTTCAGGCGAGGCCTTTCCCGGCACGGGAATGATCGCGGTTTAGGATTGAAGGGGTGTGCCGAAAAGGCCATAAAATACAAGGCGGATCTCGATATCAGGCTTCCACAATCCCGTGTTTTCCTTGCCCCAAGCCAGAATGGGTACCAGCCTAACACGTTATATTGTTCAGAAAATCTCCCACTGATTTGGGGGACACATATTTGTTTCACTTTCCGGCTTGACAAATAAAACCCATTCTGCTTAAATGGCATAAATGAACGAGACCGGTAAAATAATAAAATTGCGTGATTTCATGGAGTTCCCAGAAGGCTGGGGCAGAAGCCAGGGCAGGATCGTTTATCAGGCGCTGATCGATTTTGTCGAGGCTAACCCCGGAATACTGGTGTTCAGAGTTTCGCTCGATGAAGTGACCCGCGTTGATTACTCGTTCGCATCAGAAACAATAGTTGAACTGGCGAGACGTTATCGGGCCAACAAAGGTTTCGTGTTTATTGATCTTACCGACAAGGACATGATGGAAAATTGGGATGCAGCTGCAGCCAGGAAACAACAGCCCATCATGGTGTGGGATAATGATGAATGCAAGGTCATCGGGGCCACCCCTACCCTAGGGAATAATGGGGCATTCGAATTCGCACTACAAAGATCTTCTGTTCGCGCCACAGAATTTGCTGCATCAATTCAGGGAATGACAATTGCCAATGCCAGCATGAAATTCAAACAGCTCTGGGAGCAGGGGTTCCTTCTCCGGCGTGAAGATATGGCAGGTTCAGGCGGTATCGAATACGCATACTTTCGCATAAAGTAGCAGCAGTTTTTTTTGCCAGACCGTTAAGTCTGTTAACTTAACGAGAATCGAAGTAGATTCATAACACAGGAGAACCATTATGCCACGGAAGGAACACCACATTGTGCCTAATGCTGATGGCGGTTGGGACATTAAGCGGAATGAAGCGCAAAGGTCATCGGGTCATTTCGACACCAAGAAGGACGCGGTAGATCGAGGGCGAGAGATCAGCCGGGGGCAGAAGACCGAACTGGTCATTCATAGGCGGGATGGCAGGATCACAAATAGTGACAGTCATGGCCCCGATCCATGTCCACCACGGGATCAGAAATAACTGCCAAAAAAGACACCACCACCTTGGTAAGGAGACGTTAGATGAACACGAAAAAACTTTATTTAGCAACCTGGGTTCTGTTTCTTGCCGTTTCAATCCAAGGTTGCGGCCTTACAACAGCGCAACGAAAGCAGATCGGTGTTTTCGGCCAGGCAGCCACGACACTGGGGGCATCCAGCAGGGAGGAACTAATTGCTGGACGAGAGAATGTGATTGACATGAAGAGGTACCGTCTGGCGATCGAAAAGATCGTATTCCCGACATATCAGGCTGAAAGCGGGATACCGGCCAGGGATTTATATTTTTCTAAAAGCCTGAACCTGGATGCAGGTCTCGATGTTAACGACATCGATCTCCGTGTCGCGGCGGTAGATTTACTGCAGAAGTATGGCAATTTGCTGGTGGCGTTCACCACCGACAGCCAGGAAAAGGAGATAGCTGACGCCGCTGACAAGTTCGCCAAAAGCGTCGGCAAATTCCCTCATAACCCGATGACAAGCGATGAAATCGGCGGCCTTGGTCAAATCGTCACTTCCATAAACGGTATTTTCGTGGAGCACCAGAAAAAGGAAGCTCTCGAAAAGGTTGTGCCGAAAGTTACCCCGCTGATCGACAAAATCTGCGACAGCCTGGAAAAGGATTTCGACCCAAGGAAGAATGGAATCTACGGCAACATCAATACCGTCCAGGACAGGTTGTCGAGTGTGGCGATTGAAGGTCTGAAAGTCCCAGGTGATTCGCTTAGTGACCGACTGCTGTTGATCGATGGTTTCGCGCTGGCTGAAAAAAACAGGGGAACCATCACAACCACATCAAAAGAGATACTCAAATCAATCGCCTCCTTGAGAAAAGCGAACACCCAGCTCCTTGAGGTCATCAAGAGCCACAAGATCGGATTTAACGACATCAAGGAGTTCGGTGAGGACGCTGCCGCCTTATCGAAAGGGATCAAGCCGTACTTCAGCAGATTCTGATAAAAAGGAGAAAATATCATGGCATCAGTTCAGATCACCGACGACTTGCAGGATTTCGTCGAAAAGTTGGGCGCCCTTAAAGACGCAACCCCTGTCACCGATCCCGATTACCAGGCTCTTAAGGGAAGCTATACGGCAGCATCAGACTTGCTGGAACGCTGTCAGGAAAAAGAAATTGATGATTCTGGCGGTGAGTACAAGGAATTTGCTGTGAAAATCAAGGAAGCGATTGTGATCTTCGACGAGGCCGAAAAGAAGATCGCGAAGGTTTCAAAGGTCGTGAAAATTGTGGCGCAGGTTCTTGAGGCCGCCGGGAAAGTTGTCGCCAAAATCTGCTGAGAAGGAGTCCCATATGCCTGGAGCATACGCACATATTACGGTGGTGAACGAATTCAGGAACATTGAGAAGCTCTTTGCTATACCTGATTTCCCTGATGATGCGAAGAAAGCCTTTTTACGCTGGTTTAAGTTTGCGGAACTGGGAGCCGTCAGTCCCGACTATTCATATTTGGCCGTGGGTGACAGTGATGCGGCAGAATGGGCTGACCTTATGCATTATACCCACACAGGGACAATGGTAAGGGAGGGCTCAAAGCTGCTTCGAGCGATGGACGGCGAAAAGAAGTACAAATGCCTAGCTTGGCTATTAGGATACGCCTCACATGTGACCGCTGACATGACTGTTCACCCTGTTGTTGAGCTTAAAGTGGGCAAGTATGAGGATAACAAAAATGAGCACAGGACATGTGAGATGCATCAGGATGCCTATATTTTCCGCAGGCTGGACGTCGGGGAAACCGGGGTATCTGACCATCTTGCCTCTGGTATCGGTGCATGCTCAGCAGAGGCTGATGATGATTTGCTGGATGCGGATATCGTCGAGTTTTGGAGTGCTCTGCTAAGGGCCATTCATCCGGAAAAGTTCTCAGCTAACCCTCCAGATATTCACAAATGGCATGAGCGATTCAACGAGATCGTAGATGCCATTTCTTCAGCAGGAAACCATTTGCTCCCATTTGCCCGCCATCTTGCTGCAGACTCGGGGCTGGTATATCCTTCACCGGAGGAGATAGACAAACAGTACATTGAAGGGCTGAGAGTTCCCACCGGCACCATGAACTATGTCGATATTTTTGAGGATGCAATACGCAACGTGGCCGCGGTCTGGGCGGATATCGCACGCGGTACGTTCGGCAATAACGACACGGCTCTCGCGCAATTTGGGGAATGGAATCTTGATACCGGTAGAGATCAGACAAATAAGCTCATATTTTGGGGGTGATTATGAAGGGATTCGGGGTTGTTTTCAGGTCGGTTGTATTTTCCCTGCTGCTATTCATGAGGTAGCCTGAAGACAGTGGACACTCCCCCTTGTTATACTACCGAGAGGGAGGAATCTATGAAAAGGCAAAGGTACACCCCGGAGTTCCGGGATGAGGCTACCAAACTGGTCACCGAACACGGGATGTCGAAAGAGGCTGCAGCTAAGCGACTTTCGATACCCAGCGGAACCTTGGCCAATTGGCTGACACGGTTACCCAAGCAGCGCAATGCTGTCCCAGGGGCGCTTTCATCAGCCGAGCTTGAGGCCGAGAATAAGCAGTTGCGCAAGGAACTGGCTGAAGCGCGCATGGAGCGTGACATCCTAAAAAAAGCGACCGCGTACTTCGCCAGGGAGTCGCTGCCCGGTACGCGTTCATAAAAGAATGGCGACTCAGTTTCCCAATAAATGTCATGTGCCAACTATTTGAGGTGTCGCGAAGCGGCTATTACGCCTGGTTGAGCCGAAAACCCTCAAAGCATACCCAAGACGATGAGCGCCTCAAGGTGGCAATCAAAGCTGCTCACAACCGCACTCGCGAAACATATGGTCCTCGACGTTTGCAGCCGGAACTGGTTGATGATGGTTTTATCGCAGGGCGCGACCGGATCGCTCGTCTGCGTCAGGAACTAGGGCTCCGTTGCCGGCAAAAGCGCAAGTTTATCGCCACGACGAATTCGAACCACAGCCTGCCAGTAGCTGAAAACCTGTTGAACCAGGAGTTTACACCCAGCGCGCCCAACCAGATCTGGGTAACCGATATCACCTATATTCCAACTGACGAGGGCTGGCTCTACCTCGCAGGGCTGAAGGATGTGTTCACCTGCGAAATAGTCGGCTACTCCATGGATGAGCGCATGACACAGGAGTTGACTGGCCAGGCACTAACCCAAGCTGCTCAATTGAAGCGCCCGCCTGCGGGCCTTGTTCACCACTCGGATCGCGGCAGCCAGTACTGCGCCGATGACTACCGAAAACTCCTCAAACAGTTTGGCATGTCGGCCTCAATGTCGCGCAGAGGGAATTGCTATGACAACGCACCGATGGAAAGCTTCTGGGGTAGCCTCAAGAATGAATTAGTGCATCACCGGCGCTACGAAACCAGGGCTGAGGCTAAGGCCTCAATCCGAGAATACATCGAGATATTTTACAACCGCCAACGGCGCCATTCGCGCCTCGGCAATTTAGCGCCAGCCGTATTCGCTCAAAAATTCGATTTACAGCTGGCTGCCACTTAAGTGGAAGTGTCCACTATTGACAGGACACCTCATCACTACCGGGTGCGCTCATTGCGATGCTTCGGACAAGGAAGAGATGTACACACTTGCTTCGGCCCTGACGAAATTGACTTCGGCAGTAGAGGAAAAGGTGTTATTCAAGGAGGCACCACCAGAGATGAGGGATATGGAGTTGGTCGACTTTGCAACGAGGCATGATCCCCGGTTGAAAGAGCCATTCGTAGGATATCTCTTGAAAGCGCAAGAGGTGAACGGCCATGCCGTTGTGCTATTATGCGACCAGAGGGGGAATAAGGGACTTCTTGAGGACGGCGGTTGTTCGTCTGTGTTAGACAGGCACTGGTGGCGGGACCAGCCAACCCACCCCTGTGTGATATCCCCTCAGATTTGTCAAACGCAATAACAGGTGGGGGATTAGGTTCTTATCAGTAGCGGAAGTGCGGCATTGCTTCTCGGTTTATGTTGTTTTTGCCGGTCCACTTGCGGATTACAAGGAATACACAGTTTACGGCATACCGGTAACATCCGGGGATAATCATGTATGTTGTGGTACCAGTGTTGACACACTACTAAATATGCGATAACTAGGGGGCAGAACGATGGCAGACGTTCAGAAATATTTCGAAAAGTTTCACGAAGCTATCAAGGTGAAGAGATTTGAAGAAAACCAGACGCTGATAGAAAAAAGAGATATTATCCTTGGAAAGTTGAAAAAGGGTCTTAAGGATCAGTTTGAGGAAAAGGGCGAGCCCGTACCGTCCTATGTCACCTTTAACCAGGGAAGTTATGAAATGGGAACTGGGGTAATTCCCCACGATGGCGACTTTGATATTGATGTTGGTGTTTCCTTCCTTATCGCCAAAGAGGACTACCCCGACCCGGTGGACGTTAAAAGGTGGGTATATGACGCTTTAGAAGGGCATACGAGGAATGTAGAGGTGAGAAGGCCCTGCGTTACGGTTTTCTACCAGAAAGACAAGGAGCCCGTCTACCATGTTGACTTGGCTATCTATTCTGACGAATCCTCAAACGGCGACGGTAAAATGTATCTTGCGAAGGGTAAACTGGGCTCTTCTAGCGACAACAAGATCTGGGAAGTATCAGATCCTAAGGGCGTAACCAAAATCGTAAAGGAAAGATATTCGGGAGACGACAAGTCCCAGTTTATTAGGATAATCAGGGGTCTGAAGAGATGGAAAGACTTTAATTTTACGACCATCGGGAACTCAGCCCCAATCGGTATAGGTCTGACTTTTTGCGCTTACTGGTGGCACCAGCCCCAAAAAACGCTCACTGACTTCGTTGCCTACAAATATACTTACAACGACCTTAAGGCTATGCGGATTGTTGTGAGCAGCATGATTAATAACTTTGTTACCTATAGCGATGGCTCTGAAACCTTCGAGAGGCTGAAGGTAAATTTACCCGTCGAACCTTTATCTGAGTTGTTTGACAAAATGACTAACATCCAAATGGCAAATTTCAAGACCGAACTCACTAGCCTGCTGGAGGCACTGGATAAAGCCGAATCAGAGGTAGATCCCGTCAAGGCATGCGAGATCCTACAAAAGCTTTTCGGCAGCGACTTCCCTGTACCGACGAAACCTGACACCGGCGAGAGGAAGAGCGCCGCGATTGTCAGTTCTAGTGCTTCTGCGAATGTTTGATTTCGACGAGTCATTGCTGCTGGAGGGCATTTCATCGAGTCCACTTGTGAACTCAGTTACCCCTCTGCACCCAAAAAAGTTGTCCGAACCTTGGGCAAAAGGACGCTCCATTTGCCGTGGCTTCCAGTTGGAAGTTACGGTAAGTGGAGCACCAACTATTCTTTATTTCTGCATTGATAAATCCTTCCCGGTCTCCATTCCTGTTCTATTCCTTACTCCTTGGGACGTCTTTGGAATAGTTCCTCATGTTGAAACTGATGGTTTCATCTGCTATGCCCAAGAGGAGGGAATTCTTCTCGACTCCGAAAACATTATCGGCCTTGCTCAAGAAGCAATAACCAGGGCAGTTAGCGTTGTTGAATGCGGCATAGCAGGTACAAACCACCAGGATTTTCTTGACGAATTTGGAGTCTACTGGGGCCGCACTACGAATATTAGAACTGCAATGTCACTGGTGTCACCTTCGATTGCTATTAAAGAAGTCTCTCTTTACAAACAAGTTACATCGCCGCATGGAAAGGGTAAAAGCAATTCCCGAAAAAATCGATCCCCCAAAAAGGTAGTCCACTGGTACCTGTATGATGACTTGGCCTCTCTCAATCAATATTTCCATTTTACTCCCGACCACGCTCCAAAGTCGAGCAAGGTCCTTTTCATTCCTCTACAACCCGGGCGAGTGATTGTACCGCCGCACCCGGCTACCTTTTGGGACCTGGCTGAAGTTCGCAGAATTGTCTTTAACAATTTAAGTGACCACCAAAAGTTGGAGTTAGCCCCTTTTCTTTCGTCCTCTACGCCAGAGGAGATGATTATCCTTTCTATTCCAAGGATTTCAGGAGGAGAGACCCTTATAGGTATTAGGTTTAGCGGCATTAAAAAATACCGGCCCCACCCTCTTCACCAAGAGGGGGAAGCCGCTGAGATTTCCCCTTTTTCACTGACCCGACGTGACCGAGAATACCTGCTCCCCCGAGGTGGGAGTAACTTGGCATTAGCACAAAAGCGGGTTCTCCTGCTAGGGTGTGGCGCACTGGGGGGATATATCGCTGCCGAGCTGACACGGGCTGGAGTTTTACAGTTGACAGTGCTTGACGAGGATACTTTGGCCGCTGACAACTATTTCCGACACCTCTTGGGGAGAAAACACCTTGGCAAGCCAAAGGTCATAGCCCTTAAGGAAGATATCGAAGGTCGGCTGCCATATGTTGAGGTCACTGCCCTGCACTGCTCGTTGGAAGAAGCACTCGAACGCCATCAGATCCAGCCTGGTGAATTCGACTTGATAATTTCGGCTCTAGGCAATCCGACCGTCGAACTTGCATTTAATAATTGGCACCAAGCCTTGCAATCGGCTGCGCCGGCGTTATTTACTTGGCTTGAGCCTTATGGCATTGGCGGACACGCTGTACTGACAAAATTTCGCAGCGCTTGCCTAAAATGCTTATACCCCAAACCTGCTGACGAAGACATTTTTTGCCGTGCATCTTTCGCAGGAAAGAATCAGAAATTCGCGAAAAACATTAGTGGTTGCAGGAATGTGTTTACCCCTTTTGGCTCACTAGACGCGATGAAAACTGCTGAGCTTGCAACAAGGCTTGCCATAGGCACGTTAACCGGAAGTGTGTCGGCGCCTATAATGCTTTCCTGGAAAGGTGATGCCACCGAATTTCTTAACAACGGTTTTACTCTTTCGCCCCGATACGGATCGGACATGCTTGAAATTGAAAACTTTCATTACCCAGAATGCCCTATCTGCCATGAATAATCTTTTTAGTTCGATTGTTTTCGCTCGACCAAATGGTGGCCGGATTCAGCTTCCAGCCGATGTCATCCTTTTATTTCAGGATTATATCCAATTTGAGCATTATAAACCCGAAGCGGGTGGTGTATTACTCGGTCGCTACATTATTGGCACATCTGACGTAGTCATTGACAAAATCACGTTTCCAATGCCCGGTGACAAAGCCAGTAGGACTACTTTTTTTAGAAAAAAACAGGCACACCAGGCGATAATTGATAAGGAATGGTTCGAAAGCGGTGGAACCAGCACTTATTTAGGGGAATGGCATACTCATCCCGAGAGGGTCCCCTCGCCATCGTGTATTGATCGACACACCTGGAAGAAGAAACTTAAAAAGGATGTATTCGACAGTGACTGCCTGTTTTTCTTGATTATTGGCACCTCTGAGATCAAGGTATGGGAAGGTAGTCAAAAATTGATGAAATTTGATTTATTAGAAAAGCTCTGACGGGAGGAAGAATGTCTGCTGTGGCCAAGGCCAAACAGGTGAAAATTGCAAAACCAGCTCTACCGAAGAAGGAAAAGAATAGGGTCGCTATTCCCCAAAAAACGTTATACGAACTTTGGGCAAAAGCAGGAGGCAGGTGCGAATTCCGCGGGTGCAATAAAGTATTGTACTTGGATGAGCTAACGAAGGTACGTGACAATTTGGCGCTTGTTTCTCATATTGTTGGAGCTGAGGAAGATGGCCCCAGAGGCGACGCGGTTGAGTCTAAACGATTAGTAAAAGATATTTCGAACCTCATGCTGACCTGCAGAGAACATGGGAAAATCATCGATACCAAGGAATATGAGGATCGGTATACGGTAGAGTTGTTGTGCCAGCACAAAAAAGAGCATGAGGACAGGATCAATCTCCTTACCGGAATTCAGGAAGACGCGAAAACCCATGTCATCATTTTCCAGGTGCCTATTGCCGGCATGCCATTCGGTATTGAGGATTCGCTTGTATTTCAGGCCATTCTACCGAAATACCCTGCCGAAAAGGATTCACTGCGTATTGATCTTTCGAATGTCTCCGTAAAAGAAACAAAGGAAGGCTTTTGGAACTTTTTATCCTCAGTGCTCTGTGACGAGTTCCACGCTATTTTTAAAAACCATGGTAAACATTTCCCCCATGTGTCAGTATTTGCCTTAGCCCCGATACCGCTTCTCGTACAACTGGGCAGCCTGCTTGGAGACAAAAGAATTGTCGATTTATATCAGCGGCACAGAACGACCGGCGACTGGAAATGGAAAGATCACCCCGAAGAACTCCACGAGCAATTTTACGAGGTCCGAGGACCCGACCAGCACGACGCCGAGGCCAATACAGCAATCATTCTCTCTATAAGTGGGCAGATTCTCCGTAGCCAAATCACCGATATCCTAGGTGCCAACTGCAATTGTTACGCGGTGTCCGCGCTAAGACCAGGTCTTGACTTCCTCTCTACGCGTAACAAGCTAAATTTGTTTGGTTATGAGTTCAGGGCTCTACTGGAGACTATCCGTAGGAGTAACGGGCACGGCAAACCTATTCACTTGTTCTGTGCTGTACCCGCTCCGGTTGCCGTAGAATGTGGTAGAGCCCTTCTTCCTAAAAGCGATCCGCATATAATAGTGTATGATTATATCAAAGAGGCGGGTGGCTTCCAGGCTGCACTTCAAATAAATGATTGCAAATAGGAGTCTTATGAGCCAGAACCCCAAGCTTTTTACGCTGATCAGGAAAATCGATCCGAGCGGTATCAGCGGTACCGGAAGAGTCCTTGATGGAGTCGTATTTCACACAGGCCAAGTAGTGACATGCTGGAGAACAGATTTGAATGTGAAGGACAAAAATATTCCAGCTTTCAGTACGTTAGGTATTTACCCATCATTTGAGGCATTTTTGCATGTCCACGTAACCCCTCATCCGGAAGGAGCATCAGAAGTTGTTTACCTCAATACCGAACTGCCGGATTGTTTGCAGGAGGTGGTTGGTAATTCTGTGATCCCAGACATCTAGATCCGTCATTGCTACATCGGCGCTATAGCCGCCTGCAGAGATCGGTCAAAGATTGGTGTCTTCGAAGTTTAAACTTGGAGCCGATTGACGCAAGTTTGTTGTGTGTCACAAACCAACTTATCGGGTGAAAGGGGCAGGAGGCCGAATCGGGAGCTTTTGCGATACTCATACAGGCCATGCCGGATCTTTACCAGAACTTGAGCAGCCACCAGCCTGGACAAATCACGGTCAGCACCATTGAATGATTTTACGAGCTCTGGGCGCCTATTACACAACCTCCTCGCAAATGCGATTCAAGGTAATCTCCTTTAATCATTATATGCGGCAGGTACAACGTCGAGCAGTCCCTCATCGTTTTCGGCCCATACAATTTTGCCTTCGTTTTTCTTTACCAGTGCTATGAATTCTGGCGTGCAATCGCAGACAAAGAGCCTTTTGCCAAGGCTGTTATCTCTGAAATCGTCTATGGTTCCTAAGTCGACTGCCTTTTTGATTTTTTTCTCCGGGTCCAGCCAGTCATTGGCTTCGATGATTGCTTCCTTAATATTTTTGCCAACGCCGAAAATGGTGCCGGTTACATCGAAAATTGCCTGACTATTTGCTCTCATGGCAGTTACACCAATTTTTCAGTATCATAATGTGCCGGCAGATTTGCGAGGCGCCCAGTCTGGCGGACCGTTATTCCTCGTCCTTGAAGACGTATCCCACCCCGCGCACCGTATGAATAAGTTTCTTATCCCCTTCGCGGTCAAACTTTTTCCTCAGGTAGTTAACGTAGACGTCTATGATGTTGGTGAAGCTATCGAAGGTGTAGTCCCAGCAATGCTCCGCGATCATGGTCCTGGTGAGGACCTCATCCGGGTTGCGCATGAAATATTCAAGAAGCGCATATTCTTTGCCGGTGAGGTCAATTTCCTGGCCCCCGCGCCAGACCTTATGGGTGACAGGGTCAAGGCGCACATCGACGAAAACGATCTCGGCGCCGCGATCAGATTCGCTCCTACGTACAAGGGCTCTCACCCTGGCGAGTAACTCGGAAAACGCGAATGGCTTGGTTAGATAGTCGTCGGAACCGGAATCGAGCCCTGCTACGATATCCTCAACGGAATCCTTGGCTGTGAGCATCAGAACAGGGGTCATGATTTTCTCTCCCTTAAGATCCTTCAACAAGTCAAGACCGTTCAGCTTAGGCAGCATCCAGTCGAGCACGATCAGGTCAAACGTCTTTTCGAACGCAAGCTTGAAACCTTCTTCGCCATCCGAGGCTATCCGCACCTCATACTGCTCCTCTTCCAAGCCGCGTTTGATAAAGTTTGCAACCTTCTTTTCATCTTCGATAACCAGTATTCTCATTTCGATTTCCTTTCCGGGGATATTATTTATAAAACTCTCGTATCACTCATTAGATGAATATAGCATTTACAAATTTAAAGCGAACTTAAATTAATGGGAGCCGTTTTCCGGAATAATTTTCATAAAGGTCTGAGATAGCGAACTGTTTGCCCTGTCGAAAGGGTTACGTTGGCCCATAGGGACTCATCTGCGGGGCAACAGGAGGGGGCAACGCTGGTAAAAAGGGCTTGAAAAATTGATGCTAGGGGAGTTTAATGCCCGCCTTGCCTTTACAATCCATACGCCAACCAAGAGACAATCAGGAGAGTGCATGAACAGGCTTATCACCAACAGGCAGGACTTTGATGCGGCCGTAAAAAACTATGGAGGTCCATATCCGGTTCTTCTCACCACTGACGGCGAAACGTTCAGTTTCAAGCGAGATGACGACAAGGACGGTCTGAAGATGGAGGGGGTCGTTATTGATTCCATCAACAACAGCGAACTGTGGCCTACATATGACGAGGCAAACCGCTGTCTTGCTCTGGCTAAAAAAGGCTGGCGAGGAGCGGAACTGAAAGACAAGTTGGACCACATCGGAAACTATGTTCGGACGTAGGGCGATCGTAAGGATTCTTGCGCGAATGGGTAATAGTTCAGATATTTGCGGGTAATTCGTACGACTGGTGGGGCCGTTCCGTGTTGTAAAACTCGAAATACTCCGTCAGGCCCAGATGCAACCCAGGCAGGTCGACGTACCCTTTCAGGTACACATCCTCGTGCTTGACGATACGCTAGAGCCTTTCTACAAAGATGTTATCCAGTGCCCGGCCACGACCATCCATGCTGATTGCGATGTCGGTGCGAAATGAGTGCGCCGGTGAGCGTCGCTCGTAAATTGGCACCCTTGATCAGTGTTGAATATATCCGGCGTGCCATATGCCCGTATCGACTGTTCCAGACAGTCAACGCAGAACTGACTATCGAGTGTGTTCGACAATCTCCAAGCCAGAACCTTCCGCGAGTACCAGTCGATTACGGCTGCTAAGGTACGCAAATTCATGTGCCAGGCGGATGTACGTGATGTCGGTACCCCAGACCTGGTTGGGCCGCGTCACGAACACGCCTCTGAGAAGGTACGGATAGGTCGCCGCACGATTTACTATTAAACGCTATTCAGAAGCCATACCTAAGAGCATCTCGGGTTCAGCGAAAGCATTAATAGGATGGGCTCTGCCGGCGTCTCTCTTCATTTTGCAGGCAAAGGTACCGAAGAGGTTTAGGCAGAAGGCCTTTAGGATGCTGACTTCTCTACGACAGATACCCTTTGAAAAAGCTGACGGAAGGTTATCCGCTCTGTCAGAAAAGCTTTTGACTGACGAAGAGGCCTCCTGCTCATCGTGCCGGCATCATTCGATGAGCGGACCGTGCCGTTAGAATTTTTGTTTGTTGTGCATTTGGTTCTGGTATAAGTGGTCGAAGTCGATAAGAGTGGCCCTGAATTACACGACGAATTCAGCCTGAAAGCTACGCCAATCTTAAATCTGTTCGGTCATGCCGTAGCGGCTGTCGTCGTCTGCCCTCCTATTTTAAGTGACATTGTAAAGAAAATTGTTCGACCAAGGTCGCTAGATGGGGGAGGTACGGTGCTATTCTGGCCCACCATACTTTCCCGTAGTTCACTCTGATGCAGACAAGAGGCCATCCCTATGAAAATCACTTTTGGTATCTCACTTGACTCGGCCTCTTATCCTCCATTGACCTCAAGCAAAGATGCACTGCTCGGTGAGATGCGGTGCGGGCCTCTTGGACTTCTGCAAATCCTCGAGACCCGGTTAGGACTGACCGGCATCTGGGAAGCGGAGCCCTTTCGCGTGGAGATATACCGGCAACGTTTACTGGCTGCGGATAACGGGAACCGATTTTACAGCCGTTCCCTTGAAGCGGACGCCCTGGGAGTGGCCCAGACACTCCTCTCGTGGCGGGATGAGCTGCTTCTCTCAGGATGGGATTTTGTCGTTGATGACTCCTTTCCGCCACGGCTTAGGGACCTTGCTGCTGTTGAGTCAGTTCCGAAATCAGGCGCTCCTGCCATGCCTTGGGGGTTCAGCGAGCAGATGCGTGCGGTGGTTGCCGAGCTTCCCTCAGCGCGCCTTGATATTTCAGAAGTATGCCTGCTTGAGGCGAAAGGAGCCTTAGGAAAACTGTGGGAGTCATTGACAGAGAAACTCTCGGCTAGTGGCGTCACGATTACCTATAGCAACCAGCTATCGGGTTCTGCCTCCGGCGATTTGGGAGCCTTGCAACATGCCCTGAGGTCGGGAGACAGGATGACGGCCAAGGGCGATGGCTCGCTGCTGATTCTGAGAGGGGCAAGCGATTGCGAGCTTAACGATCTTATCTCCGCTTGGTTGGTTACCTCGAATAAATCGGAGCGTCTCTTCATCCTGCCGCCTGGCGACCGGACCCTGGAAAGGGTGCTCGCATCGTCAGGAGCACCTTCGCTGGGGATAACTTCCTACTCCTCCCTACGGCCTATCCTTCAGTTGCTGCCACTTCTTTGTGAACTGCTCTGGGAGCCAATAGATCCCTACCGCCTTTTGGAACTGCTCACGCTGCCGGTTACTCCGATTCCCCGAATCGCAGGGCGCAAACTTGCCGAGGCCGTCGCCTCATCTCCGGGTATCGGCGGGAAGATCTGGAAAGCCGCACTGAAAGAGATTGAAAACGACCTGCTGGCGGTCGCGGCAGACGGTAAAGAAAAGTGGGCCTGGACCAAGGCGTCTATAGACGCATGGCTTGATACCAAGCGCTACACACTGGCAACCGGGGTTCCCAAGGAGGCTTTAGCGGATCTCGCTAAGCGTGTTGCCGGTTGGGCAGGCACCAAAAAACTTCGCGATGATGCTGACGACAGCCAGCTTAAAGCCCTGGCAGCGCAGGCCGCCCACCTCGCCAGGATTGCCGAAGGTGCTCCTGAAATTTGTATCAGCCAGCCCCAGCTGCGCAAGCTGCTGCAGACCGTCCTTGGCGAAGGGCTTGCTCAGGGAGAAGCCCCCGGGGCCGGGCATCTTCCCTGGGTAACGACTCCCGAAGCGATCACTGCAACGGTTCAGGAGATATTCTGGTGTGGTTTCACCAGGGGGAACTCTGGAGGGTACCGTCGCTCGCCATGGTTGAAAAAGGAAGTGAGCAGGCTGGCTACGCTCGGGATTACGCTTTCCGATCCTGACCTTAACCTTACCAGGCAGGTGATCGGGTACGAACGTGCCGTCCACGCTGCACGCAGTCGTCTGGTTCTGGTCATCCCCGAAAAGGAAAACGGGAGCCCGACAGAGTTGCATCCTTTGTATGACCGTCTTGCCGTCATGATGGGAAAGAGCATCCGCACTTTGGAAATATCCTCATCGCAATGGCTCGCTGGAGACAAACGACTTACTGCCGTCGCTACAGCACCTGTCACGTCACGAAAGGTTCCGGTCCCGGCCAGGTTCTGGACCCTTCCGGTGAACGTAGACATCCCGAGAAGGGTGCAGGAGTCCTACTCAAGTCTGGAGACGGTTTTCGAGAGCCCGTACAGTTGGGTGCTCGGTTACGGTGCAAAGCTGCGTGAAGGTGCCATTCAGTCGATAGGTAGCAAGAGTTCCATAATGGGGAATCTCTCGCATCGGCTTTTTGAGGAGCTGTTCGTGGATGGGGAGGATTGTCGTAAATGGACTCAGGCCGTTGTAGAGAAGAAGGTAGCCGAGTTGCTGGCGCAGTTGCTCCCGACAGAAGGGGCTGTTTTTCTACTTCCGGGCCACCTGTCAGAGCGTCAGACTATCGTCAGGCGCCTGAAACGAGCGGCCTGGGCGCTGACGGAACATATAAAGGATAACGGCTGGCGAGTTAAAGCTACCGAATACGATTCTCAAGGGATGCTTGGCACCCAGGATGTTCGCGGCAGCGTCGACCTGTTGCTGCAGAAATCTGATGGATCGCTGGCCGTAGTCGATCTAAAGTGGGGCCTAAGCAAATACCTGCGCCCAAAGCTCCTGGAAAATCGTGCCATTCAGCTTGCCTTGTACGCACACATGCTGAAAGACAAGAAAAGGATGCCACACGTGGCCTATTTCTCGTTCTCGGATGCGATCCTGGTTGCCCCGGACCGGTTGGCTTTCAAAGCTGCCCGGCTTGCCGAGCTTCCTCCAGGTGAGAGTCTGGCTACTTTGATTGCAAAGATGGACAAGACGTTTATTTTCCGGCGCGATCAGCTTGATGCGGGAAAAATCGAGGTTCCGGTCGGGGGGACGCTCCCCCTTCCGGGAGTAACTGTCCCGGCCGATATTCTCGTAGATCCTGAAAACATGTCGGAGCCTGCTGAATTCCGGGCGCTGATCGGATGGGAGGATGGCAACCATGCTTGAAAAAAAGATTCGCATAATCAGCGCCGGAGCAGGGAGCGGCAAGACCCACCGCCTTACCGAGGAGCTCTCCGGGTTACTGAGCGATAAGAATAGCGGGATCCGTCCCGAGGGAGTGGTCGCGACCACCTTCACACGCAAAGCTGCCGCCGAACTCGTGGAAAGGCTGCGTCAGTCGCTGTTCGAGAAAAATAAGCCACTCGAAGCTGAACGGATTTCGGCAGGTTTCATCGGGACTATTAACAGTATCTGCGGGGCCTTGCTCAAACAGGTGGCTTTCGAAGCCGGTGTTTCCCCTCAACTGGAAGTCATCGCCGATGAGGATCAGCAGATAATTTTTAACCAGGCCCTTGCTGAAGTCGTAAATGACGACGGGGTCACCATCTTGGAAGAGCTCGGTGAGCGCTTAGGCAGCATAGGCTGGAAAGAGGCGCTGAAGAATATCGTCGATGCCGCGCGCAGCAACAACTGCCAACCGGGCGACCTGGACGGTTTTGCGCAGCAGTCGATCTCCGGGCTAAAGGCGTTCCTGCCGGTGAGGAGCAAACAGACCGCCGAGGCTCTCGACAAGGCTCTGGCGCGTGCAGTCGGCAAAGCGGTCCGGGAGATAAAGGGTAATGTCGCGGACGGGACTGCCGGGACGAGAAAATACCTCGAAGAACTGGAAGGGTTTGAGTCCTCCTTAAAAGCAGGAGTTTTGCTCCCCTGGACGGACTGGGTCGGGCTGGCCACCAAGAGTCCAACCAAGGCCAGTGCGGGGCTGGCCGAACCCGTGAAAAATGCCGCGGCACCGCATGCCACTCACCCGCGTTTCCATGACGACCTCGAAACCTATATCGCCACCCTCTTCAAGCTGGCAGCGTCCGTCATCGAGCGTTACCAGGCATATAAGAGAGAGAGGGGGCTCATGGACTTCGTGGACCAGGAGTCCGGGCTCCTGGCGGCGCTGGACCTGCCCGAGGTGCAGCAGCGGTTGCAGGAAGGGCTCGACCTGCTCCTGGTGGACGAGTTCCAGGACACGAGCCCCATTCAGCTCGCACTTTTCCTCAAACTGACAGCACTGGTGCGGCAATCGGTCTGGGTAGGTGACCCGAAACAGTCGATATACGCCTTCAGGGGGGCCGATCCCGCCCTGATGGCGGCCGTCTCGAAGGCCGTGCCGATACAACCCGGAGATGTACAGACAACCTCCTACCGCTCGCGACCGGACCTGGTGCGCTTTGCCAACGGGCTCTTCGTGCCTGCTTTTGCAGGCATTCTGCCGCGGGAACAGGTGGAATTGAAGCCGTACCGGACCGATGCCGCTGCCGCTGCCGCCGCCCTTCGTATCTGGCCTCTTGGCTCCGGCAACGGGAACGAACGGATCGAGGTGATCGCCAACGGGATTGCCGGCATGATCGCCGAGGCGCCGGTAGTCCTTGATAAAGCGACCGGCCAGGAGCGCAAGGCAAGGGGCGGGGACATCGCGGTACTGTGCAGGAGCCATGACGTTTGCAGGGATATCGCGAAGGCTCTGGCAAAGCGCGGCGTCAGGGTCGCCATTGGCCGCCCCGGACTGCTCGACACCCCGGAGGGAAAACTGGTGACGGCCTGCCTGCGCTATTTCCAGAACGAGCACGACACCCTGGCGAATGCGGAAATCCAGGTTTTGACATCGGCCGATCCCAACCCTGAGGAGTGGCTGGCCGATCGGTTTACCTGGCTTGAAACAGGCAACAAGTCGCACGAGTGGGGCGGGGGGCACAAGGTCCTTACGGCCTTGAAGATCCTCTCCTCCCGCGCCATCGATTATTCGCCCTCGGAAACCCTCGATGAGATCATCGAGTCGATCGACCTGCGCAGACTGCTTATGGGCTGGGGAGAGAAGGACCGGCGTCTGGGCAACCTGGAGAACTTGCGGCAAATGGTCCGAACCTACGAGGACAGCTGCAGGCGGCAGATGTCCGCCGCGACCGTGAGCGGATTTCTCCTCTGGCTTGCGGAGCTTGCCGGAATCGGGAAAGACAGCCAAGCCGAGGGGTATGGAGCGGATGCGGTCAGCATCCTTACCTGCCATGCGGCCAAAGGCCTGGAATGGCCCATCGAAGTCGCGGCTACCTTGGACAGCAAACCGCGGGAAAGGGTTTGGGATGTCACCGTCATCGATGACCGGACACATGTCTCATTGACGGCTCCGTTGGCCGGTCGTTGGATCCGCTTCTGGCCCTGGCCATACGGGAAAAAGAGCAACAACACCGGGCTCAAGGAGAAAATGCAGGGCAGCCCGGTGATGACCCAGGCTACCGCCAGTGCAGAGGCTGAGGAATTGCGTTTGCTCTATGTGACCCTGACCAGGGCCAGGGATTACCAGGTGCTGTGCGTCAACGGCAAGGGCGTTCATTGGTTGGAGCTGGCACTTAACAAAGCCAAACTGGCTCTTCCGTCGCTGGAGGAGGAAAAGACTGTCAGCGTGGACTGGGAGGGGAAGGGGAAGGCTCTGAAATTCCAGGTTCAGTTCCCGAAGCCGGCCGCTGCCAATGCGACGAAGATCGTGTCGGACCAATGGGTGTCCGAGCGTACCGGAGCGGTTCCGTGCCTGCCGGCCAAACTTAATCCCTCTGCTATGAAGTTGTTCGATGGGGCCACCGTCTTGGTTGGTAAGCCGATTGTCACCGGCAAAATGCTTCAAACCATGGGTAAGCCCTCGTATCAATATCTGGGACTGGCTCTGCATGGATTCATTGCCGTGGACCATGCAGGAACGAATACTCCCGAAGAGAGAGTTTTCCTGCTGGAGGGGCTACTGGCCCGGCATGGCGTCAGCGGTGCGGTGGTGACCGCGGATCTGCTGGATAACTGCGACGGGTTTTACCGGTTCATTGCCGGGTTGAAGCCCGGCCGGATACTCACCGAATGGCCGATGCAGATGAAGGTGGGGGACCAGTTGATGGTCGGAACCGCGGACATGCTGTTTGACTCCCCTGATGGCTGGATAGTCGTCGACCACAAGAGCTTCCCCGGCCCCCAATCTCTCTGGGCGCCGGAGGCGGAAGGCTACGCCGGGCAGTTGAAGGCGTATTCGGATGCCCTGACACTGGCGACGGGACGGCCAGTCGCCGGGGCGTACATCAATTTCGTGGTCGGGGGCGGGGTGGTGGAGTTGAAGGTTCGATAATCGATGCAATATGACGTTGGTGATGGGGCTTTGGGATGCGGGATGCTGCTCCCAACCGTCAAAATTGAAAGAGGACAAGTGAAATGGCAAACACGATGTGGGGGTTACTGGGGCCTGAAGTGATCGGCAGGGAGCGACGAACTCGCACCCTGGGATTGGGTACATCGGTGCGGGCATTCAATGAACTGGCGGTGCCCGGTATCGGCGGTACTTGGTTCGGGAAACAGATCTTTCTCGCCATTTTGGGTGTTGCCGTGGCTGAAAAAGCCCGCTCCGCCGGGAAGAAGGTTCAGAACATCGAAACCGCGAATGCAATAGAAGCGCTAGCCTGTTTGCTCGCTTTCGTCAAAAACGGCTGGAAAGGCGACTCCCGTCTACTTGGAATAACCAAGATGAGCGGCAACGCAGCCAAAGATATTCGCTTCGAGGCCTTCCGAAAACCTAATTTTTACGTGACTCAGCCCATGAGAATGGCGACTGTGCAGGCTTTGCCTTCCCTGGGCCTGGTTGCCACGAAAGGAATCCGGTTCAACTCGTTTACCTGTGCACAGGCCGGGCAAGATCTGATCGAGGCACAGACCGGTGATTACGGCAAAATCCATTACAACCGCGGCGTATTGGATTATTTAGTCGCCTGGGTGTTGGGAGAACCCCTCAATGTGGCCGGTAATGACAAGCTTTTCAAAGCGTTATCGCCTCTTGAGCCCATGACCAAAGCAGGCCGCGAAGTTCTCAGGGAGCGCCTCATTCAGGGCGGAGAACAGGAAGAACTGTCGGATAAGACACGCCGCCGTTCGGCGCTCGATTGGGTGGATGCCTTGCGCAGTCCGCCTCGGCAGACGCTTGATTGGGATGTCATGCCTTCCTTCATCACCGCGGTCCATTGGGCCGACCTGCGTACCGGCGCGCTTTTGTTCGCCGCACGCGACGCCGCTATCGAGGTGCTTGACCAATTGGAGCGGCAAATTGCCAAACGGCCCGAGCTGCGCCACTCGCTGGATGATCCGCTCGATGGCCCGGTTGTCACTGCGCTTCAGGGGTTGCGAACAGCTGCCAGTGACTTCCTGGACCGTGGGCATTCGGACCAGGTGGCCAACGATTTTTGCCAGGAGTGTGCGGACTCCCGCGACAGTATGCTGCTGGCGAAGCTGGTGGGAAGGGATGAGCGCGTGCTCCGCCTACGGGGGCGCCTGGTCGTGCCAGGGACTGCCTTTCATTACGGCTCTAGCGAGGAAAGTAATGACTTACCGGGTGGGGACCAGACGACCCAGGCCACCGCTTCGCAGATGCCCCTATTCCCGGAGGGGATTTCAAGCCGGGTAAGCAATCTCTTTTATCTCAATTCGGATCTGCGCAGCGAACTGGACCAGTGGTTGAAACTGCCGCAAGCGGTGCCAGCAACGGAGGCGCACTAATATGGCTAAGAAGATGCAATCTATATCCCTCGCCAAGCACTTTGACGCCCCGGAGCATTTCCTCGGCCGTTTCGGCTGGTTATGCGGTTACTCTGCCGATGCGGACTTTTTGAACGAAGCGGCTGAACTCTTCACCCGGCAAACCATGTTGTCACGCGCCTATCTGGGAAACCTCGCCCTTGCCCTGATGCTTGATCCCGGCAATCCGAGGGTGGCGCCCGACGAGGTCCCCGGTCTGGCACATCTGCCGATGTCGAACCCTGAGGCGAAGCCCTTCTCCTTGCTCCATGCCAAGGTCGCCATACTCGGTTTCGGTCACGAAAACGAGACGGACCTCTGGCACTTGCGGCTGATCGTCTCCACAGGTAACTGGACCCGCGAAACGGTCGAGAAAAGCCTGGATCTCGCTTGGCGAGTCGATATCTCCAGTACCGACCTGAAATCCTCAGGCACCGCAACCCGTCAGGCCTGCGCCGACCTGAAAGCAGCCTGGAACCTGCTGCATTGGCTGGGCGGTCACTTTGATTTGCGCTCCCTAAGCCCGGAACTGCCTGGAGAGAAGGAGTGCGCATCCATTGCAGTGCGGAAATCGGTCGAGACATGGATTGCCACCGCACTGTCCCATGCCGGAGGGCTCACCCCGCGTTTTCTTGACAACCGCAAGGCTGCACTGGGCAAACAGCTGCCTCAAATGGTCCAGACCGGGGTGTCCGGCGCCAAACGCAATTACCTCGGCATGGGCTCGGGGTTCTTCCAGGATTCGCCCGGTACTGCCGTGCCTACCGTCCTCAGCGAAATCCTGACATCGCTCCAAGCCAATAAGTTGCTGACGGCGAGCCCGGAACTCGACATATTTGTTAATCCGCTGGCCTGTCAGGGAGTGGCGACCTCCCTAACCGCCATGACCAAGGCCGGATTCACCGTGCGGGCAGCAGGGGAGCCGAGCGCCCTTTTTCCTGAAACTGGGGGCAGGCGGTCACTGCATGCCAAGTTCATCTTCAGCGCACAGAGCCGCAGCAATTCCAATACCTGTGGCGACGGCTGGCTGTACCTCGGCTCGGGAAACCTGACTGGACCGGGATTCACCAAACGGATGTCCCCCACCGGCGGTAATCTGGAGGCGGGAGTCGTCTTTGCCACCGGTACCCTGTTTTGGTCTGACGGGAAGGATGTTCCTCCGGAAAAATTAGTCAGCAATCTGCTGCCGGTGCAGTGGGATGATGACGTCTCAAGCCTTGGCACTCCGCTCGCTGCGGGAGATGGCATGCCGGACCGGCCCGATCTGTTCTTCGTCCCTCCCGTTGCCTGGCTATCCTGGCAAAGGGCCGACGGGATTACTTCCCTGAGAGCCCCCGAAGGAGAATTGGTAGCCTTTTCCCTGCTGGGCCCGGATCTGCAGGTCCTCTCGGTGGATTCCCTGGGAAACTATCTGTGGCCATGGGGGCGACCCCGGATGGTGACGCTGGTCTGGCAGGACCGCGCCACGCCACGTCAAGGCGCCGTCCCCGTGCTGGATGAGTACGGTCGCTTTGCCGCGACGGACTTGCCGCAGATAGACCTTGACAGTGCCTGGTCGCAGCTGGCAAACTTCCCGGCCGTCCCGGCGGCCGAAGACCTCTATCCGGACGAGGACTCGCCTCCGGAGAATCTCCCCGCTGACCCACCCGTGCCTGATCCGAAGCTGGGTTCCTCGGCTACGGAAAGCCTGTACCCCATACGTGCGATGATGCAGCTGGTCGAGAATATAGCGGCCAAGCAGACCTCGGTCCCTCCCAACGACTGGTCCGCATGGTGCACGCGTCTGGAACAATGCCTGGTGCAGGCTAAGGGGAGCCACCTGGTCAGGGAGTTTGCGGAACTTGGCCTCAACCCGTTGAGCCCTCTGTGGGAGGGTCCTTTTCGGCCGGACTTCGCCGAAACCGACCGGACCGGTGAGGGAAAGCTCTACCAGGCTGTGCTAAGCAGGGTCGAGTCGGAGTGGGGCGTTGCACTGTTGGGTAAAATAGGAGGCCTGCTTTGATATCGAAATTCAAGGGGTGGCAGGAGGTTTCCTCCCGTCTGGTAAGATATGCCGATGCTCCGGAGCAGTTCGGCAGAACCTACCTTCTTAATGACGGACAGCGAGCCGGCTTGAGGGGAATCGCCAAGCGGATTACCGATCACGGCCTGATAGTGGCGGACGAGGTCGGCATGGGCAAGACCTGCATCGCCG
>JGI24143J45723_1000103_pt1 | contig 43928 bp, 36 predicted proteins | sample BarGraIncu00432A_FD_45723 | JGI IMG/M metagenome (IMG submission 45723) | reverse complement strand
CTTGCGCCGTCGGCGATACGGTTCAAGTCGATTCCGGAGAAGCTGTTGGAGAAGCCGAAATCCCAGCCGATCTGGGCATTACCGTCAGCCTCGGCGACGGCGGAGACCGAGCAGGAGACGTAGCTGCCGCGGTACCCGGCGCTGAGACCGTGCGAATTGCAGATGTAAAACCCGTAGAGCGACTCACCGTAGCTGCACTTGCGCACCCGCTTCAGGCGGGGGTCTCGGGAGAGGGTAAGGCGCTCCAGTTCCAGGGCGAGGGCGATCTTGTCTTGTTCGGGGATGGCGGAAAGCGCCTCGTCCAAGAGGCCGGGAAGCTGCGGGTAAGGATCAGCAAAGGAGGCAGGAAGGAGGTTGCAGGGGTCAGGCGTCTGCATGTCGGCCGCTTGGAGCGCCCCCTCAACCATGGTGGCGAGGGCCGCGGGATCAAGGGCTGTGGAGAAGGAGAAACCGAGACCCTCGCCGCGCTGGATCCTCACCGCGACCCCGAACGGTTCGGCGCACCTGAAGGCGTCCAGCTTGCCCCCCTTCACCTCGATGGCAAGGTCGCGCGACTGCGAGACCATGATCTCGTAAGCGTCGAACTGGCGCCCCTTCAGGAGCCTGGCTACGGCTTCGGCGTGCTGTTGAAGGTCCATTGGTTTCACCTTGCATGTTCGATCGGTCGGATCCGACGGATCGGTCGGATCAAAGATCTGTCGGATCGGTCGGATCAGACCGATTTTAGCAGCTCTTCACAGGTCCAAAATCATGGCGATCTCGTCGCAATCGGGAAACTTGACGCACTTGATACAGTCACCCCAGACCTTGTGCGGCAGCTCTGACTTGTCTACCACAACGAAACCGAATTTGGCGAAAAAGTCCGGCTTGTAGGTCAAGCAAAAAAGCCGCTTTAACCCGAGCACATGGGCCTCCGCAATGCAGGCACCCACCACCTGGCTCCCGATTCCACGCCGCCCGGCGTCGGAAGCGACCGCGACGGAACGGACCTCGGCTAAATCCTCCCAGACGATATGCAGGGCCGAGGTGGCGACCACGCGCCCCTCGTCTTCGAAAATGTAAAAATCACGCAGCGCATCGTAAAGCTCGGAAAGCGAACGCGACAACATCTCGCCGCGGCTTGCATAATTGGTCAATAGTTTCTGGATTTCTTTTACGTCACCGATTTTTGCCTTGCGTATCATGCTGCTGCCTCCTGAATCATCTCCCTAGCGTGCTCTAGGGTCTTCTCGGTCACCCGCGCGCCACCGAGCATCCTTGCTATTTCCGCCACCCTATTCTCACCTTCGAGCCTCTCGACGCAGGTGGCGGTGCGCCCGAGATTGACTGCTTTTTCCACCCGCAGGTGCAGGTCGGCAAAAGCCGCGACCTGGGGAAGATGGGTGATCGCCAGCACCTGCTGGGAAGCGGCCACCCTCTTCAACTTTATCCCGACCAGTGCCGAGGTCGCCCCGCCGATGCCGCTGTCCACCTCGTCGAAAATAAGGGTAGGAACCTCGCTCTCCGGGTGCAGCTGTTTCAAGGCGAGCATCAACCGGGAAAGCTCGCCCCCCGAAGCGGTCCGCGCCAGCGGCTTGGGAGGCTCGCCTGGGTTGGGCGAAAAGAGGAACTCGACCCGCTCAAAGCCGTACGATTTCGGCTCGGCGGTCGTCTCAAATGAGGTCTCAAAGACGGCATGCGTCATGGCAAGCTCGGCAAGCTCGCGCTCCATCCCGACCTTCAACCCGGCAGCGCCGGTCCGCCGAGCCTTGGAAAGCTGGGCACCAAGCTTGGCGAGTTCGCCCTTGAGCTGCGCCATTTGCTGCACCAGCGCATCGCGCTCCATTTCCCGACCCGAAAGCGCGGCCAGTTCGCTCGAGATCCCTTCCTGGTACTGCAGGATCTCGGCAATGTCCTCGCCGTACTTGCGCTTTAAACGGTTGATGGCGTCCAGGCGATCGTCGAGCATTTCCAGGCGACCCGGGTCAGTCTCGACACCCGCCGCATAATCGCGCAGGGTCAGGGCGGCGTCCTCAAGCTGGGCATAGGCCCCTTCCAGCGCCTCGCAGACAGGAGCCAGCACGCGGTCGATGGCGCTCGCCTCGGCGACGCCGCCAATCACCCGGCGCAAGCTCCCGAGTAACGCCGCGTCACCGCCGTAGAGCGAGTCGAAGGCGGACTGGCTGCAGGTCAGCAGCTTTTCGCCGTGGGCAAGCCGTCCGCGCTCTTCCACGAGTTCCTCCTCCTCTCCCGGATAGAGCTTCGCCTGTGCGATCTCCTCGTTTTGGAAAGAGAGCAGGTCCAGGCGCCGGGCGGCCTCGCGCTCGCCCTGCTCCAGCGCTTCCAGCTCGCCTTTCGCCCTCTGGTAAGACTCGAAGCGGCTCGAGAAGCTGTCACGCAAGGGAAGTGAGCCAGAGAAGCCGTCCAAAAGCCGCAGGTGCTGATCGATCTTCAGTAGGGTTTGCGATTCGTGCTGGCCGTAGATGTTGATCAGGGTGCGGGAAATCTCGGAGAGCATCGCCGTGGTGGCGAGGCCGCCGGCGATGAAGACCCGGTTCTTGCCGCCGCGCGTGACGACGCGCCGCACCAAAAGCTCACCGTCGCACTCGACCCCAATTGCAGCCAGGTTTTGCAAAAGGGCAGGCCGTCCAGAGAGGTCGAAGAGCGCCTCGACCGAGGCCTCATCGGCGCCGGCGCGGATCAGATCTGAACTGGCGCGTCCACCGAGGATCAGGTTTACCGCGTCGATAATGATCGACTTACCCGCACCGGTTTCGCCGGTCAAGATGTTCAGGCCGCCATGGAACTCGACGTGGAGTTTCTCGATGATGGCGAGGTTCGTTATCTGCAGTTCTCTCAGCATGATGGAGGAGCTATCTCCTATAAAAAGGCCACGATTAAATACGTGGCTGGTTGACCATCCCTCTCGGAAACCTGATGAGCATTAAAACGGTCAGATTCGCGCCCGCTCCCTTCAGTGCCGGGAATGCGCCGGGGGGCCGGCAGTCCCGTAGCGCTCGCCCCAGTGGAGCTTGGTCCGGAGTACCTCGAAAAAGTCCTTGCTGCGAGACTGGATCAGACGGGTGGCATGCGCGGCCTTGCGGATCTGCACCAGGTCGCCGCTCACCAGCTTGACGCCAACCTGGCCGTCCAGGGTCAGGAAAACCGCCTCGTCCAGTGCCGAGTCGAGCCTGATGGAGATATTCGCGTCCGCAGCGACTACCAGCGGCCGGTTGGTGAGGGTGTGGGGACAGATCGGAGTGATCGAGATGCTGTCCAGCGCCGGGTGGATGATGGGACCGTTGGCGGAGAGCGAATAGCCGGTGGAACCGGTCGGCGTCGAAACGATCAGACCGTCCGCCTTGAAAGTGGTCAGGTACTGCCCGTTCACAAAGGTCTCCATGTCGACGATACGGGCCAGGGCCCCCTTGTTGATCACCACGTCGTTCAGCACCCGGTGCAGGTCGACCTGCTTGCCGCCGCGCTCCACAGAGGCCAGCAGCATCATGCGCTCGCTCACCTCGAAATCTCCGGCGAGACAGCGCTCGACCGAGGGGTAGAGCTCGTCCAGGGTGATCTCGGTCAGAAATCCGAGGCTCCCCAGATTCACCCCGAGGATCGGCACCTCGCGCTCCCCGACCAGCCTGGCTGCCGCGATCAGGGTGCCGTCCCCACCCAGAACGACCATCAGTTCGGCGTCCCGGGCGATCTCGGAACTCTGGGCACTCTCGGCGGCGCTGGTGCGGCGCAGCTGCGTGGAGAGGTGCTCCTCCACGTACGCGGTGACGCCGCGCACGGCGAGCCACTCGATCAATTCCTCAGCGATGCCGAGACATCTGGGGTCGTGCACTTTCGCAATAATAGCGATTTTTTTCATCACAACCCCTTTACTTGTATTGTAATCTAGGATTTACTAGCATATATACTGTACCATGTCCAATGGAAACTAGAAAGCCGCGCGCTCCCTGAAACGGCGGGTTCGGCACGATCACGGCGACAAAAGTAGGGTGGCTCATGAGTGAAGAGTTGATTGAAGAGGCTGACGACAACATCGAACAGCTCGATAAGCAGATGCGTATCATCAAATCCTTCTTGGAACATCTGGAGTACACCCTCGGCAAAGATAAATACTCGGCAACCAAGTACGACGGCTTCAACGCCCTCGCCTACGCGGTCCGGGACGAGCTGGTGGAGCGTTGGCTCGACACCCAGCAGGCCTACTACAATTCCGACGACAAAAGGGTTTACTACATCTCCATGGAGTTCCTGATGGGGCGGGCCCTGGGGAACTCCCTGATCAACCTGGGGGTCATGAGTGACTTTCGCGAGGCGATCACCTCGCTGGGCTACGACTTCGAGGCGATACTCGCCGAGGAGCAGGACGCGGGGCTCGGTAACGGTGGCCTGGGCCGCTTGGCCGCCTGCTTCCTCGACTCCATGGCAACCATGTCGATTCCCGCATACGGCTATGGCATCCGCTATGAGTACGGCATCTTCCGCCAGCACATCGTCGACGGCGCCCAGGTCGAGATCCCGGACAACTGGCTGCGCTACCGAAATCCCTGGGAATTGGACCGGCAGGAGCACCTGCACACGGTCAAGTTCTACGGCCGGGTTATTACCACCATCAATGCCTCAGGGCAGCTGATCCGGGAGTGGGTGGACACCGAGGACGTCATGGCGATGGCCTACGACACCCCGATTCCGGGCTACCAGACCCACTCCGTCAACACCCTGCGCCTTTGGAGTGCCAAGTCGAGCCGGGAATTCGACCTGAAGTTCTTCAACGAGGGGAACTACATCCGTGCCGTGGAAAAGAAGATGCAGTCCGAAACCATCTCCAAGGTGCTCTACCCGGCCGACAACGTCATCGAGGGGAAGGAGCTGCGCTTCAAGCAGGAGTACTTCCTCGCCTCGGCGACGGTGCACGACGTGCTGTACCGCTTCCGGAAAAAGCACAACGATCTGAGGCTCTTGCCCGAGAAGGTTGCCATCCAGTTGAACGACACCCACCCGACCCTCGCCATCCCCGAGATGATGCGGGTGCTGATCGACCTGAACGACATCCCCTGGGAGGAGGCCTGGGAGATCACCCGGACGACCTTCGCCTACACCAACCACACCATCCTGCCGGAGGCGCTGGAGCAGTGGCCGGTCTGGTTCTTCGAGCAGATCCTGCCGCGCCACCTGCAGATCATCTACGAGATTAACGAGCAGTTCATCAAGGACGTGCGGGCGCGCTTCCCGGACGACCCGGACCGGCTCTCCCGGATGTCCATCGTCGAGGAGCATTGGGAAAGAAAGATCCGGATGGCGCACCTGGCGATTGTCGGAAGCCACTCGGTGAACGGGGTGGCGCAGTTGCACTCGGAGATCCTGAAGCATGAGCTTTTCCGGGACTTCTTCGAGATGTACCCGGAACGCTTCAACAACAAGACCAACGGCATCACCCAGCGACGCTGGCTCAAAATGTCCAACCCCGCCCTGTCGACGCTGATCGGCGACTACATAGGGGACGGCTGGGCCCGCGACCTTTTCGAGCTGGAAAAGCTGCGCGCCATCGCCGCCGACCCGGAGTTCTCGGCACGCTGGCAGCAGGTGAAGCGGAGCAACAAGGAAGAACTCTGCCGCTACATTCTGAAACACAACGGGATCGTGGTGGATCCCGACTCGCTCTTCGACGTCCAGGTGAAAAGGATCCACGAGTATAAACGCCAGTTGCTGAACCTGCTCCACATCATCACCCTCTATAATAAGATCAAGGAGAACCCCCAGGCCCCGGTCGTGGCGCGCACCTTCATCTTCGGAGGAAAGGCGGCCCCCTCCTACGCCGCAGCGAAGCTCACCATCCGGCTCATCAGCGCGGTCGCGGACGTCGTGAACCGGGATCCCGACGTGGCAGGCCGCATCAAGGTGGTCTTCCTCGCCAACTACGGCGTGTCGCTGGCCGAGAAGATCTTTCCGGCCTCCGACCTCTCCGAGCAGATCTCCACCGCAGGGACCGAGGCGTCCGGGACCGGAAACATGAAGTTCGCCCTGAACGGCTCACTCACCATCGGGACCCTGGACGGCGCCAACATCGAGATCATGGAGGAGGTGGGGCGCGAAAACATCTTCATCTTCGGCCTTACCGCGGCCGAGGTCGGCGAACTGAAGACCCGCGGCTACAACCCGAAAGAGTACTACAACGGCAACCCGCAGCTTAGGCGCGTGCTGGACATGATCTCCTCGGGATTCTTTTCGCCCGGAACCCCGGAACTCTTCACCCCGCTCACCGACGGGCTTTTGAACCTCGGGGACCACTACATGCTGCTTGCCGACTACGCGGCCTACGTCGCCTGCCAGGAAAAGGTGAGCGAGCTGTTCCAGAACAAGGAGGAGTGGGCCCGGCGCGCCATCCTGAACGCGGCTGGCATGGGGAAGTTCTCCAGCGACCGCACCATTGCAGAGTACGCCCGCGAGATCTGGGGCATCAAACCGCTTGACATCCGTCCTGGAGCAGTTGAGTTGCAGAGGCACTAACGAAGTGGATCTTTTCACAATTAATAGTTCGGAAATCGCCCCCCTGGCCGAGAGGATGCGCCCGCGCACCATTTCGGAATACCTGGGGCAGGAGCATATACTAGGCGAAGGAAAGCTGCTGCGCCGCCTGATCGAGACCGACCGGCTCAGTTCGCTCATCTTCTGGGGCCCGCCCGGAAGCGGCAAGACGACGCTGGCCCGGATCATCGCCGGTGCCACCAAGTCCCACTTCATCTTCTTTTCGGCCATCATGTCCGGGATCAAGGAGATCCGCGAGGTGGTGAAGGAGGCCGAGGACACCCTCAAGTACCGCGGGCTGCGCACCATTCTCTTCGTGGACGAGATCCACCGCTTCAACAAATCCCAGCAGGACGCCTTTCTACCCTACGTGGAGCGCGGCACCTTCACCATGATCGGCGCCACCACGGAAAACCCCTCCTTCGAGGTGATCGCCCCTCTTTTGTCGCGCTGCAAGGTGCTGGTGCTGAATCCCCTTTCAGAGGGCGAGGTGGCGGCCATCCTGGAGCACGCCCTCTCCGACCGCGAGCGCGGGCTTGGGGAACTGCAGCTCGAGGTGAGCGCGGAGGCCCTGCAATTCATGGCCGAGCAGGCCGGCGGCGACGCCCGGGTGGCGCTCAATACCCTGGAGACCGCTGCGCGCCTGGCGCACGGGGGGGCGATTTCGCTGGAGAGCGCGCGGGAGGCAGTGCAGAAAAAGCCGCTCCTTTACGACAAGGGGGGCGAGGAGCACTACAACGTGATCTCCGCCTTCATCAAGTCGATGCGCGGCTCCGACCCGGACGCCGCGCTCTACTGGGTCGCCCGCATGCTGGAGTCCGGAGAGGACCCTATCTTCATCCTGAGGCGCATGGTAGTCTTCGCCTCCGAGGACGTCGGGAACGCGGACCCGCGCGGTCTCCAGCTGACGATCTCCGCACTGCAGGCCTTCCAGCTGGTCGGGATGCCCGAAGGAAGGATCATCCTCGGCCAAGCCGTCAGCTACCTCGCCACCGCTCCCAAGTCCAACGCCGCCTATCTCGGCATCAACCAGGCGCTCGCCGAAGTGCGGCAAAGCGGTGCGCTCCCGGTCCCGATGCATATCAGGAACGCCCCCACCTCGCTTATGAAAAATATGGGATACGGCAAGGGATATCTTTATCCTCATGACTTTCCCGAGGGCGAGGGGACGCAGGGTTACCTCCCGGAGGCCATTGCCGGGCGGCGCTTCTACGAGCCTAAGGAAAGTGGCTACGAAAAGAGCATCAAAGAGCGCATGGAGTGGCTCAAAGGGAAAAGGGAAAAACACTAGTACCCAGTAGCTTAAACTTTCGCATGCTCTCTACGCAGCCGCTTCGACTCCGCTCAGCGAACGCCCGCTCCCTGAGCGGAGTCGAAGGGCAACAGAGCCGGAAATTGCAGAGAAGTATCTGGGTACTAGCCAGCGGAAAACCTAACGGCTAAGTCGGCGCGCTGGCTGCTGCTGAATAGACCCTGCAGGATCCCGCAACTACTACGGCAATCATTCGGCAGGCACATCCGCAGCTCTGCCCTGGCCAAATCTTAAAACAGACTAACCTCATTCAGTATCTGGCACCGTTAACTACAGAATTCCCCTGTCCTTGACTGTTGTAAACCAGTCCGTACATGGTATATTCAAGCTTGCATTTGCAGGGATTATCACGATTCACCAAAATCAAGATAAATTTGGAGTCTGATATGAAGAAAATCGGGATACTTACCAGCGGAGGAGACTGTTCCGGAATGAACGCCGCCATCAGGAGCGCCACCAGGACGGCACTCGGGCACGGGGTTGAAGTGATCGGTTACCGCAAGGGATTCGCCGGGCTTTTGAAGGGAGATTACCTGGAGATGGGGACCAAGGACGTGGCGGGGATTCTGCACCGCGGCGGCACCTTTTTGCAGTCCGCCCGCAGCGACGAGTTCAGGACCGTGTCGGGGCGCGAGAAAGCGGTGCGGCACCTGGAGGAGCTCGGTGTCGACGGCCTGGTTGTCATCGGCGGGGACGGCTCCCTGAACGGCGCACTGGCGCTGCACCGGATGGGGGTTCCCGTGGTCGGGATTCCCGCCAGCATCGACAATGACATCCCGTTCACCGACATGGCCCTCGGGGTCGATACGGCGCTCAACAACATCATCTATGCAGTCGACTGCATCAAGGATACGGCGAGTTCCCACGACCGGGCTTTCGTCATCGAGGTGATGGGGAGGAATTCAGGCTATCTCGCCAGCATGACCGCGATCGCCACCGGCGCCGAGTATGCCATCGTCCCGGAGGTCGAATGCGACATTGCGGACCTCTGCGAGTCGCTGCGCCACCGCTACGAGGAGGGTCGCAGCAACGCCATTATCATCCTCGCAGAGGGTGCGGGCCGGGCCCAAAACATCGCGGACGCCGTCAAGGATGCCATCGGATTCGAGACGCGGGTTACCGTACTGGGCCACTACCAGCGCGGCGGCGCGCCGTCGGTTTTCGACCGACTGCTCGGCTCCCGGCTGGGCAATGCCTCAGTGGAGCTGCTTTTAGCCGGACAGATGGGGAAGATGGTCGGGCTCTGCTGCAATGCCATTGTCCCGACACTGCTGGAAACGGTCGTTGTAAGCGAGAAACGGCCGCAAGACGACCTGCACGGGATGTCACTGATCCTGGGGATCTAGGGGAAGTAGCTAGCTCAGGTGGGAGTCTCAAGGGGGAGAGCGGCTGGTCTCTCACCCAAAATACAACAAAGGGCGCGCCGCCGATGGAAACCGGTGCCACGCCCTTTTAGTACCTTAATGTTAACCGCGGCGGTCTTAACCGCGGCAATAAGTAATCGCCGTAATCAGCGCCCCCTGCGGGTCCTGGATGACACAAAATCGGCCGATCTTCGGTATGTCGGTGGGCTGTACCAACACCTTGCCGCCAAATTCCGGCACCCTGCGGGCTGTTTCGTCGACATCGGTGACGGTGATATAGATCCCCCACCCTGCCGGCCGGGAACTTTCACCGGAAGGAGCCGCGATGATGCCGCCGACTTCCTTGCCGTCCACCTTGATGAGGGTATACGTCCCCTCACCCAGCCAGGGCTCCGTCGTCCAGCCAAAGAGTCTGGAGTAAAAGTTCTCGGCAGCGTGTACATCTGTCGTGGTAAGTTCAAACCAGCTAAACGCCCCCTGCTCCCTGAAACGATCCGCCATCGCGCCACCCCCCTCCCATCGGCTCTACCAGCGAGATTAATTATACTACACATTTCTCACCGGCAACCCCGTTCGAAGCTCGGGCGCTTTTTTCTGTTTGAATTCCCCTCACATACCCTCCCCTTCGGAAAAGAGAGCTTTAGTACCCGGCGCCCGCGTTCCCCGATGCGGGGGTCCAGGAAGGCTTCGCTAAGTCTCCCCTACCCTTTGGGCCTAACGCAGCCTCATCCGCTCCAACAGGAGCCCGAGTAACTTGTTTATCGGGTTGCTGCGCGGCAGGAAGGAGATAACCGGCGGCTTTCGGGTCCCGATGGCATCCAACAGTGCAATAAGCCCTTGATTTTCTCCCCGCGCCATTCCTTCCCTGAGAACGCGCAAGGTCTCCTGCTTGTTGCCAGAGAGCAGATGGATCTTCGCCAAATGCAGGTAATGGTCGGCGTTTTCCGGCTCCAGTTCCAAGGATAGGCTGCAAAGCTCAATTCCTTTTTTTACCTGTCCGCGCTCCTTCGCCATGCAATAACCGAGGTAGGAATACCAGGAACGGTTGTCGTAGAGCTTGAGCGCCCGCTCCAAAAGGGCAAGGGCCGAAGGGATCTCACCCGCGGCAAGTGCTTCCCGGCACCGATCGAACAGTTTTTCGGCTTCTTCCCGGCTAGGCTCCATCACCATCTCCTTACTTCTGAACAATTTCTGTTTTCCCAGGCAGGCGTCGCTGCGCCCGGCGCTACATTCCAATCCGCCCCCCGCCACCTACAGGAGCGTCATTCCTGCCGCGCATTGTGCGTCTCTGGGGGACGAAGCTAAGGTTTCAGCGCTGTTTTGGGAACCTGGAACGTCGGATTCGACTGCGACACGCTAGTATCCGGTGCCGCTGAAAATTTACTGAGTTCTGAGGAGCCCACGACTCTCGGCGGCGCTTTATCAACGTATAACTTCTGCCGATTCGGTTGCGTTCGACCCCGTTTATAGCGCGCCTGCTCCCTTGAGCGGAGTCGAAGGGCGACAATAGCCGAAGGTACAGAAGCCCACAGAAGACATACGCTGGACGGAAAACCAAGTTCACATGTGATAATAGGGGTTTTATGAAAGCATTTCAACGCTGAAATTGCGGAAGGTGAAGGGCGCTTGATCAAGGATATTCCCTCCTTTTTTAAGGAGGGTTTGAGGGCTGTGGTGAGCGGGCTACAAAAGAGAGAGCAGATCGATATGCCGATCGATTCTGGCAATGGCGCGCATGTCGCCGCGGTAGGCAACGAACGGGACACCGGCTGCGTCTGCGGCCTGCCGGTCCACCTCGGAGTCTCCCACGAAAAGTGCCTGGTGCGCCTCGATGCCGTACCGATCAAGCACCCGCAAAAGGGGTTCGGGATGCGGTTTCGGGTTGGTAACCAGCCCTGCAGTCATGACACAGCTGAAATAGTGCTCCAGCCCGAAGGATTCCAGCAGCAGGTCCATGGAACTCGCCCGGTTGGTGCAGACCGCCAGTTCCACCTTGCCGTGCAGGGCGTCCAGCGTTTCGCGCAAGCCGTCCTCCATCAGCATGAGGGGAAAGAGCTTACGGTAATCGACGGTTGCGGAGAACGCGCGCACCTCGGCAAGCCGCGGGTCGCCGGAAAAAAGGTAGGCGAGCACATCTTTGTTGCAGTAGGTGTGCAGCACCCGCATGGTCTCGGTGTCGGCCCGGTCCAGCGGTGGCATGCCGAAATGTTCCATCACCTGCAGGTAAAAAGTGAGGTTCGCCTCGAAGGAGTCGAACATCACCCCGTCACAGTCGTAAATGACTGCCTTGATATCTTTATGCACCGTTACCCTCTTTCGCGAGCTTGCCGCGCTTTAAGCACCGTCCTCGGACGGATGCGCGCCAAGATACTCCTCCCACTCAACCGGAAGCATATGTTTTTTTCTGTTGTTGCACTCCTTGCAACTGGGGACCAGGTTCCCGCGACTGCTGGATCCGCCGCGGATGACCGGCACGATATGATCCATGGAAAGATCCGCCGGTGAAAACTGCGCGCGGCACCAGTGACAGACTCCTTTAGCGACCCGGTTCTTCCACCACTGGCTTTTGCGCAACTCCCGCGCCTTGTTGCGCTCCCTCTTGACCTCCTCCTCGGAGACTGAAACGATGAAATAGTCCAAACGCGCTCCCTGTCAGGCTCAGCTGTTCTTGAAATCCACGATAGCCGCCCGCGCCAGTTCGTCGCAGCGCTCGTTCTCCAGGTGCCCGTTGTGACCGCGCACCCAAAGCCACTTGATCTTGTGCACCTTGGAGAGCGCCAGCAGCCTTTCCCAAAGGTCGCGGTTCAGCACCGGCTCCTTCTTGCTATTCACCCATCCCCTCTTGACCCAACCGGTCATCCACTCGGTCATCCCCTTGACGAGATATTGGGAATCGGTCGTGATGACGACTTCGCAGGGGCGGGTCAGCGCTTCCAGCGCGGCGATGGCGCCGCTCATCTCCATCCGGTTGTTGGTGGTGGCACCTTCCGCGCCGGAGAGCTCCTTCACGCTACTTCCACAGCGCAGGATGCTGCCGTAGCCGCCGATGCCGGGGTTGCCGCTGCAGGCACCGTCGCAAAATATTTCTACCTTCATGCAGGCGTGCCCCCCTGTCCCGGCAGCATGGAGCCAATCGCCTCCATGACCCGGTCCACGATGAGCTGGTGAGTCTCCTTGCAATCGGGAAGCGCGTAGAGGTCGTCAAAATGCAGAGGTGCACCGAAACGCACCCCACCGCGGGCGCCGAAGGAAGGAAAGCTCCACTCATTCACACCGGTGAGGGCGGTCGGAATGACGGCGGGACGGGTGTCGTAAATAATCTTGCCGACGCCGCGGTTTCCCTTGCCGAGCACGCCATCCTTGTGCCTGGTCCCTTCGGGAAAGAGCATGACTTTCTGGTCCAGCAAAAGCTCGTTAATGCGCTTGCCGGCCCGAATGTCCCTGCCGCGTCGCACCGGAAAGGCGCCCCAGGATCGGTAAAGCAACCCGCTCAGGCGGTTGACAAAGAGCTCTTCCTTAGCCGGAGCCCAGAGCATTTGCAGCGGGTTGTGTCTAAGAACTGCCCAGGGGAGAAAAATGGTGTCGTAGGCGGAGATGTGGTTGGAAGCAATCATGACGCCACCGCTCGAGGGAATCAACTCAGTCCCCTGAACAATGAAACGATTGATGCCGGAACCATAGAAACCGAGCACCCAAATGGAAAAAGTCACCCAGGAGCGACGCAGCAGTGAAACCTTCAAGGATACCTCTTCAAGGAAGTTAGTTTGTGGCGAGGCTACAGCAGAATCTATACCATGAATGACGGACCGGGGGCAACCGTTTCCGCAAAAAGGCAGGATCTCCAGTTGCCGGTGCTCGCGTGATCCTCCCCGCCTTTCATTCCCACTGGCCGTCGATGGCTTGGCCGCAGCCGGGGCATTTGCCACGGGCCAGGAGGTTCTTCTCGATGATGTAGCCGTAACGCTTGATCAGCAGTCCGCCGCAGGAGGGGCAGCAGCTGTTTTCGCCACCCTCTCCGGGAACAATCCCCTCGTACACGTAGCGCAACCCGGCCTCGAGCCCGATGCGGCGGGCGGAGCGCAAGGTGGCGACCGGGGTGCGCGGCACGTCCGTCAGACGGAAGGTCGGGTAAAACTGGGTAACATGCCACGGCGTCTGAGGGCCGAGTTCAGTAGCGATGAAATGGGCGATGCCGCGCAGTTGTTCCTCGGAATCATTCAGGCCCGGAATAATGAGTGTGGTGATCTCCAGCCAGATACCGAGCCTGCGATACTCCCGGATGCAGTCGAGCACCTCGTTTAACGACGCGCCGACCACCTCGTTATAGAACGCTGCACTGAACCCCTTCAGGTCGATATTGGCGGCATCCAAATAAGGCGCGATGGCGGCCAGCGCCTCGTTGGTGATGTAGCCGTTACTGACAAAGACGTTCTTGAGCCCGGCAGCCCGGGCTAAAACGGCGGTGTCGTAAGCGTATTCGAAGAAAATGGTTGGTTCGGTGTAGGTGTAGGAAATGGAGCGGCATCCCGCGTCAAGCGCACGTTCCACGACGGTCTCGGGCGCCAGAAAGGTCCCGAAAGTTTCCACGCTGGCGGTTTCAGGCTGGGAAATGCGGTAGTTTTGGCAATGCAGGCAGCGAAAGTTGCAGCCGACGGTCGCAATAGAGTAGGAACGGCTGCCGGGGAGCAGATGAAAGAGCGGTTTTTTCTCAATGGGATCAACCTGTTCCGCAACGGCCCGGCCATAGACAAGGGAGTAGAGGATCCCATCGCGGTTCTCGCGCACGGTGCAGTGCCCCCTTTGGCCGGTGCCAATCAGGCAGCGGAAACGGCAAAGCCCGCAACGCACCTGCCCGCCTTCAAGTTTTTCATAGAACATCGCCTCCTTCATGGTCGGCTCCTTTTTGACTCGTGCAAGGTAAACGGCGGAAGGTTAAGAGTTAAGTGAGCCGGAATCGCGACGGAGAGTCTCTGTGTCAGGATACTCGGCCAGACAGTTCGGAGAACCGGCGCCCCTGACTGACAGGGGGCAACTAACATCAAACAAGGGGAGCTCATTGCCAAAAGAAGCGAGGCTCATCTGGTTCGTTAAATACTGCTGGACTCACTTGCGGGGCCGGACAAAGATTAGCGGAGACAAACAGTAACACTGGTTTGCGTTGTTTTCCAGAGTAAAAATGCCTGCGGACCGCTTTTCGCTAAATAATGACATCGGTAAACAAAAAAACAAACAAGCGTTTCTCAAAACGGCCCCTTAAAATAAATAATACCACGCCGTGACGTTTACGTAAGAACCAGCCGAATTCAAGGATTTTGACATACTCTTGTTCTATTTCGGTCAATCACTTTATTTACGACTACTTACATCGAAACCAGGGCAACATTATCTAGGGGAGATACCGGGTGTTTTAAAATGGAGACTCGTAGGGAGGGAGGTGTAAAAGTTCTAAACAGCTGTTTTACGACATTTTTTGGCAAAAATAGCTCTTGCACCTCTGTGGAGCGTTCTATATAGTCAGCTCAACAACAACTTTGCAACAGGAGAAAACAACATGCATTGCCCGAAATGTAACAGCAAGAAAGGTATCGAGATCGACATGCACTCAGATGGCTACGCCAAGGACCTCTTGGAGTGCACCGCCTGCGGCACCATTTGGCTGGAAAAATTCAACGAAATCATAACCGTAAACCAGCAAGCAGCCTAACTGGGAAAAGGGGCGCCTGCGGGCGCCCCTCCTCTTCCGCGCAGCTGACGGTGTAACCATTGGTAAAACCCCTCTCCGCAACTCCTTCTGCTGCAAAGTCCCTAAAAGCCCACAAAAAGCACCTGTAGAACGTTTGAAAAACAAAAAAGACGCCACCGTTTTCCCGCAATTCTCCTATCTGCCGGCCAGCATTCCCTCAAAGAAGTCATCGTAGACCGGAGCCAGGTGTTCCCAATCGTAGCGTCCGACAAACCGTTCCAGTGATCCACCGTCGATTGAATCGTGGTTGTCCAGCAGCATTCTCAAGCGGTCTGCCAAATTTTCCTCGTCACGGTAGAGAACTTGTGCCGTTTTTCCTGCCGGCACGTGCTCGGGATAGGCAAGCCGCTCCGGCAGCAGCGCGCTGCAGCCGCAGTAAAGCGCCTGGATCACGCTGGCGCCGAAGAACTCCTGTCGGGAAGTTACCGGAAGAATATCGGCACGCCAAAGCCACTGGGCATACTGGGCGAAATTTTCCAGATACCCCCACTGCACGATCTTATCTCCCAGCCTTTTGCGAGCTTCCTTAAAAACAGCTGGAGCTTTCCCGAAGGATTCTCCCAGCACGGCCAGACGGAAATCAAGCCCCTCATCTGCCAGCAGATAAAGCGCCGCGAAGAAGGACTCGGGGTCCTTGTCGTACTCCCAGCGGTGATTCCAGAGAACCAGCGGGGGGCCCGGTTCGCGCTCCCCCTGCGGCCGGTGCTGGTCGAATTTCCTCAGGTCCATGCCAAGCGGCAGGACACGGCTTTTCTCCGCGATTCCCTGCACCGTAGCCGCCTCGCTGGGAGCGGGAAATCCCCTCAGAAAATCGGGCAACGCGCCAAGAAAGGCCTCTTTATGGTAGTTGGAGTTGAAGAGGACCGCGTCGGCTGCCAGAGCGCTGGCGTAATTAATGAAGGCGTAATGCAGGTCGCGCTGAGAGCCGGGGTCGGAATCCCCCGGGGACCAGGGGTAGGTAAGCTGGTTCTCGTGGAAATAAAGTGCGCAGGGACAATTGCTGCTCACCCCGCGGGTGAGCGCCAAGAAGGTCGTGAGGTCAAGCATATCCGTGGCGAGGATCAGATCGGGACGCCCCGGCGAGGCGAGGAATCGCGAAGCCAGCGTGACTGCGCCGCCGTGCATACGCCACTTCCAGTGCCGTCCGGGAAGGGTCAGAAGTTCCAGCTGGTGGCGGCTGTGGGAGGCGTACTCGTGAGCCCAGGCGGCGTGCGAGCCGGTGCAGTAGGGCTCCAGGATGGTGATCCGCATGCAAATTTCCTTTTTCCGCGCAGGCGGGTCAGAACATGAAACGGCGCATGCTAATGTTCAGTAGGATTCCCACCCCGACCATCGAGGTAACCATGGACGTCCCGCCGTAGGAGAAAAAGGGTAGCGGCACCCCGACGACGGGAAAAAGACCGATCACCATCCCCATGTTGATCACGATATGCCAGAAAAGCATGGCGGACACCCCGACGGCAAGGAGCGCGCCGAAACGGTCGTTGCATCTCCTGGCAATCCCCAGCCCCCAGAAAATCAGGAACAGGTAAAGGGTCACCATGACCAGACAACCGATGAAGCCCCACTCCTCGGCAAAGACCGAGAAGGCGAAGTCGGTGTGCTGCTCGGGAAGAAAGCGGAGCTGCGACTGGGTGCCGTGCATGAACCCCTTGCCGAAGGTGGCGCCGGAGCCCACCGCGATCTTACTCTGGATGATGTGGTAGCCGCTTCCCTGGGGGTCCAGGTCGGGATTGAGGAAGTTGTAGATCCTGTCTTTTTGGTAGTCGTGCAGAGCGAAGCGCCAGCCGCAGTAGACCAACGGAATGGCAGCCGCAAAGAGGGTTGCCAGGGTGGACCAGCGCACCCCGACAAAAAGGAGCATGGTCCCGGCGATGAGGGAAACCAGGATGGCGGTCCCGAGATCGGGCTGCTTCATGATGAGCAGCGCGGGAGTTCCCAGCAGCAGTAACGGATAGGCCAGGTCCTTCAGGGTGAGCCCCTGGAAGGTCGGGTAGCGGCTGAAAAAGCGGGCAAAAGTCATGATGATGACGATCTTCATCGGCTCGGAGGGCTGGATGGTGAAAAAGCCCAGGTGGATCCAGCGGGTCGCACCCATGGAGGTCTTCCCCACCAAAAGCACCATCACGAGAAGAAACAGCACGGCGCCGTAAAGCCAGTAGGCGAAATCCTCCAGCATGTGATAATCGAGGCTGCAAACCGTCAGGCAAAGGAGGAGTCCGGCGACGGTCCAGTAGATCTGCTTCAGGAAGTACGGGGTGCCGACCTCGGGGTAGGAGGATGAGGCGCTGAATATGTTGACCACGCCGAAACCGGTGATGAGCAGCACCAGAGCCAGGAGCGTCCAGTCAAAGTTGGTGAAGAGTCTTCTGTCAAACATGCGGACCCCAAAAAAAAGGTAGTATTGTCGGTTATTTTTCGTCGCGCAATCTTGCTATTAGTGAATCGACAGCCCCCCCAGCCGCGAGAGTGTCGGGCGAATGATGATTCGCCCCTACTGAGGGGAGAGTGTAGGGGCGAATCATTATTCGCCCAGCGCTGGTGCCATCTGCGGCGCACCCATGGGGAGCCCCACTCCGCGACACACTACTCGGTCTCGTCCGGCGCCGCGGCCCCCGGGCCGGCACTGGCTCCGGCCGGCGCTGTCCCCGAACCGGCCCCGCCCTCGCCACCGTCGTGACCCTGGCTGCTTCTTCTGGAGACCGGCTTCTTGATGATACCTTTCCCCTCGAAATAGGCCCGGAACAGCTTCCCCGCGATCGGGGCGGCGGCGGAACCGCCGTGCTCGGCATGCTCGACGATGACGGCGATGGCGATCTCGGGCTTTTCATAGGGGGCGAAGGCGACGAAAAGGGCGTGGTCCCTGAACTGGTACGGCACCTGCCCCTTGCTGTCACGCAACTTCACCACCTGTGCCGAGCCGGTCTTGCCGGCCACCTTCACTTCGGAAAGCCTGGCCATGGCGCCGGTGCCGTGCGGTTCGTTGACGACGGCAAAGAGCCCGTCCTTCACCAGGCGGTAGTTCTCGGGCTTGATCCCGGTCCTGCCGGTCACCTGGGGCGGGAACTCCTTCAGCGACTTGCCGTCCGAATCGATGATCCGTTTCACCAGATGCGGCTGGTACACGGTCCCCTCGTTGGCGACGGTCGCGATCATGGAGGCGAGTTGCACCGGGGTGGTCAGCACGTATCCCTGTCCGATGCCGACCGAGAGGGTCTCGCCCTGGTACCACTTCTTACCGTAGCGCTTGAGTTTCCAATCCTCGGACGGTATCACCCCGCCCTTCTCGTTGTCGAGACCGATCCCCAGCGGCGCACCCAAGCCGAACATCTTGGCGTACTTGGCGATCCGGTTCACTCCGAGATGCTCGGCGAGTTTATAGAAGTAGACGTCGCACGACTCCCTGAGGGCCTTCTTCAACTCGACGTGCCCGTGCCCTTTCTTGTCCCAGCATTTGAAGGTGGAGTTGCCGAATTTATAATACCCCGGGCACTCAACCCCGGTGTGGGAGTCGATTACCCCCTCCTGGAGTCCGGCCAAGGCCGTGACGATCTTGAAGGTGGAGCCCGGGGGGTACATCCCCTTGAGCGCCTTATTCTCCAGCGGGTGCCGAGGGTCGTCCAGGTAGGCTTTCCACTTGTCCGGCGGCAGCCGTCCGGTGAAAAGCGCCGGATCAAATCCGGGGTTGCTCGCGAAAGCCAGCACCTCGCCGGTATTCACATCCATCACCACCGCGGCCCCCGCCCTGTCGCCAAAAGCCTGCTCGGCAACCTTCTGCATCTCAAGGTCAATGGTCAGCACGACGGAATTGCCGACGTTGGAATTGGTTTCCTCCACGGTGCGCAGGAACCTGCCGCGCGCATCCACCTCGATCTGGCGCCCTCCGTCGATGCCGTGCAGGAAATTCTCCCAGCTCTTCTCGATGCCGCTCTTGCCGGTGTAGTCGCCGGCGTTGTAATCCTTGTAGCGCTCGGCACCCAGCTCGTCCTCGGAGATCTCGCCCAGGTAGCCGAGCAGATGCGAGGCGAGTTCCCTGTTGGGGTAGGCCCGGACCGGCTTCATCTCGATATTCACCCCGGAGAGCGAGAGACGGTTTTCCTCCAGGAACTCCATCTGGTCCCGGGTGATGCCGGAGGCGACCACCAGCGGGTAATACTTCGCCCTCCCCTGCCCTTTGTCCCATTTCTCCTGAATTTCCTTGCTGTCAAGATTGAGAAAGCGGGAGAGGTTGCTGACTAGTTTATCCTTGTCCTTGACGTCCTTGGGGATGACCGCGACGGAAAAGGAGGGGGTGTTGGAGACCAGCACCTTGCCGTTACGATCCAGTATGGCACCGCGCGGCGCCGCCACCGGGACGAAACGGAGCCGGTTGCTTTCCGACTGGTCCAGCAGGTTGTCGGTATCGATCACCTGCAAATACCAGAGCCGGGCGAGCAGCAGGAAGAACATGACGAAGGCGCCGATGGAGAGCCAGATGATCCGGCGCCCCCCGTCCCCTTCCGGGATGATGTTCTGGGCTTTCATCGCGCCTCCTCACTGGTAGGAAGCTGAAAGCTGAAAAAGAGCGAGGCGACCAGCGCGTTCACCAGTGCCTGGGGGATCAGTGCCGGCAGCAGCGTGGCGTAGACCCCCTTGGAAACGGAAAAGACGACCAGCATCAAAAGATTCAAAAGGGCACTTACGATAGTTGCCAAAGACACCACCAGCACCAGCAGGGCGCGGTTGTCCGTGTAGAGGCGGTCCGCCACTTCGGAGAGTAAGGTATAGATGCAGAGGTAGGAGAAGCCATGCAGACCGAGGTAGATGCCGCAGAAGCTGTCCTGAACGATTCCCAGGGTAAAGGCGGCCAGCGCGGCGAAGCGGTGCGGCAGCTTGAGCCCCAGGTAAACGACCAGAATGATGATCAGGTTGGGTTGGAAGGGGTCCTGGAGGTAGCGCGGCAGCAGCGTCATCTGCAGGACAAGTGCTGCCAGGACCCACCCGGCTATTTTGAAGTACCATATCACGTTGTTTGCCCGCCCGCCGATGCTCTATTCATTAACCTGCCGGAGCAGCACCAGCATCTCCTCCAGCTTGCCGATGTTAACCGTCGGCCGGACCTCGATGGTCTGGAATACACCGTACTCCCCTTTTTTCACCATGGTGACCTCGCCTATCGGGACACCTTTGGGAAATACGCCGCCGATGCCGGAACTGATGACCGAATCCCCGACCTTGACGTCTTCCTCCTTCACGGTGAACTCCATGGTGCAGCGTCCACTCCCCATGCCGCGCACCACCCCGCGGGCCCGGGAGCGCTGCACCAGTGCGGCGATGGCGCTGGCGTGGTCGGTCAAAAGCAGCACCCGGGAGCTGTGCGCGGCGACCTTCACCAGGCGCCCGACGGCGCCGCCGGCAGCCAGGACCGGCATCCCTTCCAGGACCCCGTCGGCGCTGCCGCGGTCCACCACCAGGGTCTTGAACCAGGCGGAGGAGTCCTCGCCGATAACGGACACGGCGATCGCGCGGGAGTCGAGAGTCCCCTTCAGGTCCAAAAGAGCCTGCAGACGGGCGTTGGCAACCACCGCCTCGTTGCTCGCCACGATACGTTCATTAAGCCGTTTCACACTCTTTCTCAGCGTGACGTTTTCGCGGCGCACATCGAGCAGATCGATGTAATCGCTCCAGACCCCGTCGGCGAAACGGTTCAGCGCGGCGGTCCCGCCGGCAAGCGGCGCCGTGAGGTTCATCACGGTACGCTCCAGCGGGTTAGCATGTTCCTTGTTGCGCAGGTTCAGGGCATAGGTGAGAAAAGCCGTCACCAGGAACAGGGCAGCCAGGAGGAATCGCTTGTGGCGGATTAGAAGCTCTCTCATCGGTCTCAAAAATGGTTTAGGGGGCACCCGGCCCCCTATCTTTGTGTGAAATCTGCGCTTGAGCGGCCCGGCTTCCCGGTCCCGCTAATCCAGCCCAAACGGCGAGTCAGCCACTTCCTCGTGCCGGATCTCATCGACCCGTTCTTTTTTGCCGGGACCGGCGTAGAGGCGGTTCGGTCCGTTGAATACGATGCCGTTTTCGACCCCGACGTTCTTGTAGGCGTGCACCACGCCGGGCGGTACCACCAGCAGCATGGGGGAGTCAAGTCCGGCGTAGAACACCTGCTTCACTCCGAAACTCGGGGAATCGGCCCGCGCATCCCAGAGGTAGACCTTGAAATTCGAGGGTCCGATGAAGCAGAAGTAGTCGGTCTGGTCCACGTGCTCGTGAGGTCCGCGAGCCACGCCGGGCTGGGTCATGGAGATATAGGCCATGGTCGGCATGACCGCGGGGTCGATCTCGTCGCTCCTGAACAGCTCGGCGAGCCAGCCGCGCTCGTCGAGAAACTTGCTTAAAGGCCGTACCGTCACGTCGTGAATACGTCCCTTCTGGTAAATCTGACTCATGCTTTATCCCCTCCGCCGCACAGTTCTGTTTCCTTGAAGACCCGGATCAGATAGTCCCGGTAGGAGGAATTCGGGGTGGCGGCGATGACCGCTTCCATCCCGGCGCAATCGAGGTATCCCATGCGCAGCGCGATCTCCTCGAGGCAGGCGATTTTAAGCCCCTGCCGCGCCTCCAGGGTCCCGATGAAGTGGGAAGCCTCCAGTAGGCTCTGGTGAGTTCCCGTGTCCAGCCAGGCGATACCGCGACCCAGTTTCTGTACCGAGAGCTCCCCGCGCCGCAGGTACTCGAGGTTCACGTCCGTGATCTCCAGTTCTCCGCGCGGCGACGGCTTCATTTCCTTGGCGATCTGAGTCACCTGGCCGTCGTAGAGGTAAAGACCGGGAACCGCGTAGCTCGACTTGGGAATCACGGGTTTTTCTTCGATGCTGAGCACCATCCCCTGGGCGTCGAACTCCACCACGCCGTAGCGCTCGGGGTCCTGCACGTAGTAGCCGAAGATTTTGGCGCCGCCGTCGAACTGCGCGATCAGGCGGTCCAGTTCCATCTTGCCGTAGAAGATGTTGTCGCCGAGGATCAGACAGACCGGGTCCCCGTCGATGAATTCCTCGCCGACCAGAAACGCCTGGGCGATTCCCTTGGGTTCGGCCTGCACCGCGTAGCTGAGCTTGATCCCCCAGCGCGAGCCGTCGCCCAGCAAAGACTGGAAGCGCGGGGTGTCCTGCGGGGTGGAGATGATCAATACGTCCGAGATGCCGGCCATCATTAAGGTCGCCAACGGGTAGTAGATCATCGGCTTGTCATAGACCGGCTGCAACTGTTTGCTCGCCACCATGGTCAGCGGGTAAAGCCTACTCCCGGCGCCACCGGCAAGCAAAATCCCCTTCTTAATCCCTTGTGCCATAACCCCCGCTTCTCAGGCTCAATTTCACATTAACAAGCCTTTTTTCTACCACACGCCGGCTATCCGAGTCAAACCTTAAAAGACAGGTTGAGGTTGAGGTTGAGGCTAAGGGGCTTAAAAACAGGTTGAGGCCGAGATTAAGATGAGGCAAGGAAGCATCGTTCCCACGCTCCTGCGTGGGAACGATAACTTTAACCTTAACCTGTTGTTAACAGTCTTGCCTTGAGCTCCTCGTCGATAAAGCTTTCCTCTATCGCGTCGCGTGCCCAAGGTTCCCGGCAGCGAGCAAGAACCAGCGCAGCTCCTTCGGCTACGGCAGGAATATCGCTCCAAAGGGCGTCGCGTACCGGGCGCAGTTCGTGGGGATCTGTCGACTTGGAGCTGGAGAGCGCCCTGCAGGAGTCGCACAAAAGCGCCAGATTTTCGGGACAAGGCTCCTGATCCGGCCGGTATTCCCAAATTCTGAGCCCCTCGCTCCCGGCACACCATTCGCAGCGAAAGCCGGCTCGCTTGCCGATCGACTTGCCGAAGAGACTGACAGCGTCTTGATGCTCCTGATGCACTCTTTGCCCTTTTGCCATTAACGCCTCCGCCTGAGTTACGCTCTCGACTGCAGTTCTAACTCGTCAGTGTAGCAGAATGGCCAGGGAGTTCAATGGTTTTGAATGCGGAGCGTGTGCCGCGCCCCGCCTCATGAAAGGCCATTATTGACTGGACAGAATGGACAGGAATGTGCTTCGATGGTCGGCCGGTTCCACCTCCTTTATCATGGGCGCCGCTAGGGGCACGAGTTTTTTTCTCAAGTTCCTCACACTTTTACCTGAGGCGTGCTGGCAGGTTGCCGCCTGATTCAGCGCCACGCAACCTTCGCTTCAGGTGGCGCCATTACCGTCGCGTTTCGTGCTTCAACGCGCCCTACCCCTCGTCTTTAAGCACAGTAGCTCTTTCAGAAGGACGAGGGGATTCCTTGAGGAAAAACCATGATATTGCCAAACCCACTTTTCCACGGCACCCTGATACGCCGCTACAAGCGCTTTCTCGCCGACGTCGAACTGGACGACGGAAGCCAGGTCACCGCCCACACCCCGAACACCGGAAGCATGCTGGGGTGCGCCCTCCCGGGGAGCCGGGTGGTGCTCTCCCTGAGCGGCAACCCCAGCCGCAAGTACCCGCACAGTTGGGAACTGGTTCACACTGACGGGGTCTGGGTCGGCATCAACACGCTGCTCCCCAACCGCCTGGCACGAGAGGGAATTGAGAACGGCACCATCGCTGAATTGGCGGGCTACCAGGCCATCCGGGCCGAAGTCCCCTACGGGGAGGGAAGCAGGATCGACCTGCTCCTCTCGGGGATACTCGGCAAATGTTACGTCGAGGTGAAAAATGTCACCCTGGTGGAAGGTGGCTGCGCGCTCTTTCCGGACGCGGTGACCACCAGGGGGCAAAAGCACCTGAGGGAACTGATGGAAGTGGTGCGCCAGGGGCACCGGGGAGTCAACCTCTTCGTGGTGCAGCGCGCCGACGGGAATTCGGTGTCGCCCGCGGATGCCATCGACCCCGCTTACGGGGCGCTGCTCAGGGAGGCGTCCCAGGCCGGCGTCGAACTGCTCGCCTACCGGGCGGTGGTGACCCTCTCCGAGGTCCGCCTGGAGCGCAGGTTGGAGGTGCTGCTCTAGCCAGCGGGGACCTTCCGCAGTGGACCGGGAAAAAAGGCACCCGGAGACCAGGGGAAATAGTTAACTGTGGGGTTTGACAAGGCAGGGGATAGGCGTTAGAGTTTTGAGTCCGGAGGTCACATGAAAGTGCCCAGGTTCACCATCTACGCAAAAGAAAGCGGTGTCGAGATCTCCCCGGCTGAGAAAAAGCAGTCGGGAAAGCCCGAGGAAGGTAGAATCGCCCTGCGCTTTTTCCGCCTGGCCAGCGGCGCCCACCAGATCCGCTTCGTCATCGAGCCCTGGGAGGGATTCGACCTGCACCGGAAAATAAACGCGGTCCAGATCGACGGGGGGAAGGAGACCCTCACCCACAAATTTGACGGCAGCGAGGGGGAGATCATCACCAAACTGAGTGTCGAGTGCTACCAAAGAAACGGTAAAAAGGGGTACGCCTTCTCCATTCAAAGAGCCGAGGAAAGCATCAACGTGTCAGCCCCTCTGGGCGAGTTTCTCTTCGCAGCCGAGTTCCTCAAAGGACTCTCCGTCACCCAGTCCTGGGTTGAGCAGGCGGAGCGCTAATGGCGGCATCAGCCTTCCAACGCCCGCTGTATCTGGAAGGGGAGAGTAACTTCCCGCGAAGAACGACGAGCGCCAGCGAACAAAAACCCAGTAAAACCCTCAATCTCAGCATCGACAGCAAGTTCAGCGACGTGGCTCTGATTGGCCATGCCGTGCGCGGGGTATGCGCCTGCTCGCCGCTCTCAGTCGAGGCCCACAGCGAGATGGAGGTCTGCGTTGTGGAGGCGGTTACCAACGCGATCGCCCATGCCTACCGGCGCGAAGTCGGCTTCCGGGTGGAGGCCGCGATCACCCTGCACCAGGACCGGATCGCCTTCGAAGTTTCCGACTTTGGAACGGCGATCAAAGAGTTCTCCCCGCGCACCCTGGAGTTCGATCCGGAGGAGATCGGCTCCCTCCCGGAGAGCGGCATGGGGCTTTTCATTATAGAGACTATCATGGACGAGGTGAGCTACCGTTCCGAAAACGGCAAGAACACCCTTTCCTTTTGCCGCTATTTCTGCCGGTTGCAGGCCTGAAGCGGCCGACCGCCCTGCCGCCTTCTGGCTTTCGCCTTTCCGCCCCTTCCCCGTCACCATGACTTTTGGCCAGCAGAGGCTTCCCCCTCCCTACCCCCCCCCTCCGGGAGAGGGAAAAATCCGACCGATCCGACCGATCCGTCCGAAGCCCAAAGCCCAAAGCCCCTAAACCCACTTCCCGCGGCACCCTAAGGTCCCAGCAAAAATTCGAAATCCTCGCGGCCGATGGAGCCGCCGGCGTCGTGCTCGGCATCCTCCAAAAGCGCCCGGTAGAGCTTCAGCTTGCGCTTCTTGAGCTCCATCATCTTTTCCTCGATGGAGTGGCGCATCAGGAGACGGGTGATGGTGACCTGGCGGGACTGCCCGATCCGGTGCGCCCGGTCCGAGGCCTGGTTCTCGACCGCCGGGTTCCACCAGGGGTCGAGGTGAAACACGTAGGAGGCCTTGGTCAGGTTGAGCCCCCTCCCCCCCGCCTTCAGGCTCAGGAGAAATACCGAGGGCTCGACCGAGGCCTGAAAACCCTCGACCAGATCCTTCCTGCGCCCGACCGGCGTGGAACCGTCCAGCCTGACAAAGGGCACCTCATGCTGGGTGAGTCCCTCCTGCACGATATCCAGGAAGGAGGTGAACTGAGAGAATACCAGGACCGAGTGCCCCTCCGCGAAAAGCTCCTGCAGTTGCTCGATCAGAAATTCGATCTTGGGCGAGCCGTCATGCGCCTCCGGGAGCAGCAGCCGGGACGACAGGCAGATCTGGCGCAACTTTAAGATGGCGGTGAGGGCGATGATGCGCGCCTGCCCGGGCGCCTTCGAGCTGTAGGCCTCGGCAACGGTAGCCTTCACCTGTGCCACGGTCCGCACATAGAGCGCCTTCTGCCTCGGACTCATCTCCAGGTAGATGTCGGTCTCCACCTTGGGCGGGAGCTCCGCCGCGATCATGTCCTTCGCGCGTCTCAATATGAAGGGGCGGGTGCGCCTGATCAGCGTTTCCAAAAACCCGTCCCCCTCCCGTCCCATCCCCTTGCGAAACTGCTCGTAGGGGCCGAGCAGACCCGGCAACGCCAGGTCCATGACGGAGTAGTACTCGCCCAGGTGATTTTCCACCGGGGTCCCGGTCAGAGTCAGCTTGAACCTTCCCTTGAGCCTGCGCACTGCTCCGGTCGTCTCGGCGTGGATGTTCTTCACCGCCTGCGCCTCGTCGAAAACGATGACGTGGAAGGAGAGCGCGGAGAGCTCAGCGATGTCCCTCTGGATCACCCCGTAGCTGGTCAGGACGACGTCCAGGCCGTCGAACTCGGCGCGGCGTCCCTGGCCGCGGTACACCCCGACCTTGAGGCTCGGGTAGAAGCGCGCCAGTTCGCTCTCCCAGTTGAAAATCAGGCTGGGCGGGAGCACTACCAGGTGCGGCAGGCCGGCCGGGGCGTCGGAGGCGATGATCCCCTCGGAAAGTCCCGCCAAGAGAGCTATGGCCTGGATGGTCTTCCCCAGCCCCATATCGTCGGCGAGGCAGGCGCCGAACCGGTGTTCGTAGAGAAAGGCGAGCCAGCTGTACCCCTCGCGCTGATAGTTGCGCAGCGTCGCCTTGAGTCCGGCCGGCACTTCGCGCTGCGCTATCGAGTCAAAGTTGAGCAGGCTCTCGATGATTCGTTCGTCTTCCGGGGCCAGGAGCACCCGGACACCGGAGCGCCGCAGGGCTATCCAGTCAAGGATCTGCAGGCGCGGGACCCGGACCACCTCCCTTTTCCCGCCCGCCGCGAACAGGGACAGGGCACGAGCGCTCTGCTCGTCCAGGATGACGATGCCGCCTCCCCCCTTGCGGAACAGCCCGCCTCCCTGCACCGCCTCCATGAACTCCCGCTCGTCGACCAGTTCCCCGTCGCAGCGGATCTCCGGACGCAGCTCGAACCAGTCGATGGAGGAGCGCGTGGCGTCCAGGGTGAAGGACCAGGCGACCGTTTCCAGTTCCTCGCCGCCGACGGCGAGCGTGAACCCCGCCGCAGCGCAGTCGTCGCGCAACCGGGGAAGACTCCTCAAAAAGATTTCCCGATCAAGCGTCATCTCGCCGGGGAGTTCCGCCTGCGCGAAGATGTCGCTGCCAAAAAGCGCATAGGGAATCTGCACCAGCCGCGCCTGCCTCTCGCCGTCGATCGGCACACCGAGCCAGCCTTCGTCCGAAAGCTGCAGCAGGGTACGCGGCTCGGTCGCCGTCTGCCAAAAGGAGGTGATGATCTTACGGGCCTCCGACTTCACCCCGCGCTTGCAAAAGTCGGGAGTGTTCAGGGCCAGGCGCACGATCTTGTCGCGCTCGGTGCGGGTTCTGCCACAAAGAGCCGCGAAGCACCCTTCTATGATGGCGGCGACCCGCTTCTTGGCCTTGAGCGGCTGGGTATAATGGGCGCGCCCTGCCGCGGGGAAAAACCAGAACACGCCCTTCGACAGGGGAAAGCCCTCCCCGTCAGCGACACCCTCGGCGACCAGTCGCACCGTCTGGCCGAGTTCCTGGATATTGAGACGATAGCCGGGCTGCACCTGGCGGGGCTGGGCCGGGGCACCAGCGACGCTCAGTACGGAACGGTCCAGGAAATGCTGCAGTTCGACCTCGTTCAAAGCCAGCTGCAAACGGTTAAAATCCTCCGCCGCGGTCCGGAAACCTTCCCGGCCAGGGGCCAGCGAGCAGCCGGGGAGCGCCTCCAGTTGGGAGAGCAGCCTGCCGAAGTAGCGCTCGGCGCCGGAGTCGTCAGTCCTTTGAATGCGGGCATGCGCCAGGTCGAAATAGTAGCACTCGGAGACAAAAGATTCCCCGTTCAAAGGGCTGCCGTCCTCAAGACTTTGGGAGGCGCTCAGCACCTCATGCGCCAGGTCGAGGTGCAGCAGGACAGAGCGCTGCAGAGCCGTTTCGAAGTTCAAAGGAACCAACCCGTCGGGCCCGGCATAAAGGACCGGGTACTTGCCGCGGAACCGCGCCAGGAAATCCTCGATGCACCTTCCCTTAAGCGCCGGAGCATACATGAGCCGAAGGAACTCGCGTATCGGAGGGGGAAGTGCCGGCTCGAAGAGCGAAACCGGCACCATATCCTGGAAAAGACGCATCCGGACCTCGTCGCCTTTGCGGTCCACCACGAGAGCGTAGCGCACCTCGGCACCCGGTCCGGCCGCAGGAGACCCGGCGAGACCACCCAACCCGGCGGGGGAGAGACCCCGGCGAATGGTGTCAAGATACCCGGGCGACAGTTGCAGCATCGGGAAGGAAGCGGGAGAAAGCGCCTTTTTGAGGGTAGCGAGCGAGGCGACCAGATGCGGGCAGCGCCCCTGGGGGCTCCAGATCCCGCAGTCGCAGGAGCCGGAGAGCTCCCCCTGCACCAGGGAAAAGGAGACCTCGAAGACCCCCGCGGCAGAGATCTCCAGGTTGAGGATCGCGCCGTCGTCGCTCCAGGAGAGCTGCGACACGGGGCTGCGCTTGCAGAGCTCGAAGCCGTTGAAGAGATGCCCCTTGGCCGCGAGGGCGTATATGGACGCGGCGGGCATCTCCTGAAGGTGCCTCAGCAGCGCGTTACTCTTTTTATTCATCAACGTGAGCTCTCCCACCAGATCCACCTCTTAATCGAACCGCTTATCCTATCAAAAAGCGGGCGCTATTACAACAGCACCTTCGACTAGGTTTGTGGCGGAGGCATTATCCCGGTAAAAGCGTGCCTTGAGCGGCATTGCTGGCATAAGCAAACGGGCAATGAGGATTTTGACAAATTAATCCCACCTAACTGCATGCGGACAATTTCGATTGCACCGGGTCTCATGGCTCAGTGTGAGACCCCACCCTCCCCTTTCCTTCACTATGCCCAACCTCCGTAGGGGCGAATCATCATTCGCCCTACACTCTCGAATAAGAAGTAACAACCTGACCAGCGCCGGACGCGTAAACACAAAACAAGCAACTTAGGCCCAAGTTTCCTAAGAGTAAGCAGCCATTTCCACTTACTGGGTGCGTCCCGGGTGGCGCCATCGTTGGGCGAATGATGATTCGCCCCTACGGACCTTACGCGCATGATGGGGGATTCTGGTAAACACCGGTTCCGCCACCTACGCCTTTGGGAGCCCGGTTGCCATCGTTCCCACGCTCCAGCGTGGGAACGATGAAAATACGAAACCCTCTTCGAGAAGGACACATTGCATGCGTCTCAGCGCTGCCGCGATCTGGTGATTTAAGGGTAACTAAGTGAAGGAGACGCCTGCAATGCGTCTCTACAGGAGAAAGTTGAACGGGGACAAATTACGAGTGTTGGGGAGGTTTGCTGCTCGGCAGGAGAAAGATAAAAATAGGGGACGGCGCGAACCGTCCCCAAAAAAGGAGACCCTGGAGATTTCGTGGAGAATTCTCTCTGGGTGTTAATTATCTTATCGGGGCTGCCCGCAGAAACTTTAGCGTTTTTATTGGATAAATCATGCGCCTCAGACATTCAGGTTGGGACATGCCGACCCGGGTACCGCCTGGGCAAGAAATCCCTCGCCAAGAGGAAGCGGTGGCTCGGCGCCACCAAGCGCAAAACGGTCGATGATCCAGCGGGCGATGCTCCGCGCGGGTGGGAGAGAATCCGGCATGTTCGCAGGGGAAAACCAACGGGCGTCCTCCAATTCGTCGCCGTCCACGGTGATTTCGCCCGAGGCGTAATCGGCTACGAAACCCGCCATCAGCTGGCTCGGGAAGGGCCAGTTCTGGCTCCCCACATAGCGGATATTGGTGACCTTGAGCCCGGTCTCTTCGAAAACCTCCCGGTCGACGCACTCTTCGAGGGACTCCCCAAAGTCAAGGAAACCTGCCACCAGACTGTAGCGCCCCTGAGCCCACTCCGGCTTGCGAGCCAGCAGGAACTCAGCGCCGCGCCTGATCAGCACGATGACGCAGGGATGGATATGGGGGAAATGCTCGTGACCGCAGCCAACGCAGCGTTTTCCCCAGGTCGGGCGGATCCTTTTCATGGCTGCGCCGCAGCGGGAGCAGTGCCGGCTCATCCGCTCCCAGTAGAGGATCTGCCGGGCTACCCCGAAAAGGGTGAGCAGATCGTCCGGAAGTTCCGCCGAAGGGACCGCCCGCAGCTCTTCCGGCAGCTGCTGCTCCGCGGGAAGGCTCAAAAGCCGGACCGGCTCGCCATCCCACTCGCCAAAAAGAAGTATCCCACCCTGCATAGCAAAACAGGTGGGGAGATCCCCCCGGTAAAGTTCCCCCTCCGCGAGCAGAAGGGAGTCACCTTGCAAAAAGACCCAATATCCAGCATCGGTATCTTCGAGCTCCCCCGGTTTTTTCTGGGTAAACCGGGACCTGATGATCTCGCCGTTGAATGGAAGATGTACCGCGTCGGGAAATGCCATCTATCGACTCCTGAATTGGGATAGTCACACCAACTCATCTTACAGCATCGGGTGAGGGAATCAATGTCATTTCATTGAGTTGCCATCGCCCGAAGCACGAAGTTAAAAGCATATTATGAGTCTACCATAGGGCTTTTACTGGGATGCTTTTCCGGGTTCTGTATCCGGCGCACAGCGAAATCCTTATAAATCCTGTCCCTGCTCATCGGGAAAAAGGGTTACCCTATGGAGCGAACCCGGCCGGCACTGGGACCATAACCCTTCCAGCACATTGAAAAGTTCACGTGTTAGCAGCTCGATCTCGCGCAATTCGTCATCCATACTATCCTTCCCCCCTAAGTCAGACCCGCCGACAGTCAGTAACGCCGGCGGACCATGGCAGTAAAATATCGATTACGGTGGCTCAATGAACTCAAACACACCTTTCCAAATAATTATCGGCAACCCCGAGGATGACTTTAGTAATTTTTATGATCAAGTGACGGCGGGCGAGGTTCATACCTTGTCAGGCGACCTTTTAGCTTGCATTGCGTCCGCTCGATATGCTAACTCTTTTATGTTTGCTGGTTATGAGTATTAAAGCCACAAGCTGCTGATTAGCAAGGACTATAGCCGGACACGAAGAAATTTGCTGGGCAGAATAAAGGGTAAAGAAGCAGATGCTTGAAGAGCACCGCACTTATGAAATATATTTCGAGCAGTTTAGGAGAGCCGCATGAATAACGCACGACGCTTGCCGGCAGAATGGGAGCCACAGGACGGGGTGCTCCTCGCCTGGCCCCACGAGGCGAGCGATTGGCGCCCGTATCTGGATGCGGTCGAGCCCGTCTTCGTGGAAATAGTCCGCCAGGTGAGTCGCTTTGAGGAGGCAGTCATCGCAGCACCCGATCCCGAGGCGGTACGCGGGCAACTGGAAAAGGGTGGCGCCCTTATGGAGCGGGTCCGGATCTACCAGGTGGAGACCAACGACACCTGGGCGCGCGACTTCGGCCCGATCACCGTGCTGGAGGAGGGTGCACCCCGCCTGCTCAACTTCGGCTTCAACGGCTGGGGTCTGAAATTTGCCTCAGACCTGGATAACCGCATCAACCGGCGCTTGCAGACCCTATCCGCCTGGGGTGCGCCGCTTGAGACAGTCGGCCTGGTCCTCGAAGGCGGCAGCATCGAGAGCGACGGCTGCGGCACGCTCCTCAGCACCGAGGAATGCCTGCTGAACGACAACAGGAATCCGCACCTGATCCGCGAAGAGATCGAAGAGGAACTCCACGGCTTGCTGGGAACCGATCGTTTTCTCTGGCTGGCCAACGGATACCTCGCAGGCGACGACACCGACTCCCACGTGGACACGCTGGCGCGCCTTTGCCCGGACGACACCATCGCCTACGTCAGTTGCGACGACATCCAGGACGAGCATCACCCTGCCCTGAAGGCGATGGAAAGCGAGATAGCGGCCTTCCGGACCAGGGAGGGTCTTCCCTACCGGATGATCCCCCTCTCCTGGCCGACTGCACGCTTCGACGAGGAAGGAACCCGGCTCCCTGCGACCTATGCCAACTTCCTGGTCATAAACGGTGCGGTGCTGGTGCCGACCTACCAGGACACCAACGACGCCGCCGCGCTGGGCGCCATTTCCCGAGCCTTTCCGGGGCGCGAGATTATCGGGATCGACTGTCTGCCGCTCATACTACAGCACGGCTCGCTGCACTGCGTCACCATGCAACTGCCGAAGGGGACGCTGAAGGTTTAGGCGGCGAGCGGCGGCGCGAGCAGGTTGAGTTGCATTAGTCACCGGTTGCGTTGTTAACGGACTGTCCCCCCCGCGCAAGAGCGGCCGGGCGAACAATGATTCTCCATTACGGAAGGTCGGGAAAAGTTGTAGGGGCGAATCATCATTCGCCCAGCGATCGCGCAACCTGTGGCGCACCCAATAACTGGCAAAAAGCTGCCCATTAGATAGAGCGATATTTACTTAAGCCGGAGGAGTTCATGAGCAAGATAAAGGTAGCCCTCGTGCAGCAGGGTCTGCGGCAGGACCGGGACGCGAACATAGCAGCCAGTGTTGCCTCGGTGAGAAGCGCCGCGGCGCAGGGGGCACGGCTCGTCGTGCTGCAGGAGCTGCACACGGGGAGCTACTTCTGCCAGACCGAGGATACCGCCTGTTTCGACCTGGCCGAGACCATCCCCGGCCCCTCGACCGAACTCTTCGGCGCCCTGGCGCGTGAACTCGGCGTCGTGATCGTCACCTCGCTCTTCGAGCGGCGCGCACCCGGGCTCTACCACAACACCGCAGTCGTCATGGACAGCGACGGGAGCATCGCCGGGAAGTACCGCAAGATGCACATCCCGGACGACCCCGCGTTCTACGAGAAGTTCTACTTCACCCCCGGCGATCTCGGCTTCGAGCCGATCAGCACCTCCGTCGGGAAGCTCGGCGTGCTGGTCTGCTGGGACCAGTGGTACCCCGAGGCGGCTCGCCTCATGGCGCTGGCGGGCGCCGAGATGCTGATCTACCCGACCGCCATTGGTTGGGACCCGCGCGACGCAGAAGCGGAGCAGCAGCGGCAGCTGGACGCCTGGGTAACCGTGCAACGCTCCCACGCCGTCGCCAACGGCATACCGGTGTTGGCAGCGAACCGGGTCGGTTTCGAGATGGATCCCAGCGGCGTCGGAGCCGGCATCCAGTTTTGGGGCTCCAGTTTCGCAGCCGGACCGCAGGGCGAGCTACTGGCCCGCGGCGGCGAGGGTGAGGAGCTTCTGATCGTGGAAATCGACCGCGGCCGCAGTGAAGACGTGCGGCGCATCTGGCCCTTCCTGCGCGACCGCAGGATCGACGCCTACGGCGACATCGTGCGTCGCTACCGCGACTAAAGCCAATCAAAAGGAGACCTCGTGTCGTCCCCGATCAAAATATCCCAGAAACTGCTTACCGGCCTCGAAGCCTGCAGCGCGGGCGAGCGCGCCCTGATCCAGATACTCTCTATCATCTACGCCCCGGTCTCCAAAAACGTCCTGGCCAACGTCGCCAGAAGGTTCAACATCCGCGCTCCCGGCGATCGCGCCCACACCGTGCTCTCCATCTCCGAAATTCTGGAAAAGATGAGCCGCTCCAAACTGGTGCAGATCACCAAGCAGGGCGTGCGCTGCGCCCCGCAGATCATGCATGCCGCAACCCTCGGCGCCGTGCGCAGCGGCTCGTTCGACGCCATGGTGCTGGCGGTTCAGCTCGAGATCCCGATGGTTTCCGAGTGGGGGAGCAGCTACTACCGCTCCCACGAGCACGCCCTGCGCGACATCCGGATCGGTTTCTACCGCCGCGACCCGAAATTCGTCTTCGATATGATGGCCCGCTTCGAGCGCCAGTTCCCCTACGAGGCGCTTTTCTGCCACCCTTTCGTTTTGATCTGCAACAACCCGTTCGACCCCGAATGGTTCCGCGCGCTCCCCGAACCGCTCAAGGTTCCCGCGCTGCGCGAGATCCTCGCCAACTCGACCATCACCCTCTGTCCTTCCGAAGCAGCGTTCCAGGCGCTTTGTGAGCGTGCGGCAAGTAAGGACATGCCGGCAGGCCTGGTGGACATCTACTGCAAGGAACTCCTCATGCGCGACCGCCTGGCCGAGGCGGAGCACGCCGCGCGCGAGATGTCCAGTTCCCGGCAGCTGGCGGTCCTCGGCTGGGGAGCGCTGCTGCGCGGCTCCTTCCAGGAATCGGTCGACTATTTTGATACCGCCTTTCTCCGGCTCAGGAAAGAGACCGGCAAGCGGAAGATCTTTTTCGACGACGTGACCGGACCGTTCTGCATCCTGGCGCTGCTCGCCTCAGGGAACCAGGCTCTGCTGGATAAGGCGGCGGAGCAGTGCGCCTTCGTGGTCGGCAAGCGCGAATGGCCCTACCAGGATATCTACCGGATACTGCAGCTCGTCATCGCCGAGCGCAACGGGGAGCGCGGAGTCGCCGCCCACCTCGAGGCCCAGATGCCCCGCCTCTCCGACACCCCCCTACTGGAACTCTTCCTCACCATGGCGCTGCACTGGTGCGGGTCCGAGCTGACCGCAAAGCTGGCGGAGACCCTTCCCACTCTGGCGCAGCGTGCGCGTGAAGGTGGCTACCTCTGGCTCTCCGACCAGGCCGAACTGACCGCCCTGCACTGCGGTTTCGGCTCGCCGCAGTCTCAAAAGGTACAGGCGAGCTACGACGCACAGGGGCTCCTCCCTTTGGTGAGCATGGTCGAAAAGAGCGAATTCTGGGAGAACGCCCTCAAGGCGCTCACCAAATTGAACCGGCCCGAGGAGGCGCCAGCCGAAAAGACGGCGCCGCACGCCCGCCTGATCTGGCACTTCCAGGATCACGGCAGGTTTATCGAGCTGCAGCCCCGCGAGCAGAAGCTTTCCCCCAGCGGAAAGTGGACCGCGGGAAGGAACGTGTCGCTCAAAAGGCTCCTGACCGAGGCCCAGGACTTCGCATTCCTGACCGAGCAGGACCTGCTCATCTGCTCCTGCATCAAGCAGGAACGCGAGTCAGGCTACTACGGCCGCGAGGTGTGCCGGCTCGACCTGGACCGGGCCATCCCGCTCCTGGTCGGCCACCCCCAGGTTTATCTCGACCTGGCGGCGTCGGTCCGCCTGGAGCTTAGCCACGGGGAACCGGAGTTGCAACTGATCACCGAGGGCGACACCCTCGTCATGACCCTCTTCCCCCCCTTCGAGCAGGACAACAAACTCTATCTACTCAAGGAGACCCCTACCCGACTGAAGGTTTTTCAGGCGAAGGAGGATTACCGGAAGATCTCCGCCATCATCGGGAGCGGTCTGAAGATACCGGTCAGCGCCAAAGAGAGAACTCTCGATGCGATCAAGGTGCTCTCCTCCATCCTGACCGTGCACTCGGACATCGGGAGCGAAACGGCGGAGATGCTCCCCGGCGACCCCACCCCCTGCTTCCACCTGCTCCCCTACTCTGGAGGCGTGAAGCTGGAGCTCCTGGTGCGCCCCTTCGGCGCGGACGGCCCCTATTTTCGCCCCGGTGGCGGCGGCGAAATGGTCATGGCGGAACTTTCCGGCAAAAGAGTGCAGGCCAAGCGGGACCTGAGGTTGGAGACCCGGCGCTCCGCCGATGCGCTGGCCGCCCTCCCCCTTTTGGCCGGCAGCGAGGATAGCGACGGCGAATGGCTGGTTCCCGCACCCGATGCCGCGCTGGAACTGCTGCTGCAGCTGCAGAACCTGGGAAGCGCCGCCCGCGTTGCCTGGCCCGAGGGGGCCAAATTCAAGGTGCGCCACGAAGCGAGCGCCGGACAGTGCCGGGTCAGCATCAGGCAGTCCAAGGACTATTTCGAACTGGAAGGGGAGCTGAAGCTGAACGAAGGGCTGGCGCTCGACCTGCAGCAGCTGCTTCTGCTCATGAAGGAGAGCACCGGCCGCTTTGTCCCTCTGGGCGACGGCGAATTCCTGGCCCTCTCCGCGGAGCTTAGGAAAAGGCTGGACGATCTGGCCGCGTTTTCCGAGCCGCACGGCAAGGGATTCCGCTTCCATCCGCTCACCTCCGGCGTCTTCGAGGAGTTTGCCAGCGAGGCGGGAGAGTTCAGCGCCGACAAAAAGTGGCGCGACCAGGTGAAAAGGCTGCGCGATGCCCAAAGCTTCCAGCCGGTCCTGCCGACCACGCTGCAGGCGGAATTGCGGGGCTACCAGGAGGAGGGATTTTCCTGGCTGAACCGGCTCTCCCACTGGGGCGTCGGCGCCTGCCTGGCCGACGACATGGGACTCGGGAAAACCGTCCAGGCCCTGGCGCAAATCCTGAGCATGGCTCACAAGGGGCCCTCCCTGGTGGTCGCGCCGACCTCGGTCTGCATGAACTGGGAAAGCGAGGCGCTGAAATTCGCGCCGACCCTGAAGGTGGTCATGTTCGGCGCCGGCAACCGCGAGCTCTGCCTCAAAACCCTGAAGCCGCTCGATCTCGTGGTCTGCAGCTACGGCCTGCTGCAACAGGAGGGGGAACTGCTGGCGGCGGTAGATTGGCAGGTGATCGTGCTGGACGAAGCCCAGGCGATCAAGAACATGGCGACCAAACGGAGCCAGGCCGCGATGGAGCTTTCCGGCGCCTTCAAGATGGTGGCGACCGGCACCCCGATCGAGAACCACCTGGGAGAACTCTGGAACGTATTCCGCTTCATCAACCCGGGACTGCTCGGCTCCCTGAAACAGTTCAACGTGAAGTTCGCCTCCCCCATCGAGAAGGACCAGGATAAAAAGGCGCGCGGACGGCTGAAAAAGCTGATCCAGCCCTTCATCCTGCGCCGCACCAAGAACCAGGTGCTCGAGGAACTCCCCTCGCGCACCGAGATCACAGTCAAGGTCGAAATGGGAGAGGAAGAGGCAGCCCTCTACGAGGCGCTCAGGCGCAGCGCCCTGGAGACGCTCGCGGGGATCGGCAAGGTCGAGGGGAAAGGCGAGCAGCACCTGAAAATCCTGGCCGAGATCATGCGTTTGCGGCGGGCCTGTTGCAACCCGCGCCTGGTGCTTCCCGAGAGCACCATCCCGAGCGGAAAGCTGGCCGCCTTCGGAGAGATCCTGGCGGAACTGCGCGAGAACCGTCACAAGGCTCTTGTGTTCAGCCAGTTCGTGGGTCATCTCGCCCTCATCAGGGAATACGTGGAAAAGGCAGGCATCGCGTACCAGTACCTGGACGGGAGCACCCCGGCGCGCGAGCGCAAGAAACGGGTAGACGCCTTCCAGTCCGGCGAGGGCGATCTCTTCCTGATCAGCCTGAAGGCCGGCGGAGTCGGGCTCAACCTCACCGCCGCCGACTACGTGATCCACATGGATCCCTGGTGGAACCCGGCCGTAGAGGACCAGGCCTCCGACCGCGCCCACCGGATCGGGCAACTGCGCCCCGTCACCATTTATCGACTGGTGACCAAGGGGACCATCGAGGAGAAGATCGTCGGCCTGCACCAGCAAAAGCGCGGGTTGGCCGACAGCCTGCTGGAAGAGAGCGACATGAGCGGCAAAGTAAGCGCCGAAGAGCTGTTGGCGCTGCTGCGCAAAGAGCTTTGATTCAAGTCCGTCAAGCCTTAACGCAAAGACGCAAAGGCGCGAAGACGCAAAGAAAAACAGGGGAAAAGCAAAGGAAAACAAGGTAAAAACTTTTAACTGACCTAACTGGTTGGCCCACCTGCGTGATAAAATCAGAGCCTTAGGTTTTCCCTAGTTCACTTTTTGTTTTCTTTGGTGCTCATTTGGTGCTCCTGATTTTCCTTTGGTTTTCCTTTGGTTTTCCCTTGTGTCTCAGATGGTTTCTTTGCGCCTTTGCGTCTTTGCGTTAAAGTCTTTAAGTCCTTTTTGTCCCTTATATGGAGGAGTGATGTCACAACTGATTCAGCCAGCCAATCAGGAAGAATTTATCACCCGCGAGATCGAGCGCCTGAAGCGGCGCGTCATCAACGCCGACCTGGCGGGCGCAGACAGATGGCGTCAGATCAGCTTTCTCTATCGTGCCGCAGACAGGTTCAGCCGTCGCGTCTTTGCCAAAACCTTTTGCCACAACGAGCAAAGCCAGACCGGATGCGCGACCGGCGAGTGCTGCAAATGCAGGCCGGACGTCTTCGCCTACGAAAAGAGCGTACTCGATCTGCTCCCCAAAAGAGTGGACGACACCGGGTACTGTCCCTTCTTCAACCTCGCCAAACGAAACTGCGGCATCTACCAGGTGCGCCCCTTCGCCTGCCGGGTCTACTACAACCTCGCCAAAACAAGCTATTACTGTCAGAACCCCAACGACCAGACCCTGCAGCTCCTCGATGGAGTCAAACGCCACCTGGAGCGGATACTCGGCCCCTACGCCGGCGGCTATTCGGCCGAGCGCCCGTAACGCCAAAAGATATGCGCTAACCATCGTTCCCACGCTCCCGCGTGGGAATGCAGCCAGGGACCCTCCTGCGTCCCTTCTGCCACGTTGCAACGCATCTGACTACCCTCCGCGCCAAACAAGCCCCCCGTGCGAATTCTACCCTTCCAGACTGGCAATTAACCGGCAAGGTTTTATTATTGATGGATCACTACTCCCGACTAAACTTCCGGGCATTTACCGAAACCGGATAACACCAGTTGGTAGGGAGCTACATAATCGGGCCTTCGGGCCAGACAATAAGGAGGAATAGAATCATGGAATACCGATTTTTAGGCGGATCAGGATTAAAGGTATCCGCCCTCAGCCTCGGCACCGCGACCTTTGGCGGCAGCAACGAGTTTTTCAAGGCCTGGGGCAGCAGTGACGTGAATGAAGCAACCCGCATGGTGGACATCGCAGGAGAGGCCGGCGTCAACCTGCTTGATACCGCGGACATCTATTCGGACGGAATGTCCGAGGAAATCGTCGGCAAGACCCTGCAGGGACGCCGGGACAAGTTCCTGGTATCCACCAAGGCAACCTTCCGCCTTGGCGAGGGACCTAACGACGTGGGATCCTCGCGCCACCATCTCCTGAGGTCCTGCGAAGCGAGCCTGAAGCGGCTCGGAACCGATTACATCGACATCTACCACCTGCACGGCTTCGACGCCCAGACCCCACTGGAAGAGACCATCAGCACTTTGGACCAGCTGGTCAAATCGGGGAAGGTGCGCTACCTCGCCTGCTCCAATTTTTCCGGCTGGCAGCTGATGAAGTCGCTGGCACTTGCCAAAACCTACGGCTGGTCGCCCTACGTAGCGCACCAGGTGTATTACTCGCTGGTCGGCCGGGAGTACGAGTGGGAATTGATGCCCCTGGGACAAGACCAAAAAGTCGGCGCCCTGATTTGGAGCCCACTTGGGTGGGGACGGTTGACCGGGAAGATCCGCCGGGATCGCCCGCTGCCAGCGGAAAGCCGTCTGCACGTCACCAAAGACATGGGGCCTCCGGTGCCGGACGATTACCTCTACCAGGTAGTCGACGTCCTCGGCGCGCTTGCCGAGGAGAGCGGCAAAACCATCACCCAGGTCGCCCTGAACTGGCTGCTGCAAAGGCCGACCGTTTCCAGCGTCATCGTCGGAGCGAGAAACGAGGAGCAACTGACCCAGAACCTGGGCGCCGTCGGCTGGAACCTGAACCCAGAGCAAGTCGCCCGGCTCGATACAGCCAGCAACAGGACCCTGAGCTATCCCTACTGGCACCAGAAGGGGTTCGAGAGGAACCCGTTCCCGGTGGATGTCGGGTAGCAGCTAACATTTTGTAGTGGGCACCCCCTTGCGGGTGCCCACTACAAATGGTCTCCCAACTCATAGCATCCAAGTTGCAGTTTCCCCCCTTCCGATTTTCCCACCTTTTGATGCAGATCTCGACCCTCTAAACCAAACGGCGCTTAATCTGAATCCTGGAGAGAGCGCCGATTGTTGCCAGAATCCTCGCGACCTTTAGCCTCAAGACGGCGACCATGAGCCTCATGACGACGACCATGAGCTTCATGACGACGAACATGAGCCTCATGATGGCGAACATGAGCCTCATGATGGCGAACATGAGCCTCATGACGACGACCATGAGCTTCATGATGGCGACCATGAGCTTCATGATGGCGACCATGAGCTTCATGATGGCGAACATGAGCTTCATGATGGCGAACATAAGCCTCATGACGACGACCATGAGCTTCATGACGACGATCATGAGCCTCATGACGACGCCAGTAGGCCACGACGGCCACTGTGAGTATCTTGATCGCGCAGTACTTGACCTTGTGGGGTAATGGGCCGACTTAGGGAGGGGGAACTCGTTTCCCGAAAAAACAAGCCATGACTCATTTGGCTGGAACTCACAAATCAAGCGGGCTTTTCGGCTCCTTGACCGTTCTGACCGGCACGCAGTGCGTGTAGATCATGGTCGTCTTCAGGCTGGAGTGTCCGAGCAGAGTCTGGATGGTGCGGATGTCGTAACCGGCCTGCAAAAGATGGGTGGCAAACGAGTGCCTGTTATGCCGAGCTCGGCATAAGCGCCATTATGCCGAGCTCCGAATTATGCCGAGTCGGACAGGAGTAACAATTTAAGAACCCAGACAAATAGGCGCAATCTGATAATTACTCGGCATAATCACAGATTCTTTAGGAAAGCCAAAAGCTCGTCATCTGGACAATATCGACCCGGTGGCACTTCCAACGGAGTCGTCTTGGCCAGCGCATCCTCTTTCATTTTCAGGTTGGCATGGACGTACACACTGACAGTCTCCAGCGTTTCATGCCCAAGCCAGAGAGCGATCACCGATCGGTCCACGCCGTGCTGAAGCAGATCCATGGCTGCGGTATGGCGAAGAACATGTGGAGAAACCTGCTTCTTTTCCAGAGAGGCACACTTCTTCAGGGCAGTGGCAACATGCTTTCGGAGTAGATACTCGACTCCATCCCGGCTGAGCCTGCCTCCTTGCGCATTGGGGAAGAGAGGATCCAGGAGACGACCACCACGCTCGTCCAGCCAGAGGCGGACGGCTTCAACAGTTTCTTTTCGTAAAGGAGTACAACGTTCTTTGCGACCCTTCCCCACGCAGCGTACGTGAGCGCCACTGCTAAGCACGGCATCTTTGCAATCGAGATTGATCAATTCCGAGACCCGAAGGCCGGTCTGGACTGCAAGTAGCAGCATAGTCCGGTCACGGCGGCCTCCCCAAGTAGTCTGATCAGGTGCAGCAAGAAGAGCTTCCGTTTCAGAGCGCGTCAAATATTGCACTGGTGCTTTATCACAGCGTTTACCGGGGATCGCCAGTACCCGTTGGATCACTTCACTGTGAACCGGATCATGCAATGCGGCATATTTGAAGAAGGAATGAACAGCTGCCAAGCGAGCATTACGAGTACGGATATGGTTTTTTCGCTCATTTTCCAACCAACAGAGAAAAGCCACAATTACGGAGGCGTCCAGATCCTCCATCAATAACTCCGATGGCGCCTTGTTGAGATGGTGCTGGACAAACTTGAAGAGCAGGCAGAACGTATCACGATAACTGGCGATAGTTTCTGGGCTTGCCCGCCGTTGACGAATAAGGCGATCCGTGAAGAAGGTCTGCAGCAATGCCGGGAAAAGAGTTTGAGCGTTCATGACAGCTCCTCCCTGTAAACCCTTTCGGTGCGCAAGGAAGCCAAACTCAGGAGTTCGGGCACTGCCGAGATGTACCAGTAGGTATGGTTTACATGGGCGTGCCCGAGAAAGGTTGTCAGTTCGGGCATGTGGCGTTCAACGTCTACGTCCCTCTGGTACCATCTTATGAGGGTTTTAACTGCAAAGGTATGTCTTAGGTCGTGAATCCGTGGCCCATGTCTTTCGTCTGGAGCCCGGAAACCAATTTCATGTGAGAGTTTGACAAATGTCCAGCGAACTATCCAATGGGTTAACCTTAAACCCTTCTCTGACAGGAAAAAACTGGGGTTCTTTCCCCTTGGAAATAGCCGATCTCTTAGCTGGCTGTATTCATTGAGTTTACCCGCCGTAGATGAGTGGAGCGGTATCAGCCGCGATTTACCGAATTTTGTCTGCCGTACAGTCAGTATGTTCTTTGTCAAGTCGACATCAGATATATCGAGAGCGACTGATTCGCTAACTCTCATCCCCGTAACTGCAAGCAAACCGAATAACGTGGAATATGTTGAAGCACGCAAGCCGGTGGTGGACTGAAGATGGCTAGATGCCGCAAGGAGACGTGAGATTTCAGTGTCACCATAGATGTAGGGATGTTTGCGACAATACCGGTGAGGGAGCAAGCCTTGTGGTGGAATTTCAGTCCTAGGATCCAGCGCAATTTGGAACCGGGCAAATGCACGTACCATGGCAAGACGATGAGCCCAATGCGCCGGCTGAACGTTTTCGGGCAGTGTTGCCCACCGGAGAGCCAAGGCCGTGGTAATGAATGAAGCATTTTCTTTTTCTAGAAAACGCAGGAACTGGGGAAGAACTGACCCCTCATCGTGCAGTTTGAAACCGAGTGTACGACGAATAGAGAGATATTCTTGCAAAGCTTTCTCGATCTGTCTCATACCTCACCTCCAGGCCAAGGAAGGGCCAGAGCACTCAGCGCCGCCACGTCGACCTTTGCATAGATTTCCGTAGTGTTTGCGCTTGAGTGCCTGAGGATCTCACCGATTTCTGCTAAGGAGGCGCCTTGTCGAAGCATATTTGTCGCAAAGGAGTGGCGAAGCAAATGGGCGCCCTTTCGGACAGGATTCAAGCCAGAGCGCACAAGCGCCCGCCGAACAATATCGTCAATAGCAGCGGATCTCGAAAAACCTTGGAGGGGAGCCCTAGATCGGACAAATATCCTCCTTGATTGGCATCGTGGGCGTCCATGGAGGAGGTAATCGGCTAGAGCCTTGCCAACGTCCTGAGGAATCGGGAGCTGATCTCTACGTCCACCTTTTCCGCGGATAGTGATCACTCCGGCATCCCAGTCGATATCATCCAATGTCATTGCAACGACTTCTCCTGCTCGCAGGCCAAGACGAGCCAAAAGGAACAGTATTCCATAATTCCTTATGCCTACAGCAGTGGTTCGATTGCAGTTTGTGAGTAGCCGCTCAACCTCGTCAGGTTCGAGGTGCTTGGGGATTGGGGACATCTTCCAATCTGCCACCGTAGGGAGGGCAGCCGCCAAATCAGAGGTAATGTCTCCCCGAAATCTAAGAAAGCGGAAGAACACGCGAAGGGCTGAAGTCGCCAATTGAACACTGCGACGGCTTACCCTACTGGCTAGACTCACAATGAACCGCGTGATATCCAAGATGTGTATTTCACTAAATTGAATAGTTCCTGAGGCAGAATATCTACTGAGAAAAGAGTGGATGACCGGCATATATCTACACAGTGTAGTTTGAGAAAGACCACGTTCTTCTTTGAGGTAAGTGGCGAACTCACTTTCGATACTGTAAGAATTGCTGTCCTCGACCTGCGGTAATAATGGCCGGATTTGGTTCGTATCACGCAACCATTCAAGTAGCGAGCACAGAGATGAATGATCACCACGCCGAACATATCCTGCTCTCGGGTGCTCTTCAAAGAAAAGGTTGATGGCTCGTTCGTCCAGATCACAAACTTTTAGCGCCCGTGTGCCGAGCCAACGGTTGAAATTGCAAACAACCTGGATCTTGCTACGTAGAGATGCCGCCGAATAGCCTTGCGCCTGTAAGGAAAAAGTAAATGCGGAGAGATGAGGGTCCAGTGGCAAGGGGTGAGGGTGCTCCGAATTCAGATGTCTTGGATTCAGCTGAGTAGTAGACATATCCGTTTCCTCCTTATGTTGTTTTGATCATAAAAACAACGAGCACAAAGAGGAAAGTGAAACGTGGAATTATGCCGAGCAATCTAACTACGTTGAGAAAAAGCAGGTAGGAAAAGGGAAAGATCGTACGGTACTCGGCATAATTCGGAACTCGGCATAATGCCTGAAAGTATGCGCCGTGACGCGCTTGGGGATTTTGGCGCGGCGGACGGCCTGCGAGAGCGCTTCTGTCGAGTAGACCTGTCCCTCTCGCCGTATAGGTATACATGGACGTTTGCGTTGCCGCCTGGTTTCCCCGACGATTTCGCGTTCATTTCATCCCTACAGC